>Ga0126379_10001553_pt1 | contig 14104 bp, 12 predicted proteins | sample PanSoiMetPlot_24_FD_92640 | JGI IMG/M metagenome (GOLD analysis project Ga0126379, IMG submission 92640) | Tropical forest soil microbial communities from Panama - MetaG Plot_24 | ecosystem: Environmental > Terrestrial > Soil > Tropical forest > Bulk soil | place: Panama | collected 2016-02-17 | reverse complement strand
CTTCCGGCTCCCGATCAGACCCTTTGGCGCGCCAATCCTGATGCTTATCGGAGATTCATGGCTGCGCTTCAGATCAGGCCACACTCCGTATCGGAATTGCTTGCACTTACGGGTCTCCCTGCAAATCACGGTGTTACGGCCGCCGAACTCGTCGGCGTCCTTATTGGTACGGGCATGGCGCTTCCGTTCGAGGATGCCTCGCCCAGCGCGCGCACTGCTTGTGCCCGCTTCAACCGGTTAACGGAGGACGAGGGGGAGATATCCCTTGACCGAATAGCCACCATGGCTGTTGCTTCGCTTCGAATGGGAGTTTCGTTCTCGCCGGGCGATTTTGACGTTTATCTGGCGATGCGACGCGGCGAGCGCGCGGAACCTCGGACACTCGCACGGCGCTTCGCCGCGCGCTGTAGGGCCCGTGGGGGATATCCTATCGTCGACGGGAAGCATTACCAAAATGAGGCCGAGGCCCATCATGCCCTCACCGCGGATTATGCGAAGAAGTTCGAACTTCTTGCTCCGCTTTGGCGAAACGCAGGCATTGTTGAAAATTAAATCGAGCTTCTAAGGCTTTGAGACCGCGACCGCACGCGGTTCGGCGAGCCGCCTCACTTGTCCCTCGAACTTGTTGTCGCGCAGCGTTGCCGGCGTCGTGGTGCGGTTCTGGACAAATATCGTCCCGCCGGACCAGCTGTTTTTGAAACTGTTGTTTTCGACCCTGATCTCAGACGTGACATTCGCGCCGGTATTGTCTCCTTCTTCGCCGATGGTGATTGCGGCACCGTGGTTTTCGGTCATGGGGCCTTTTTCAAAGGTGTTTCCGACAATGAGCACGTCGCCGCCGTTGGGAACGTCCACGAGATAACTCGAATTTCCCGTTGGGCCGTCATGAATGTTGTTGTTGACGAGCTCGGTGCGGCGGGCACGGGACTTTACATGATGCCCCTCATGCTGGCCGACGAATTCGCTTCCTTCCACGTGAAGCAGCTTGATGTGGGCGATGTAGATTCCGTGGCTGCACGCCGCTACGCAGCTGCCGTTGCCCTGGAAAAAACTGTTGCGAATGCTGATCGTGCTGAGCGGCAAATTGTTGCTCAAGATCCCGTTTTCATTGTCGATGAATCGACTGTTCTCAACGGTCAAGTTTCTCCCTTCGGAACGAATGCCGGCGCCGTTATGGTCGCGCGACTTTGCGCCCCTGAAGGTTATGCCGCGTATCGTGACATTGCGCGCGTCGATAACGAAGATGCCTTTGCGCGCACACGTGCGGTCGGCAATGGTGACGTTTTCACCCTCAATCGTCAGTCCGTCGACCTGCTTCGGCCAAATCGCACAGTCGAGATAGGTGCCGGGTGCAATCCTGATGGTATCGCCCGAGCGCGCGATTTTGGCGGCATCGCTAGGCCGCACGAGGTCTTCGCCAGGGCCCACTTTGAGAATGCGGCCCTCTGCACTCGCCACGTTCGGAATTCCGGCCAGGATTGTCGTCAGAAGGGCGAATGAGCAAAAACGGTGCACGGTCGGGACTCCGTTTGTTCGACTCAAAAATCGCCCCCCTATATCGGGATATATTTAACCAAAAGTATGACCGACAAGGTAGTCCGACACCGTCACATGAAGTTCATACGACTGTCACATTTGCTCGTGTCGTCGAAAGAATAGGACGGGTTTCTTGCGTCCGTGTTCCAGAGAACAAGAACCATCCCGAATACCAATCGAAGGTGTTTATCCCCAGCAGCCCGAACATTTTTTTCGGTTGGTTGCGGGCCCAACGCACCTTGCGCAGATATTCGCGCAGGCTGTTCCCGGCAAAGACCGGCTTTGGTACCCGCACGATCCTGTCGATGCTTATAAGCGCACCGTAGCGCGCCTGCACCTCGCTCTCGTGGCGAAAATGCCGGACATGAGTAGGGTAAGGAAAGTTCGGCACGCTGCAGACGCACTGTGTGCCCGGTCGCCACAGCGAGACGACGTCAAGATCGGCGCTGATGTGTTCAAGAACCTCGGTGCAAATAATACCGGTGTAGTTTAACTCGTAACTTGCCGGGTCGCGCGCATCCGAAACGAAAAATCTTGACGCATCACCGCAGCGCTCGGCAGCACGACGAACCCCGGTCGGACTGAAATCGAAGCCCCGGTATTGGCCGAGATTCGCCGCGATCAGGAGCTGTGCAAGTCCCCCTGAACCGCAACCGACTTCCAGAACGGAATCAATTCGCCGGCTTTTTACTTCGTCGACGACGCGGCCATACAGCCGATAGAAAAAAGATTTGGCTATTGGTGCGCCAACATTCTCGCCGGCGTGCATTTCGTCATAAACGCTCGGAGGTGCTTCGAACATTTCAGAGGCATCGGGTTTCGGATCTGCGCGCGAACCGAAAGGATTGAATTATCAACGATACTCGTAGTTAACGAGACATTGTTGCAATCGCGTGAAGGATCTCGAGCTTTGTTGGGCGTGGGACTTTAGTGGCGCAAGGATCACGGTGCGTTGCACGTTTGCCTCAGGTGTTTACCTTAAATCTTTTCTTACCCGCGCGGTGCACTATGCCGTTCGAAAGTAACAAGGAGATTTCAGCGATGAGTTTTGGTCACCGGTTGTCGGGGGCGCTATTGGCGGCAGCGGTGCTCGGCGCGATAGCGACGAGTGTGTCTGCGGACGAGCTTCCGATTCCGCCGGCGCGCGCAATCGAGACACCCGCGGTCGGCGAGACTGCGAAGCAAAAGATCGCCGTAGCTCCACTCATCGGCAGCACGAGAGCCAATGTACCGAATCCCGCTGCTGGACTGGAGACGGACGGCCTCCGCCAGGACCCGCGTTGGCCGCAATTTCGCAAATGCATCGAGGACACGGCCACTCCGAAAGAGTTTGAAAGCTGCCTGCAGTCGGCTTTCATGATCGATACGACGGGAACGGCTGCGTCCTTCGGACTGAAATAATTCCGCCAGAGATCTTATCGAGGGCGCGTTGCTGTTGCGGCGCGCCCTTATTGCTGTGACCGGAGCTCCGAGGTCGCGACGGTCTTGCTCGCATTCGGTCCCTGGTAAGAACGTTCAGCTCGACCAGCAATGACAGCCTCCAAAAAACCTTCCAAGCGTGCAAGCTGATCCGTACGAGACAAACCTCTCGAGACGGTCTCGGGGAGTGCGGTCAGCTGCCCAGTGCGCCGCTTCTCCTGCACCCAGGCTTTCAGCTGCCCTGCGAGAACGTCCGGATCGGAGCTGTATAGGCCCGCGTGGCGCTCGCGAATCAGCCTGGCGGGAATTCCATTATCGACGCCGATGCCCAGGATCGGGCGCCGCGCGGCGAAGTACTCGAACATCTTGGCGGGTACGTTCGCCACATCCAACGGCGACTGCAAAAGCAAGAGCACGTCGCTCGTGTTTTGAATATCAAGGGCCCGATGGTGAGGAACCTGGGCGCAAGTAGTCACAAAACCCTGAACGCCGATTTTCTTCGTCAACTCGAGAACGGCGGCATGTGTTGCCCCGTAGAAAGTTATCCGAACATCTGCCGGCGTGAAATTGCCCAACTTTAGCGCCTTGAAGAGAGGGGAAGGATCGCGCATCCCGGAATAAACCGACCCCATATGGACGATCGAAAGGGGCGCTCCCGGTAGATTCGATGCGGATTCGGAACGCAGCATCGTCGAGTCGAATCCGTTGTAAACGGCAATGCTCGGCTTGCGGAAACGGCGCCCATAGAACTCAGCCCAGGGTTCCGAAACCGCAACTATTCCCGCAGCCGTGCGCAAGAGCCGGGACTCAAGAAACTCGTCAAGCTTCTCTCGCCATTCCGGCTTCGGCACGTAATGATTGCGCGTCCAGGCATCGCGAAATTCTGCGATCCACGGAACGCCATGTTGCCGGCTCAAGAGACTCGCAACCCTGAATGCAGTGAAGGAAGGGCCGCTCGCATAGATGAGATCGAATTCGCGCTTCCTAAGAAGACTGCTCGCCGCGGCCTTTGCGTAGAGAGACCAGCCGCCCTGCCGATCCGGAAAACGAATTAGCCACGTATAGTGATTCGAAATGTCCGCGCGGAGAGATTGAAACTTTCGAATTGTTTGAGCGCGAAGGGTTGGCTGTTGACGGCTTCCCGGCCGCTTTTGCTGCCGTCTAAACCACCTCCAGGGCGAACTCAGTTTGTCGAGATCGATCCAGTCTGTGCGGATGATCCGGTTGGGCGAAAGACTGACCGCAAGGGACTGGTCGGCGTGTTCGCGGGCGGCGGTCACCACCCAGACTTCATGGCCTCGACTGTCCAGGTAGTCGGCAAGCTTGCCGACGCGCAGCGCTCCGATCTCGTTGATCGGAGGAAAATACCAGGATAGGACCAAGATTCTCATGCGCGACCGCTCAGGACGCGTCAGCGCAAGTGACGAATTTTCCGTTGCGCTCATGGCCCGGCCAAGGAGTAGGCTCGACTTTCGATCGGGGCGGTTGCCGTCTGCGCGTTCAATACGCGCCGTACATACTCGCGAAGGCAATGCGAAAGCGCAAAAATGTAATAGAAGAGCGGCTGAAATCCGATGCTGATGAACGCTCCGCACGTCACAACGACAAGCAGCGACACCTCAAGCGCCCCCGCGAGATCGTGAGCCCAGGCGAGCCCGGGCAGATTCCGAGTCTGTCGAGCAACGCTTCGCAGCGTCAAAAAGCTGGCCCCGATCAGGCTTAGAAATAGCCCGAACCCAAACCAGCCGTGTTCTCCGAGCACCTCAAAGAAGCTGCTGTGAAACGCTCGCCCATACTCAAATCTTGGCTCGCCTTTTAGCGGCTGTGGAAATTCAAGTACGCTCTTACGGTATGCTTCGAATCCGGCGCCGTTAGGATGCTCAGCCACGAGGTCCATGGTCCACTCCCACATCTTCAGGCGGACGGCGATTGAACCGTCATGCGCTCCTTCTGAAATACTGGACATCCTGTCCCACCATGCGGCCGGAGCTGAAGCCACGATCGCCACGCCGATCGCTGCGAAGACTGCCGCCAAAACAAGTTTTTTGCTCGACTTCAGCCATAACCCGCCCGCGGCGGCGATAAGACCGACGAGCGCAGCGCGTTCCTGGGTTCCAATTGTTGTGGCGATCGTGAGAAGCACGAGTCCGCCGTAGCCGATGGTGGGCAGCCTACCGCGCGGAATGATCCTCGTGTGGCGGATAAGGTACAGCATAAGCGGTATGCCGAGCGTGCACGCTGTCGCCAATGTGTCCTGTTCTCCAAAGACAGAGTTGGTGCTGATCAGGCCGAGACTCGTACCATAGCCGCCACCCGTGATGATGGTCTTCAACCCAAAGGGGATGATATTGGCAGCAAGCGAGATTACGTAGACTTGAATGAAAGCTTCAATCTGATTGCGCGAACGGATCGCGAAGGGAATGAACACGGAGAACAGCATTGACTTGATTGCCCAGTCCCATTTCCACCAAGCGGGGAGAGGCGCAATCGCGTGGAGTGTCGTTGCCGTTACCCATAAGACGAAAACGACCGTGATGACCGTGATCGCCGACACGCGAGGCGGTGATTGCCGATCGAAAACGAGATAACTTCCGATTGCCGCCGTTCCGATCAGGAAGGAGACGGGAACATCGGGCAAGATGTCCCAGGCGACGTTCTCCGGATGGAAAATATCGACCCAAACATATCCAAGGGTCAGCAGGAATGGCGCGGAAAGACCGATTCCGAAAATCGTGAGATAGATAAGGAGCAAATAGAGACTGCGTACCATCAGAGAGCCCGAGTCTTGCTGGATTGCATCGGGTCCGCATTGCTCCGCGGGGCGTCTATATCGGACTTAAAAGGCGTCTCGCCGGTCTCGAACCACGGCAGCGTCCGATCAAAAGCTGCCGCACGCAGCAGCACGTAAATGACGGCAAGTGTGGTCGTTACAATCGCGAATGTATCGATCATGAAAAACCCGCCGACAGCCCGCCGGCCGTTTATCGCGCGCCCTCAGGCCAGAGAATGACTCCCACCGTGCGCATGAGGATGATGAGGTCGAGAAAAAGACCCCGGTTTTTGAGATAGAACAAATCGTAGGAGAGCTTTTGCTTTGCGTCCTCGAGCGACGCTCCGTAGGGACAATGCACCTGGGCCCATCCGGTAATTCCGGGTTTCACGGAGTGCCGTTCGAGATAGTAGGGGATGCTCTGCGCCAATCGCGTGACGAAGTACGGCCTCTCGGGGCGCGGTCCGACGAAGCTCATATCGCCTCGCAGCACGTTGTAAAGTTGAGGCAGTTCGTCAATCCGCAATTTGCGAATCATCCATCCGACGCGTGTCACTCTGGGATCACGCTCCGCGGCCCACAAAGGCGCGCCGTCTCGTTCCGCATCCGTTGTCATGCTGCGGAATTTAAGCAAGATGAAATTGCGGCCTCGCAGCCCGACGCGTTCTTGCCGGTAGAGTATCGGGCCCTTCGTATCGCAGGCGACTGCGACTGCGGTCAGCGCCATGAGCGGAAACACAATCACGAGCGTCAGCAAGGCGAGGCAAATATCGAACGCCCGTTTGGCAAATTCCGTTGACGGCCCGGTTCGAAACCCGTCGGAAAATATGAACCAGCTGGGTGTCACCGCCGATATGTCAACGCGGCTGCTCTCCCGTTCGTAAAAATCGAGATAATCCAACACAGTGATTCCCGCGAGTCTGCACTGCACGAGCGCGTGCACTGGAAGTCCGCGCCGGTCTTCCGTGGCGATTACGATTTCGGAGGCGTTCACTTTCCGTGCAAGAAGCAGCAAATCGTCGGCGGCATCGACACGCTCATCGACCTGCACCTCACCATCCGAATGCGACTGAATGTTGCCGCGCAAGCTCACTTGGGCGACGGGAAGAAAATAAGCGCCGAATCGCTCTTTCGAGAGCTCGTGAAGCTTATGCGAACGCGCGCCCTGACCGAGAATCAGTACACGCCTGAGCAGCACTCCGCTCCGGGAAATACGGGAAAAAATCGTCCGTGTAAAAATAACCGAGCCCAACCAGAGCGTCGGCAGAAGCACGATCAACAGTTGCGGATTATGAATCTGGTGTGCGTCAATGTGGGTCGTCATCGCAACGGAAAGCACAAGAATCAGTATCAATACCAACGCGCCGCGTCGCAAAGCCCGGCGAAGATCGACGAGCGCATCCGCATGATAAAATCCGCTGGAATGCATTGCTGCAAGAATCGCCGCGGCGACGAAGAGCGCAAACGTCAGAGTTCCGCTGAAGGCTTGATAGCCGTCTGTGGCGCCGAGCAGCCAAACGCCAAGGCAAAGACTCAAGGCGATGACAAACGCTTCCGTAAAGCCCAATAGAGCAGTAGTGGCCGGAACAAAGTGGCCGAATATCCGGAGCATACGAAGTCTTGACCCCCCGCGGATGCGCCGCTGCCCCCTGAATGCGGCTCAATGCAGACCTTCATTGATTCCGGATCATGGGCCAGACTCTTCACACTTTGACGACAAGTGGTATTTACGAAGTCTCTTTTTTTTAACAATCGAATTACAGTGGTGAAACACTCAGCGACGAGTCTTCATGTCGCCCCGGCAACGCTTTTGCAAAGCTTTGATGACGGCTCAACGGGCAATTGAATTGTCCGTGTCGGCGTATGGAACTTCGCGCTCGTGAAGTAATGAGGGCGACGGTTCGCCAAGAAATGTATCCAACGTCTTTAGGGTTCGCGTCCAATCATGGTTAGCCTCCACGTACTTGCGGGCTCGTGACCCGAGCCCGGGGTGCCGGCCGTCGAGGATTGACGTTACGGCATCGGAGAAGGCTGAGGGCGCTTCCGCCAACAAGAGATCTTCGCCGGATATGGCGTGAATCCCTTCCTGAGCCTGCGGAGTGGCCACGAGCGGCTTCGCCATGGCCATCGCTTCCAGAATCTTGTTCTGCACGCCGCGCGCAATCCGCAGAGGCGCCACGATGCAGGCGGCGTGAGCGAGATAGGGACGAACGTCCTGCACGCGCCCCGTGACATACACTGAGGGCAATTGCGACAATCGTACGACGCGGGCCGCCGGATGATTGCCCACAATCCAGAATTCCGCTTGAGGCTTCACCGCGCGCACGCTTGGAAGCACGTGAAGCGCAAACCATTCCGCGGCATCGATGTTGGGGCGGTAGTTCATTGTCCCGGTAAAGACGATCGCCTGACGGTCTTCGTCAAACGGACTGGGAAAACTGTGCCTCGGATCGAAGTAGTCGAGGTCGACTCCGTTTTCGTAGCAGGCCACCCGGTCTGCGGCTTCTGGTACCAGGCGAAGAAAGGTTTCTGCCTCTGCACGGGAAACAAAGAGACAATGGTCGAAAGCCAATGCGGCGCCGCGCTCCAGGGACAGGAGCCTGCGGCTTTCCAGCCTGTAGGCAAAACTCATCGGCCATAATGCCCTAGCACCGTATGCCAACCACTTTTGCGAATCGACATCCACCATGTCCGCGATGACGCAATGCGCCGACCGATATGGCATCGCATAAGGAGCCATGGCCGAGGAGTAGACGAATATGGTTTTGGGGCGAACGCGGTGCATGGTGCCGGCGACCCATGATGACATGCGTGCGTCGCGAAAATAATTTTCCGAAAACGAAGCACCGGTTGCGAATCCGCACAGACCGCGCACGAGCCCGCCCCTCCGTTTTAGGGGAACCGCGTGCAGGGTCTCGCAAAGCGCTCGCAATGCCGGCAAATGCTTCTGGTCGTCCGCGTCGTCTACAAAACAGCCGAGATGAATCTTGAAGCGTTGCGCCAGATGGGTGAGCACGTGGTAGGAACGGATCTTGTCGCCCTTGTCCGGCGGGTAGGGCACGCGATGCGCAAGATAAAGAAGATCGCGCATCGGGTTCAGCCGATCCCCCGCACGATGTGGGGACCAACGAGCTTGGTCAACGCGAGTGGAAGCCGGCGCCAAAGTGAAACGAACGTCCGAAATTTCGGATTGAGCGGATTGAGGTCCGGAATTTTCGCGCCTTTGATCAAACGGAACTCGTAAGTCAGGGGCGTCGGCTCGAATCCCCAATTTCGCTTGAAGTGGTATGAACCCGTGCCGACTTTGCTGCGGCCGAAATCAAACTGCCGAAACCCTCGTTCAGACGCACGCCGCACCACTTCCCAATACATAAAGTCGTTGGCCGCCAAATCCCGCGCTTCCGTGCGGCCCCCGCCGTAATATGGCAACACTTGGTCACGGAAGTAGAAGTTCATTACCGACGCCACCGCTCGGCTGCGGTGCAGAACGGTGACGACATCGCAAGCCTCGCCGAATTCATCCTTCAGACTCTGGAAATAGGCCTGCGGGAAAACCGGTGTACCCAAATTCCTGACGCTGTGCGCGTAGACGTGATGCAGCCGGGCGATATTGTCATCGCATTCCGACGTCAGTCCGTTCGCAATGCCTTTGCGCACCATCGCACGTTGCTTGCGCGGAATAGCCTTCATATTGGCCTCAGGGTCCGCCATAAGCGGGCGCTTGAACGTCGCGTAGAGATTCTCCTTCGCCACCCACCCCGTATGGGATGTGTTCATCGAACGGAGCTCGACGCAATCAACCTTCTCGCGCTCGGCTATCGCAATGGCTTGCGCTCTCAAGGCATCGCCGCATTCGTCGTCAGCGGCAAGGATTCCGCCATGGACGCAGAATGCGTTCGAGATCAGCGAATTTCCGAATAGGAAGCTCTTGACCTGCGTCAGCGGCAGGACGCCCACAATTGCGTTCCCGCGTCGTGCCGCAAGATAGAATGTTCTATGGCCAAAGGTCTTTTCGACGACGCGCTTCCAGCCCGCCAGATGAAAAAACGTTCCTTCCGGCGCGGCGCGAACAAAATCGTCCCATTCCCGCTCGGCACTGGTCTCGAGCAATGACACCTGCACGCGGGATGGGGTGGCTTCGAAGCTCATCCGGCCGCCCGCGTAATGTCATTTGCCATAAAGACATCGTCCATGCGGCCCCATTCAAAATCGTTTAACAGACGCGTGAGGCGGGGCTGCATCTTGCGCAAATTCGTGTAATGGCGAAGCCGTGACTTGAGGCCGGCGCCCTTCACGCGCGGCTGACCCGGATCGATTTCCCAGGGATGAAAATAGAATATGCACGGCGCGTGCTCTCGGCGATTCACGTGTTCGATGGCGCGTCGCGATACGCGATAGGGCAAAAGCCGGAAATAGCCGCCGCCGGACACTGGGAAGTTGCGGTTGAACAGTCGAATCGTTGTAAGCGGAATTTCCAGAATCGAGCCTTTGGTCGGCCAAAACGGCGCACGCGGCGCCGCGGGCATTCCATAGAGATCATGCGCGATAGGATAGATGCTCGAGCTGTAGGTGTAGCCTTCTTCCGCCAGGACCTCATAGGCCCACCAGGTTTTGTCGCTCATTGAGAATGTCGGCGCGCGATAGCCTCGCACCTGCGCTTGACCGATATCTTCGAGCAGGCGCTTGGTCCGCCGGATGTCGTAGCGGAACCGTTCTATCGTTTGACGGTCGATTCCTTGGTGTTCGTAACCATGGCTGGCAATTTCGTGCCCCGCTGCGGCAATGCGCTTAACGATGCGCGGATAGCGTTCACCCACCCAGCCGAGAATGAAGAACGTTGCCGATACGTTTTTCTCGGCAAAGATATCAAGTAAGCGATTTGTATTGAGCTCAATGCGTGATGGAAGATCACTCCACGAAGCCTGATCCACCACGTGAGCGAACGCGCGGACGTGAAAGTAATCTTCGACGTCCACGGTCATGGCATTCACCGTGCTCTTGGCTTGCGGATCCGCACCTTCTCTTGGGACCGCGGCAACTGCGAAACGCGAATTGTCGCGCTCACTTTCCGACCCCTCGTCGCGCCTGGTCGCTTGAGCTATGCCGCTGTCTTTCATCGAAGCGCGTCCTTAGAAATGCTTCTCTAGACGTAGTGTAATCGCGTTGATAACGGCGGTGGCTGCTTCGGCCCGGCGGATGTAGTCGTACCTGAGTGCGAGTCCGAGCGACGGACTCGCTTGGTACTCCAAACTCGCTCCGGCATTGACCGCCCAGTAGCGGCTCAAAGTCAAACCGAAGTCGGATTTTTCCTGCTGCCGGTAGGCGATGTCGGCTCGACCGAGGAGACTATCGTTTATAATTGGACTCCAACCGAGCACGATCCCGTCCGTCTTTAGCAAAGGTTCTGTCTTGGAGATCAGTGAGGAACGCTCCAGGTGGAACGCGGCGAGGAATACGGACTGGTTGGCCACCGCGTGATACAGCGCTGCGCGCGTCTGCTTGAGCCGGAAAAAGCCATTGGCGGCCGGCTGGAAATTGTTGACCTCCTCCAAAGGCAAGCCGCTGCCGAGATCGATATCCTGAACCTGCCGGAATAGGCCAACGCCTCTGTTGTTGAGAAGCGCGATGGTCGGGTTCTGATCAAAAGTGGTTCCGACGGCAGGACCTTCAGAATTCAGAAGGGCATTGAGGTTGTTCACGATTAACGATTGCTGCGTGCTGTTGATCGACTCGACATGGGAAGCGAAGAAGGCCGTGACAGGCGTAAGCCGCCATTGGATCTCGCCTGAAATTCCGGTTTTCAGGTCGTGGCTCCCGTAGAGAATCAGAATGGAAGAATCGGCATTGGGTCGCCACCGGGCGCCGAGATCCCAAATTCCACCCTCGCCGTTGAGTCGGGGAAACGGACGATCCGAAAGGGTTTCGTAGCCGCCTGCAGCGACTGCGGAGATGGAGCGCGTGATATGATATTCGTTGATCACTTCGCCGCTCGCGCGACGGAATGTTCCGGGAAATTTGTTGATCTGATACGTGCTGCCGGTGAGGTTGAGGTCAATCAGCAGCCGGTTCATCAGAGTCCCTGGCATTCTGAGATCGGCCCGAGCTTGCTGTTGCATTGCTCCGCCCAGGGGGCCAAGCGTGGGCGTTGCCTCCGTATTCTTGTCGACCCACAACTGACCGTACACGTAGCGCAGATCGAAGATCCCAAAATCACCGACCCGGGATTTGAGATCAGGCGAAACGCTGAGCGAATAGGTTTGTGTCTGGTGGGATGAGGTTACGAGCGATGGATTCGGCGGTCCAAGACCTTGGCGATCGATTTCATGAATCACTCCGTGAAGGTCGACAAACAGGAGGTTCGGAAACACGATTGCCTGCGCGGTTGTGTATCCACGCTGCGTGAATCTGTTGTCCGGGCGATAATTGACGGCGCGGTCGAGGCTTGCCGTGTAGTCGAAAATCGCCTGCAAGCGCAAAGTGTCCGCGCTGATATCAATGCCCGGTATGATTCGCGAGATCAGATCGGACTGATGATTTCTAGCTGTGCCGGCGACGTTGTCGGTGGCCACTTCTTCGATGCCGATCCGGGGTCTGAAGATCAATGACGGGGCGGACGGTTCCAGGGCCTGGCGCGCAATGTCCAGTGCGCCTGCAAAGATGCTCCCTCGCGCATTTCTGGGCGGCGCGGGGGGAAGCTCTTGGTCCGCCGCGTTCTCGACCGGCGCTTCTTCTTCGTTCGCCGGCTCTGCTGGCTCTGCCGGCTCCGCCTCGACACCGGGCTCATTGTTATTTCCTCCTTGCGCCGGGGCATCTTCCATCGCCGGACCCGAGGCGTCGGAATCGGTATTCGGGGCTAAAAACGGAAAAAGCTGGAGGGAGAGAGGAAGCCCGTTGTCGACCGTCTGCGCGGTCGCATTGTCGCTAAAGCCAGCGAGGGCCAAGGTCGCCGAGGCTACCGCGCAGCTCTTGCGCCAATAGTTCCAAATCGTAGGCAAGAAGCACGCACCCCAACGCCAGCTGAGTAAAAGTGAGCAGCGTTTTTCAAACCCTTTTGGTCTCGTTGTACCCGTATCCGTATAGGTAACCCCGGAACTGCTCCGCCAATATCGGAGTGGCCTTGTTCAAGATCAGGCTCACACTGGGGCAGGCGCTGATCAGGCGGAGCGATGCCTCGATCTGATCACGCCTCGTTTCATGCGCAGCCACGACAAATAGCGCCTGACCGACCATGCCGGCGAGGATTGTCGGCTCACTGCTGGCAAGACACGGCAATGTGTCGAAAATAATGAAGCGGTCCGAGTAGCGCCGCGCCATTTCGCTGACGAGATCGCTCATTTTCCGGCTCGACATTAATTCCGGGACTTCGGGGTGCGCGTGTCCAGCCGGCAAGATGCTCAGATTTGGGATGTTTGTGTGCAGAAGGATGTCTTTGAAGTCCAGTGCCGAATCGCTCAACAAATCGAGCCATCCCGCCTTGGCCTGTATTCCCAGATAGGCGATCAATGACTGCCGGTAAACGTCCGCATCAACCAAGAGAACCTTAAGATCCCGCTCGAACGCGATCGACAAAGCAAGATTGATCGCGGTGTAGGTCTTACCATCACCCGGTCTGGCGCTTGTAATCATCACCACGCGACTCAAATCGCCGAGGCCGGCGGATAGAGAACGCGCTGCATTGGCGAGAACCTGCCGCTTGATCGAGCGAAATTCCTCGACTGTCCGCGCGCCTCCCGCCGAGGGCAGGCTGATGCCATTGGCGGCAAGCGTGGTCGGACTGACGGCTACGATTCTCCTCTCGGCCGAGTAATCATCGTCCGATCCGGACACCGTCGGTTGCGGTTGAACCAGCCCGACTTGATCGGCGTCGGGCACCTTGGCATCGAATTTCCGCGGCGCCTTGCTTTCGCTAAGCCGCGCCATCGCATGGCGAACCACCGCAGGGGTTTTGGCATCAGCACTCATCAGTTTGCCGCCAGCGCCCCCGAACTCGCGATCAACAGCGCATAGCTCAAAAACAACACGAACAGAGCGGCCGTTGCCCCCGCCGCCCCGAGCACAAATCTGCGTTGGGCCTGTGGCCGTCTTACAAAAGTCACTGCGCCGATAACGGGCAGTCCGAGCGCTCGCAGCCGCGATGCGGACCCATATGTCGCGCGCAAGAGTTCGAATCCTAGGGGCAGCGCCACGCCGACAACCGCGCCGGCCAACAGAACAAGCGAGAACATCAAGGGAAGATTGGGGAAGGACGGCATCAGTGGAACTTGCGGCGGATCGATGAGGCGGAACTGCGTGCGGTCAGCCTGTTCATCTGCAGCCTGAGACAACACCGCAGCTTCACGTCTCTGCACCAATTCATCGTGGTTTTTCTTGATGACCTCG
>Ga0126379_10001551_pt1 | contig 14105 bp, 17 predicted proteins | sample PanSoiMetPlot_24_FD_92640 | JGI IMG/M metagenome (GOLD analysis project Ga0126379, IMG submission 92640) | Tropical forest soil microbial communities from Panama - MetaG Plot_24 | ecosystem: Environmental > Terrestrial > Soil > Tropical forest > Bulk soil | place: Panama | collected 2016-02-17 | reverse complement strand
CTTCATCAAAGACTATCCCGCGGAAAAGTTTTACCGCGACGTGAAGCTCTGCACCATTGGCGAAGGTACCAGCGAGATTCAGCGCCTCGTAATCGCCCGGCAGTTGTTGAAGGACTAGGGCGCTCTCTCCCGCGTGCGGGTGAGCTTCACTTCACGCGCGCGGGGAGGCTACCCGCGAGAACCTTGGATCGGTAGGGATGCTTCGACTCCGCCGCGACTCGCTCCGCTCGTCGCGGCTATGCTCAGCATGACAGGTTTGCTAAGTGACCCCATAGAATCTTAGTCGCGTTGAGAAAGTCTCCATCCTCCGCATCAAAATCAGAGCTGTAGAATCGAATAGAACGCCCGGTGACAGCCAAGGAGGGAGTCATGGCCACCCTGGAAGTAACATTCCTGCACAGTCAATTGGAGGACCGCAAGCGCCGGCTGGAAGCGGCAATTGCGCTCGCACCGCAAAAAACCGGCTTTGCCGGCCTGCTGCGGGAAGTGGATGCAGCGCTGGAACGAATGGATAAAGGGAACTACGGCTTGTGTGAGGAGTGCCATGAATCGATCGAGCAGGATCGCCTGCTGGCGGATCCCCTGACGTGCTACTGCCTGGATCACCTTAACGACTCGCAGCGTAGCTCGCTGCAGCGTGATCTCGACTTGGCCTCTGAGGTCCAGCGTAATCTGTTGCCTCAAGTGGACCTGTCCGCCGGGGGTTGGCAGGCCAGCTATCATTACGCGCCAGTCGGTCCCGTCAGTGGCGACTATTGCGATCTGATCCCGTCCGATGGGCAGCTCTTCTTTGTTCTCGGGGATGTATCTGGCAAGGGCGTGGCCGCCTCGATGCGGATGGTGCACCTCCACGCATTGTTTCGCAGCCTGACTGGTCTGGCCTTGCCTCTGGGTCAGATGGTCACTCAGGCGAATCGCGTCTTCTGCGAGAGTTCGCTGGCTGGGCAGTACGCCACGCTGGTGTGCGGGCAGGCTAAATCAACGGGAGAGGTCGAAATCCATAATGCCGGCCACTTGCCCGCGATCGTTGTCGGGCGCGGCGGTGTGTTGCGCATTGAATCTACCGGTTTGCCGCTGGGCATGTTCCACGAAGTCGATTTCTCGGCCACGCGGGTGCACCTGGACCCTGGGGATACGCTGTTCCTCTACACCGACGGCCTCTCCGAGGCACGACATGGGGATGACGAATACGGAGTGGATCGCGTTACACACTTAGTCCGTCAGCAAGCTAGACGGGGCCCCGCGGAACTAATCTCCGCTTGCCTCGACGACCTGCGCGCATTTGTTGACAACAGCCCGCTGCTGGATGATCTCTCTCTGTTGGCCATCCAGCGAATGAAATAAGGATGGTCGCGGGTGACTTGCCGGTGATTGCGGGCAGTTGCTGCAGGACTAGAGTGTCCCACTATTCCGGTCCCTGCATTTTTCGTTGGATCGCTTCATCGATCTCGTGCTGGCGTATGGTCTGCCACTCTTTGTACTGCTGCGGCGAAAGGATGGCTTTCACCTGAGGATCGGTCTGTTGATGAATCGCTCTGAGCTGCATTACCTTTTGAGCACCTGTGAGATTGGGGTTACTCTTGATGGCCTCGAGCTTCGGTGCCTCTTGTTTCAGGATGGGTAACATGTCGACCTTCTGCTGAGATGTGAGGTTCAGCGTCTGCGACAGAGATTGGAGTTTCTCGGCGGGAGTTTGCGCGAGCAACTTCATCGAAGGCACAAAAGACATCCAGCACCACAATAGTCCGGCAGTGAAAAATAGAGCGCGGGTTCTCATTTCCGCCTCCTTGAGCTATCAGAGTAAGCAGTAGGGACCGCGAGAGGAAACTACCAAAAGTATTAGTTAAGCCTAGTGCGCGGACGCTCCGTCGTGAAGGCGATGGTTGGTGACTACGATGGTTGCGATGAACGGTTCTTAAAGCTCTGGATTCTTGCTCAACGGCCCTTGACGGAAAGTCTCCGCCGGCATCACCACGCGGGCTTGCCATCCTGAAAGCGAAACGTAAGCGTCTCACCGCTTTTGACCACTTCCCGCGCCAGAATCAGGTCCGCGCCGTCCTGCTTTACTTTCGAGCCGGTGATTTGAATCGACTCGTCGGCTTTGAAAGCGATGCCTAGTGCATCGAGGAAGCTCTTCGGGCATAAGAAAACTTCGACGGTGTCTTTGGTCTTGTCAGGGCCAGTCTTGGTCAAAAGATAGGCAATCGGTTTGGTTCCCGAAGGAGGCACAAGTTTAAATTCTTCCACCGTGCCTTTGAGAGTGGTTTCTGTGGCACGGTCATACTTGGGCGCTTGGGAAAATGCAGCCGTGGTGAGCACGCCGATTACGGCCAGCTGCAACAGAAGCTTGTGAAACCAGACAGAGGGGATCATCGTGGAACCCTCCATTGGGCCGCAATGGTAGGACGGTTTTACCGGGAAATCAACGGAAACTTGTAGTGCAAGGCCGCAAGCCGAGGGACTGGCGGGGAGCAGCACTCCAGCCACCCCTGGCGTCCAATTTAGCAAGAAACGAATGAGCCGCCCCTTGAAGAGGCGGCTCGGTGGCGCTCATCCGTGACTTAGTTAATCGTAACCGCGGCGGCAACAGAAGGAATACCGTTCGCAACCACAACTAACGTGCTTGCGCCAGTTTCAATTCCTGCCGGCACATCGAACTTCGTGGAAACGACCTTCGTGCCCGTGGCAACTCCCATCGTGCTGTGATTATGCGTCTTGCAATAAAAGACGTGCTTCGTAGAGTTGTTGGTGATGCGCACTAGCGGGTAGTTGGTCGCGTCCTGGAAGTCGTCGCCATAAGAACCTGCCTGCGACAAGCCGTTAAACTGGGTTCCGGAGATTGGATTGTTCGTTGATCCGTGTGCGAGCGTGGTCGACACGGATGAGATGGTGGGCCGCCATGCCGAATTGAACGTACCGACCGACGTAAGGAACTCGACGTCCGTGGAGTAATCGGTGTACATGATTTGTCCGTTCGGCAGGACCAGCAGATGTCCAAAGAACGACGGTGTATTTACCGCGTTCGGAGGAGCAGGAATGGCATTTAGTGCCGAGCCGGTCCACTCGTAGAATTTTGAGGGCGCACTGAATGTGCCAGTGAAGGGGCTGGCCTCAACAATGACATTGCCGCTGATTTCGAGGGCCGCAGGCGCGTCATTGGCAGCATCTTTGTTGGGAAAGTCAGGGCCCTTGGTCCATACTCCGGTCTTGGAATTAAAGATTGAAGTATGGCCAGGTTCGCAGTCGCTGGCGCCCGTGGCGAAAACGGTGCCGTTTGGACGCAATACTGCGGGTCCGACTTCGAAGCTGCCGCCACCGAACATGCAGTTAGAATCCCACAGTTGCACGATGGTGCTTCCCGCGGTCGACCATTTGTTAGTGCCGGGGTTGAAAAGCTCAGAGTTGGTGCCCGAGAGTACGGTGTTGCTAGTGTAAGCATCCACGGTTAGCACCTTGCCGCTTGACAGCAAGTTCCAGCCTTCTTCGTCAAATTCGTCGTTCTTGCCATCGGTAGAACTCGCCCGGTTGGTAAAGCTTAGGGTGCTCTCGGTGAAGGTGAAATACACCGGGAAGGAGCTGTGTCCGAACACAATGGCGCAGCACTCTGCCAGCATCCAGGTTCCATTCGGCAGGACAACCGACTGTGCGTCGCCGATATTGCTATTGGCAGGCGGCTTGGTGGCGGTCCACTTATTGGCGGCTGGATCGTAAATCGCTCCCAGAGATTGCCAGACCCCCGAACAGCCTGAAAGGCAATTGTATTCGCCGCCTTGCACGACCACTTTGCCATCCGGAAGTACGGCAGAGGCGAAGAACAGGGGAGCGTATCCACTGGGCAACGAAGCTACTTGCTTCCAGGTGCCGTTGATATAACTGCCGGTATTCGTGGGAGTGAGGGTATACCAGTTGCTGTAGTTGCCGATGCAACCGCCGCAATTCGGCTCGGAGTGCACCAGAACGCGGCCGTCAGTAAGCAGTAGCATGGAACCCATCGAAACCGGCGGAGTATTCTTAGCCTTGGTCCAGGTTGGACCGGCAGGCAGAACGACCTCTGGAGCGGTGTTAGGCGCCATTTGAACTAAGGGCGGCGTCGTCCCTGCCCGAAACGGAGGATAGGGAGCTTCGTTGTTCTGGGCAACGGCGGATATGCCTAACAGAGGGCACACCAAGAAAGAAATGGCGAGAAGGCGTGACTTCATAGTGATTTCCTCGATTCTGAATTCGTTAAGAACGGGACTGGATCAGAGTGTTCGTAAAACCAGAGGGTGTTGGCAATGCGCCAAAAAACGCACGCCATGATACACCAAAGCCGTCAATCAGGGATGTCACTACTTTGTAAATTTGAGATTGAATCACGAGGCGGGACTCGCTTCCTCTACCCGAATTGTGACGCATCGAATGGAAGCGGAGGAGCCCACGCAGGCTCACGAACGTAACGTGGGAAGCCGTGCAGATGTCTTTCTTCTCCTCACTGCTTTACACTGATCGTTTGGAAACTCAGCTCCATTCCCTGATTGAGTCTCTGCGCTCTGGCAATACCCGCACACTTGCCCGCGCCATCTCCACTGTCGAAAACCGCGTTCCGGGATGGTCCGATCTTCTAAAAGGACTCTTCCCGCACACCGGCCAAGCCAGGATCATCGGCTTGACTGGCTCACCCGGAGCAGGGAAGAGCACTCTGGTCGATCAACTCGCCAAGCTTTATCGCAAACAGAACCGCACAGTTGGGATCATTGCGGTCGACCCAACGAGCCCTTACACCGGCGGAGCGATTCTCGGAGATCGGATCCGCATGCAGGATCACTTTGGCGACTCGGGCATTTATATCCGCAGCATGGCTACGCGTGGTTCGCTTGGCGGACTCGCCCGCACCACCGCCGATGTTGCCAGCGTGCTCGATGCTTCCGGCCGCGACGTGATCCTGATTGAAACCGTCGGCGTCGGGCAAGACGAAGTAGAGATCGTACGCCTCGCCGACATCACCGTCGTGATTCTCGTTCCGGGCATGGGCGACGATGTTCAGACCATAAAGGCCGGCATCATGGAAATCGCCGACATCTTTGTCATCAACAAGAGCGATCGCGAGGGCGCCGAGCGCGTCGAACGCGAGATCCGCGCACTGCAATCGCTCGCTGTTCGCCACGATGGATGGACCCCTCCCATCGTGAAGACAGTCGCCAGCGAGGGTAAGGGCGTGCAAGAATTAGCAGCGGCAATTGCCGAGTACGACCTCCATCTGCAGAAAGAAAATCGCGCGCTCAAGAAGAGTGTGGAGAACTGGCAGGAGCGCCTGGTCGAAATGCTGCGGGATGCCATGCTGGAGAGAGCGCGAGCGCAGCTGGGTGACGGCAATCTTACGAAGCTGGCCGCGGAAGTGGCGGAGCACAAAAGGGACCCGTATACGCTGATCGAAGAAATCGCGCGGCCCGCGGGAAAGATGGAGCCCCGCACGCCCTCGTCCGGGGTGTCGAAAGCCTGAATGCGACGGGCGACGGCGTCCGCAGTTCCACGAGTCGAGGCATTCTATTGTTTAAGATCGACCATCTCGGCATCGCCGTAAAGTCGCTGGCTTCGGCCAAAGCCATTTACGAAAGGCTCGGGCTGAGCGTTTCGCCGGAAGAGACGGTCGAGCACGAAAAGGTGCGTCTGGTAATGGTTCCCGTAGGAGAAAGCCGATTTGAACTCCTGGAACCGACATCCGAGGACTCGACCATTGCCAAGTTCATCGCCAAGCGGGGCGAAGGACTGCACCACGTTTGTATAAAGGTCCCCGACCTGCGCGCGGCCGTCGAGCGCTTGAAGAAAGACGGTGTGCGCCTTGTATCAGACGAAATCAAGACCGGTGCAGGAGGGCATCAGTACGTCTTCGTGCACCCCTCGAGCGCCGGCGGTGTGCTGCTGGAGTTGGTACAGAGCTAGCCACGGATTTACACGGATCTTTACATATCGAGCGTCAGCATGCTTCTTCTCGTCACAGACACGTCGGGTAAAGACGGATTCGTGGGACTGGCCCACGCTGGCGATTCCCCTAAGAGAATCGAAGTCGTCGAAGAAATCCCACTCGCCGGAGGCACATTCTCTGCCCAACTAGTCCCTCAAATCTCCGGCCTTCTTCAAAAACACCAACTCCGGAAGACCGACATCGACGCTTTCATTGTGGTCTCCGGCCCGGGATCGTTCACCGGATTGCGGGTTGGTTTGGCTGCAATCAAAGCTTTGGCCGAAATCCTTCACAAGCCCATCGTTCCCGTTTCTTTGCTTGAGGTGCTTGCGCCCGAGAGCCAGATGATTGCCGCAGGTCACAACGAACAGAAGCGCCCAGCTACATTTCCCTATGCGGTTGCTCTCGACGCCGGCCGCGGAGAGGCGTATGTCGGCCAATATGAAATCGTCATCACGTCGGAGGAGTGTGCTTTGGTCAAACCCCTTGGCGAGTCATTGCTAACGCTCGACAATCTGGCGGCTCTGCTCGAGTCCGGAGCCGCCCAGTGGATCGCTACTCCCGATCAGGCCATCTTCGATGCTCTGGGAAAGAGGGTACCGGGGTCGCTCCGCTCCCGCCTTCGGCGAAGTCTGCGACGTCCGCGGAGCGAAGAGGTGGCACTCGCCGGCTGGCAGAAACTCAAAGCCGGAGAAACGATCTCTCCCGAGCAGCTGGACGCGAACTACATCCGCCGCTCCGACGCAGAGATTTTCGCGAAACCAGCTCCTGGCTCCTAGCTGCTAGCTTCTACCAAACCGGACTCACTCTTTGGATACCAACGATCCAATCGCAATCCGACACGCTACTGTACGCGACATCGGTGAGATGCTCCGCCTGGAACGCTCGTCGAGTGGCGCAGCCCACTGGAGTGAATCGCAATATCAATTATTGATTGAGGCTAAGCATGCTGACGTTTCAACACTGGCACTCGTCGCAGAATGTGAGGCGAATCCGGCGGTTGTCGGTTTCCTGCTCGCCCGCCATCTTGCTCCCGAGTGGGAACTTGAAAACATCGTGGTTGCCCAGGAAGCGCGTGGAAAGGGAATCGGCACGCGGCTGATGCAAGAGCTTCTGGCATGCGCACAACAAGCCAACAGCCACATAGTCTTCCTTGAGGTTCGCGAGTCGAATGCGGCCGCGATTTCTTTGTACGAGAAGCTTGGTTTCCAGCAAACCGGACGGCGTAAGTACTACTACAGCAATCCCGTAGAAGACGCTCTTCTCTACTGCAAGAATCTTGGACAGGCCCCCATCTCATCGTGAGACATGCCCCACTTTTTTGGCATTGCCGCTATGTTACGGCTGTGTTAACGTCAGCTCATATATCAGGTTTGGAGGTCTGCTGGATGCTGACTCCGAGAGACCAACTCCTGACCAGTCACGAGGAATTCCGCAAACTGGCTCAGGAGCATACGCAGTACGCCCAACGTCTCGAAACACTCACCCAAAAGCGCTATCTCAGCGAAGACGAAAAGCTGGAAGAAGTGCGGTTGAAAAAGCTGAAACTCCGCCTCAAAGATCAAATGGAGTCGATTGAGCGCGAGTATCGGCAGCAGTACGGCGTCAACGTAGCCTAATTCTTACTGGCCAATTTATCGGCAGCGTGGCTGCCTAGGCCTAAATCTACCTTGCTGAGGCGCGATCGAAGCGCCTTTTTTTATTTATACTTACCGGGCCTACGGTCGCCCGCGCGAAAGCGCTCGGCGACTATAATGAAAGAATCCCCGATGGTTCGTGACGGTTACTATTACGGTCTGGCCCTCATTGTTGCCGGAATTCTGCTCGGTTGGTTGACTCGGCCAGCGTGGGCAATCCTGCCGGTACTGCTTGCCCTATTTTTCCTGTGGTTCTTCCGCGACCCGGAGCGGTCCATTCCCCAGGAAACAGGCGCACTGGTTTCCCCAGCAGACGGGAAGGTCACTGATGTTTCAATCGTTAGCACCGAAAACGGTAAGCAGACGCGTGTCAGCATTTTTCTCAGCGTGTTCGACGTGCATGTCAACCGGTCGCCAATCGCGGGAGTAATCCGGGATGTGCGCTACCAACGGGGAAAGTTTCTTGACGCGCGCAGCCCCGATTGTGCGGACCAGAACGAGCAGAATGCCGTGACCGTAGAGGGCGACGGACAACGGATTGTGTTCAAGCAGATTGCAGGTTTGCTAGCCCGTCGGATTGTGTTTGCTCCTAAAATTGGGGATCATTTGGACCGCGGACAGCGCGTCGGGCTTATCAAGTTTGGATCACGTACGGATGTTCTGTTCGACGCCGCTGCCCGGGTCAACGTCAAAGTCGGTGATCGCGTGAAAGGCGGATCCAGCGTTATCGCCTACCTGGAGCCCAAGGGAGCCTTGGCTGGCGCAACCACGGTCACTTCAGAGAGAGTGCGCTGATGGAGCAGACTCCCACCAAACCACGTCGACGGCACAGCAAAGGGATGTACATCCTTCCCTCGATCTTTACCACCGCGAATGTGGCGCTGGGCTTTTACGCCATGCTTGAAGTTATGCACGCCACGGCTACGGAGTATTCACACCTCGACAATGCTGCCAAGGCAATCGGGTTTGCCGTGCTCTTCGATGGACTTGATGGGCGCATTGCCCGCATGACCGGCACTACCAGCGATTTCGGCCGCGAACTCGACTCTTTGGCCGACGTAATCACCTTTGGCGTTGCCCCTGCCATGCTTGCCTGGACTTGGGGCTTTCACCTGATGCCGGAAGTGCTGCTAAGCGGCGGAAGGTGGGCTGTTAAGTTAACGCAGGTCGGTGCGATTGCCAGCTTTCTGTTCTTGATCGCTGGTGCGAGCCGCCTCGCACGCTTCAACATCACCAGTAACCCACAGCCTTCCAATCCCGGGCGCCCTGGCAAGAAATATTTCGTTGGAATGCCAATTCCGGCCGGAGCGGGCGTCATTGCCGCCGTCGTGCACTTTGCGGAGGGGGAACCGCTCACTTCTCCCTACACCGCGGTAGCGTGGGCAGCCATGGTAACGACCGTCGGATATCTTATGGTGAGCACCTGGCGCTTCTACAGTTTCAAAGACATTGATTTCCGTTCGCGCCACCCCTTCCGGCTCATCGTCGTACTGGGGGGATTGTTCGCGATGATCTATTTCTACTCCGGACAAGTACTGTTCGCGATCGCCCTGCTCTACATGGTGTCAGGAGTCTTCTGGCGCCTGCAATGGATCTTCCGCCGCCGCTCCGATCCTCCACCCCCCTCTTACAAGGAGGCATCGCAAGCCTCATGAGTGAGCCCGTAAAATCGTCGCCAGCCGCAACCGGACTGGCGCAGAGAGGTAAGCTGTATCGCGCGGCGATCGTCGGCGCCGCCTCTCTGAAAGGCAAAGAAGTCGCCGAGTTGCTGAATGAACGCAACTTTCCGGCTGCGGACATTCGTCTGCTCGATGACGACGAGTCACTCGGCCAGCTCGAAGCTATGGGCGACGAGATAAGCTTCATTCAGCGTGTGCGTGCCGAGCAATTCGAGCACGTGGACTTCGCCTTCTTCGCATCTGATCAGGAAAGCACTCGCCGAAGCTGGAAAGACGCCCGTGACGCAGGCAGTGCCATCATCGATTTGTCGTCGGTGCTCGAAGACCAGCCATGCGCCACGGTGCGCTCTCTCTGGATCGAGCGCGAGCGGGGTGAGATTGCTCCGCCCGATCTGCAGCCAGGCCCATGCATCACGGCCCACCCAATAGCCATCATTTTGGCGCTTCTGCTCTTGCGCGCGAGAAAAGCCGGTACGATCAAGCGAGCTGTTGCAACAGTCTTCGAGCCGGCATCCGAGCACGGACAGCGCGGCATGGACGAACTCCACCAGCAAACCGTGAATCTCTTGTCATTCCAGCCGCTGCCGAAAGACGTCTTTGATGCGCAAGTCGCGTTCAATCTGCTGGCGCGCTACGGTCAGAAATCCCATCCCACGCTCGATTCCGTGGAAGGGCGCGTACTTCGTCATTACCGCAAGATTGCCGGGACCGACGCGATCGAGCCCTCACTCATGGTTCTGCAGGCTCCGATCTTTCATGGACATGCCGCCGCGATTCTGCTCGAGATGGAGGCTAGGCCCGATCTTACAGCCTTGTCGCAAGCCCTCTCCGGAGATCACATCACGATCCCTGACGCCGAGGAAGAAGCGCCCAGCAATGTGAGCTCAGCAGGGCAGCCAGACATTCAGCTTATGCTGAAGCCCGATCCCGTTCAGGCGAGCGCTGTCTGGTTATGGGCCGCGGCAGACAATCTGCGCATCGCGGCAATCACCGCGGTGGAGTGCGCCGAAACTATGATGGCAACGCGTCCGACGGGGAAGATTCAGTGATCGTGCGCCGCGGGCGTCCACTCGTGTTGCTCGCATTACTTTTCAGTCTTGGTTGCGGATATCACACTGCCGGTCATTCGACCCAGCTTCCCGACGCCGTTCAGACGATCGCAATTCCCGCCTTTAAGAACCAAACGCTAAATTACGGAATTCAGCAGATGTTGACCGCGGCGGTTGTGCGCGAATTTAACACTCGTACGCGATACCACATCATCAACAACGAAAGCGATGATGCCGATGCAACACTGAGCGGCACAGTGCTCTCGACGGCTGCGACTCCTCTCACCTATGACACCTCGACTGGGCGGGTCGCCAGCATTTTGGTAGTAGTCAGCCTTAAAGTCTCGCTGACCGCCCAAGACGGCAAGGTTCTCTACCAGAATCCGGCATACCTCTTTCGCGAGCAGTACGAAGTCTCTCAGGATCTCACTACATTCTTTGAAGAAGACTCCCCTGCCTTCCGGCGCCTGTCGCAGGATTTTGCCCGAACCCTCGTTTCGAACGTGTTGGAGGGGTTCTAAACGATGCGTCAGATCTACGTCTATCTGACGCTTGCCGCGATGCTGCTCTTGTCTGCGTGCAATCGAGGGTCGCATCCTCCGCGCGTCGGTTCTCTAGCAAACGACTTTACTGTGAAGGATTCCGACCGCACCGTCAGCCTCAACCAGCTTCGCGGCCAGGTTGTTGTGCTCAATTTCTGGGCCAGTTGGTGCGCCCCCTGCATCGCAGAGCTCCCATCGATGATGGAGATGCAAGATCGTATGCGGAACCGAGGAGTAACGGTGCTCGGTATCAGCATCGACGTCGACGGCGATGCGTATCACCGCTTTATCCAACAGCGAAATGTGAATTTCCTCACTGTCCGAGATCCGGATCAAAAAGTGGCAGGCATGTACGGCACGTCCGTCTGGCCCGAGTCGTACATCATCGACCGCGAGGGTATGATGCGCCGCAAAGTTGTCGGGCCGATCAACTGGAATTCCCCAGATATCTTGGAATTCCTAAGCAAGCTGTAAACTCGTGTGGGGATGGCCTTGGGCCGTCCAGTCGAGCGAAGTCGACGGTACCGCGAGTGCCATTGAATGACTATGCGAATCATATTTCGAATGCTAAAGTCGAAATTTAGCCTTGTCATTCAGAGGAGCGAAGCGACGGGGAATCTGCTGTTTGCCGGCGGCTGCGCGGACCTCAACGATGATTGACAGCGTCGCGATAAAGAGCTTCTAATGCGTGCCTTCGCCCAAGCCGAACGCTTCGTCAGCGATCTCCAATCGCGCAAAATGCGCGCGGCCTACGTGTTCGTAGGCGACGAAGCCTTCTTCCGCAAGCGCTTCCGCGATGCCATCCTCGAACATCTTGTTCCCGTCGACCTGCGCGACTTCAGCTTTTTCGACTTCGACCTCGGAGAAACCGATCTCGCCGAGATTCTCGACCGTGCCCGTACGCCTTCGCTCATGGCGCCATTTCAGGTCTTCTTCGTGCGCGGTGTGAAGAATCTTTATGGGCGCGGATCGAACGAAGAAAAACTGGCTGCCATCGAGGAGTACTGCAAAAAACCCAATCCCGACGCTCTCATCGTGTTCGTCGCCGACCACATCAGCATTCCCGCCGACGTCCGCAAAATGGAGATGCAAGATCGCGATCGCTACCAGCGCATCCGCGACACAATGGGTCAGTATTGCGGGATTGTCGAACTGGCGCGAGTGGAAGAAGGTGAAGCTGTTCGCTGGATCACGGACTACTGTACCGGCCGCGGCGTCAAAATCGAGGCAGACGGTGCCCGCGAGCTCGTAGACGCCCTCGGTGGTGACATGATGATGATCTCCAACGAGCTCGAGAAGCTCATCCTTTACGTCGGAGATAAGAAGCGCATTACCCTCGGTGATGTTGAGACCATGGTCCTCGCCGCAAAGCAGCGCTCGCTTTACGAACTCACCGACGCGATCTCAAGCAGAGACCGCACCCGTGCGTTGGAGGTGCTCGACGCGATCCTGGCCTCGGGCGACGGAGAGGAAGCTGCCATCGGCCACGTGTACATGCTGGCAAAAACCTTTCGGCAGATGTTGGTGATTCTCGAGCGCAACGTCCGCGATCAACGCATGCTATGGGCAGCGCTCTGGCAAGGATTTCGCGTACCTCCGTTCGCGGCCGATGACATCATCAAGCAGGCTCGGCGCTACAAATCCCGGCGCGACCTCACGCGTGCCATCCGCCTCGTGGCGAAAGCTGATCTGGCTCTGCGATCCAACCCGGTGAGCAAACGTATGGTTCTCGAACGCCTCGTTATCGATCTGACGACCGAGCCTAAGCTCGAGGTGCCCGGCTGGATGCAAGAGCAGTTACCGGTTTGAAGCGGTCCAACGGGTCGCGCTCGTAGGCGACACGTCGCTCAGTAGTGGAACATGCCAAAGCGTTCTGCAGAAGATCCTCGCCTTTCCCGCTTGACGCAGATCGCGCTCACTCTCCCTGAAACAACGCGCCAGATCTACGGGTCGCACGCGCAGTTTCTTGTCCGCAAGAAGACGTTTGCTTATTTTCTTGATAACCACCACGGAGACGGCATTGTGGGAGTCACCTGCAAGGTTTTTCCAGGAGAAAACAAATCGCTGGTTGAAGCTCAGCCGAGCAGGTTCTATCTGCCGGCATATGTGGCTTCCAGGGGCTGGGTGGCGCTTCGTCTCGATCGAAGCAAGATCGACTGGACGGAAGTGAAAGATCTGTTGTTAACCAGTTACTCCCTCGTTGCTCCCAAACGCCTCGCCGAAAAGATTACACCCGAGTCGTAGTGCGAAAGCGCTCCCGTCCATGGGGGGGATGGACGGGTGATATCTACTCGGGCACGTTCAACAACTCACAGGTTACATCGTTGTTCCAATCCACAAACGCTCCCTGCGGATTGTCCTTCCATGCCCACACGTGAAGCTCAAAGAACGGATTGAGCCCGAACCGGTTTGGCGCGCCGACCAACTGGAACCCCTGGCCATCGATCATCGGTGGAACATTGTCGTGCGCGGCAAGCCACGTGGCCGAGTCGACAATGTATTCCACTCCGACCAGCCTGCGTGCGTTGCCGATAGGTTCGTAGATCAGCGCCTCAGGCTGCTCCAGAAGAATCTGGCCATCATTCACGAGCGTGTTGTTGATGTAGTGAATGCCCATCGCTCCATGATCCGGACCCGTGAGGCAGCCAAAGGTCGCGATGTATCCGGCTGGCCCAGCGTTGTTCACATTGATGTATTGACGCGTCGCCTTCCGGACGTCTTTCACGAGTTGCGCTGGAACTTCGTGATCAGCGTGCGACGAGCTGTGCGCCGCGCTTTGAGTCGCAGCTTGACCGAAGAGTGGCATGACAGTCGCCACACTCCAGAACAACGCCAGATGCAGAAAACCGGGAGCCCAGATGTGAACTGCTCTTGTCATTTGCTTCATACAGTCTCCTTTTGAGTTAGTGGTTATCTCGCAGGGATTTCGATGGCAAAACTACAGTCGTTCGGCCTTGACAGAAACCGGCACACCTCTGGTGATCGAATCGAAAACAGGCGAGTGATCTGTGCCTAATTGCACGATCTCCTGCAGTTGCTGGTCGGGCACGTCGGCCTTGAGCTTGAAGTTGACTCGGATCCCCTGGTACCCCTTACGAACTTTCGGATCAAGATCGAGGAATCCGTGCAGGTCGATATCGCCTTCGAACGAGGATTCAACTTCTTCGATCTCAATACCGCGTGCCGCGGCGTGATAGACCATCGAGGTTGTTAGGCATGCTGCCAATGCGTGTAGCAGATATTCGACCGGATTGGCT
>Ga0126379_10001550_pt1 | contig 14106 bp, 5 predicted proteins | sample PanSoiMetPlot_24_FD_92640 | JGI IMG/M metagenome (GOLD analysis project Ga0126379, IMG submission 92640) | Tropical forest soil microbial communities from Panama - MetaG Plot_24 | ecosystem: Environmental > Terrestrial > Soil > Tropical forest > Bulk soil | place: Panama | collected 2016-02-17 | reverse complement strand
TAATCGTCGCCCAGTGCAGCAGGTTGACGCCGGTCCGCTCGACGAGGTCGGTTTTCGCACCGGCGCGAATCAGTGCGCGAACGATGTCGGTCCGGCCGAAGGTGATCGCTTGGGAAAGCGGCGAGTCGCCCGAGGCGTTGGCGCGAGGATTTGCGTGTGCACCCCGGGCGAGCAGCAGCGACACGGTCTCCAGATCGCCCGACATCGACGCCAGGAGCAGTGGGAAGTGGCGGACCTTGACGCTCTCCGGCGGTTCCACGTCCGCGCCAGCATCGAGGAGTGCGCGAATGGCATCGGTGCTGCCGCGATACGACGCCGCTGCGGTCGCGGCGTCATGGCCGGCCCCTGATCGGAACGTCGCGTCCGCGCCGCGGGCGAGCAGGAGCGAAACCTTATCGACGTCAGGCGCCGCCGCCATCAGAATCGTCGTGCCATCCGGTGTGGCATTGTTCACGTTGAACGCGCCTTGCACGAATGACGACAACTGCGCGGCAGTGCCGAAGAGCGCCGCGCGCATCGAGTCGTTCGCAGCAGCCGGCAGCGGCTCGGCCGTCGGCGATGGCGGCGGCGCCGACGAACTCATAGCCGGCATTCCGCTCAGCAGCGCCATCGTCGCCCAGCAGCTCGCGGCGTACGAGAGATATTCGTCCTTTTTGTATGGGAAGCCCGTCGTGAAGTACGGTGGGCTGACGGTGGCGGGTGAGATCATCCGCGTGCGAACATGCCAGGTGCCGTCGGCCGCCTGACCCGACAGTAGGAAAGCGATTCCTTTGCGCCACGCCGGATGGCCCAGCGGTATTCCGGCCTCGTGGAGCGCGTAGAGCGCTCCGCCGGTCGAGTACGCGTCCTGCGGGTACTCGTCAGCCAACTGCGCCCAACCCCCGCCAGGTTTCTGGCGCTTCAGCAGGTCCCGAGCTGCCGCCGCGATGTCATCGGTCGAAGCGTCAGCCCACACGAGACCAAGCAAGCGAAACGTCGCATCTTCGGTGGACGCCGGCGGTGTGGCCGCAAGCCAGCGCCGGGCGCGGGCCAGAGCCGTGTCGCGGGCCGCACGCATCTCGTCCGGCAAGTAGTCGCGAACGGCGCGCACGGCGGTCGCGGTCGCGGTGAAGATGCTGCTCGAATGGGGCGGGCGGAAATCAGACGTCGTCCAGTGACCGTCATGCTGCCAGCTCGCGATGCGTCTCGCGTAGACTCCGTTCGTCAGATTCGGTGCAAGACCGGCTTCGTGAGCCGCGATGAGCAGCCAGCTGTCATTCGGCGTCGGGTCGCTAAGGCTTGTCCCTTGCACCGCTTCGTCGAATGCCCGGGCGCTCGTCAGCTCTCGGAACGTTTTGCGCTCGACCAACTCGAGGGTCGCGCGGTCGATTGTGAGCCCGCGGCTGGCTGCCAGGCGCAACGTCAGAATCGGCAGCACGTTGTGATGGCAGGACACGCAACTTCGGTTGGCGACGAACGTCTTCGCCGAACGCTCGAGTGCAGGCAGCGCGCGCTGAACTGCTGCTCGCGCGTCCGATGTCACGTGCGCTGATGAGGCCTGCGCGAGGAGGAGGAGCGTCGTGAGCATCCGGCGGCGATGATAGCATTCGAACGATCTGAGGTTAGAGGTTAGAGGCTAGAGGTTAGGGGGATGGCATGCGGGCTCGAGACATTGCAGCATCGTGCGGAGCGCTCACATTGGCTGTGTGCGCCGCTGTGGCGCTGGCGGCGCAGAGCGCCGACAAGACGTTGACTCCGACAAAAGCATCGGCTGCGTACACCTCGCCGAAGACAGCTTGGGGCGATCCTGATCTGCAGGGAATCTGGCCGAGCACTGCGATGGTCGGAGTGCCATTCGAGCGGCCGGCGCAGTATGGCAACCGACTCTATCTGACCGAAGACGAATTCAGGCAGCGGCAGAAGGAAGCCGAACACCAGAGCGAGCTCGACAACGAATCGTTCAGCGTCGACAACGTCAAACAAGACGTCGTCGCCATGGGCGACGTCGGCGGCCCAACGTCACCCCCGCCGTTCTGGCTCGAGCGCGGCGAGCCGTCGCGCCAGTCGTCGCTTGTTGTCGATCCGCCGGACGGGCACCTGCCGCCGATGACGCCGGAGGGCCAGCGGCGCGTGGCGACGACAAAGAACACGTACCTGCAGTACACAGGATTCAACTCGGCGTCGGAGCTCGGACCGTATGATCGATGTATTTCGCGCGGCGTCGTCGGCTCGATGTTCCCGGTCATCTACAACAACGGCAACCAGTTCGTTCAGAGTCCCGGGTACGTCGTCCTGCGCAACGAGATGATTCATGAAACCCGGATCATCCCGCTCGACGACCGCCCGGCGCTGTCACCCAGGCTCCGGTCATATATGGGCGAGTCGCGCGGACGATTCGAGGGCAACACGCTCGTCGTGCACACCACGAACTTCAACGGCGCGACCGGTGCGACGGCGAACGGCAATCTCATGATCATGAGTGACGCGCTCGAACTGACGGAGAGGTTCACGCGAACCGGCCGCGACACGATGCAATATGAAGTGACCGTGAACGATCCGAAGACCTGGACGAAGCCGTGGACGGCGTCGTTTCCGCTCAGGCGCGATCCCGATTACAGAATCTTTGAGTACGCATGCCACGAAGGCAATCACGCGATGTCCAACATTCTCTCGGGATCAAGAGCGGATGATGGTCGATAGGGTGCTGTGTGGGATTAGACAACCTGCTCGGTGTGAGTGCGTAGTGTGCTCGCTGTTCCTGCACCTGTGCGAGATCGGGTCAAAGCACCTTATCCAATCGCCCTGGACACCCTATCTGATCGCGCCGAGCACCTTGTCTGATCGCGCCAAGCACTCTATTTGATCCCCCTAAGCAGGGTATTTGATCCCACCAGCCATATTCGGTGTCTAACACTCGATCGCGGGACTGCGGATACATGGAATTCGATCATTTCGTCCAACTGATTGCGATCGGCCTTCAGGCGCGCATCCCGATGCACATGACCGGCTTCCCCGGCGTGGGCAAAACGGAGTTCACGAAGAGCCTCGAAGCGGGATTCGCACGGGCCGGACTCAAGTGCAAAGTCTTGATTCTGGTCGGTTCCATTCGCGAGCCCCAGGACTTCGGCGGCTTTCCGGTCTCGACAGCCGAGGGCGTGCGGCTGCTCCCCATGGCCTGGGCACGCGACGCGCGACGGCTGGCCGAGGAAGGCTACCTGGTCATCGTCTTCCTGGACGAGCTCACCACCGTCCCGCCGACTACCCAGGCGGCGATGCTGCGACTCCTCACGGAGAACGTGTGCGGCGATCTCACGCTCCCTGACTACGAACCCGGCAGGGGTGGCGTCGTGTACCTGTGTGCCAGCAACGCCGTCGAATGGGCGGCCGGCGGACAGGAGATTCAGCCGCCGATGGCGAATCGCCTGTGGCACGGTGAGTTTCCGATGGATCACGAAACGTGGTCCGATATGATGCTGAGCGATTTCCCCGCGCCCGGCGATCTGCCGATTCTTCCGGCCGACTATCTGAGCAGGCATCATCATCAGCAGCGGGCGCTGATTGCCGCGTACGTGAAGGCCGCGGGACGCGATGCCTGGATGGCGCCGCCCGACGACCCGGCGCGCCGCAGCGGCCCGTGGGCGTCGGGGCGCACCTGGTATCTGGCATCGCGGCTGCTCGCGGCCATCGAAGCAGTGTCTCCGGGCAACCGTCTGCTGCAAGGTCCGGCGCTCGCGGGTCTCGTCGGCGACCAGGCACTGCCGTTCCTCGAGTACCGCGAGACGCTGAATCTCCCGGATCCCGAGGACGTTCTCAAGGATCCGCGTCGATTCGTGCTTCCGGATCGCGTCGATCGCGCGTACGCCGTCTGCTACTCGATCGCGGGCGCAGTCCTCAACCACAACACGCCCCAGCGATGGGAAGCCGCGATGATCGCGCTCGGCGTCGGAGCCAGGAAGAACGCCGACATTCCCGCGGCCGCCGCGCGCACCCTCTGCGACCGGAGGAACCGTCCCGACGGCGCCATCCGGCTGCCCGACGAGTGCCGTCCGTTCTATGAGCTGATGCGACTGGCGAAGCTGGTTCCGCGTGATTGACGTGAGACTCAAGCTCTTCGACCTGATTGGCCGCGCTGATCGGAAGGCTGATCAGTACGCTCGCGCGCTGCAGGCGGCGCGGGTCCGCGCCGCGCATCAGCGCAGCTACTTCGCCCCGGCGCTCTTCAGTCTCGTTCCTGTCGAGACCGATCTGATTGGCAGCATGGCCGTAGATTCACACTGGCGGCTGTACTACAACGACAGGTGGGTCGCGACACACACGGTCGAAGAGAACGCGAGCCTGCTCATTCACGAGGTGAGCCATCTGCTCCGCGACCACGAAGCGCGCAGGAAAGCCGCAGGCATCAAGGACCCTCGGCGCTGGAATACGGCAGGCGACTGTGAAATCAACGATGATCTCCACGCTGAAGGACTGCCACTGCCCGGCGATCCGTCGCTGCCTTTCAAGTACGGACTGCAGACTGGGGACAACGCCGAAAACTACTACAGGCACCTGGCGGCTCCGGCGCGTAAGGAGCGGAATTACGCGCGGTCGGACGACGAGCACCAGTCATCGGCGGATTGCGGATCGGGCGCCCATGGCGAACGTCGATTCTGGGAGCTGCCGGCTGACGACGGGGCTGAGGGGGGCGTCCCTGGTGTCGACCGGATCAAAGCGGACCTCGTCCGGCGCGAGGTCGCGCGACGCATCGAAGAGAAATCTCCGTACGATGGCGACATGCCGCTCGCCTGGCGTCGCTGGGCGCGCGCCACGCTTGCGCCGGAGGTCGATTTTAGAGCCACCATCCGCTGCGCCGTGCGGCGCGCATTGCACCACAGTACGCTCGGCCGGTATGACCGGACGTACGCAAGACCTCATCGCCGGCAGGCGTGTTACGGCGAGTTCATCATGCCGAGTTTCTACCAACCCCGGCCACGACCCGGATTTCTGATCGACACCTCGGGCTCGATGGGCAACTCGCAGCTCGCCAGAGCTATATCCGAGTTGGAAGGGTTGACGCGCCAGCTCGGGTACGGTGCAGACGTGGTGGTCGCGTGCTGCGATGCGGCAGTGCACGAAGTGAAGAAGGTCTTCGCCAGGACGCCAATCGAGTTGTTCGGCGGCGGCGGCACGGACGTCGGCGTCGGCCTGCGTGCGTTCGTCAATCGGAAGCTGGCGCCCGTCGATCTCCTGGTGATCGTCAGCGATTGCCGCACGCCCTGGCCGAAAGAAGTGCCGCCGTTTCCGGTCGTCACGATCCGTGTCGGCGATGGGGCGCCGCCGCCGTGGGGAAACCACGGCGCGAACACGGTGATCACAATCCAGGAGCCGGACGCAGCGCCTCGCTGGAACCGCAAGACAAGGAAGTGGAGTTAGGCCATGGCGCCGGGAGATGAGCCCCTTTGGAAGCAGCGTTCGCTGACGATTCCGCCGGATTCGATGCGGTCCTGGCTCAGGCTTGCCGCGTGGGAATTCTGGATGGGCACGCTCGTGTGCGCCGCTATGGCTTTCGGCACTCGGCTCATCGTCACTGCCCCCGAGAACATCGTCACCGTGTTCGATTTCTCGAGGTGCTACGCCGCCCCGCCGATCGTTCAGCCTTGTGAACGCGTTGCGTACAGAGCCGGCACACTGAGCGTCCTGTTCAACGCGTGGTGTGGTCTGCTGCTGATCGCTGTCGCACTCTGGCTTCTTTGGGAGCTGTGGACCGCTGTCGCTCCGAAGCCGATTACGGACGACTTCTTGAAGATGCTGGACGACTCGTTCGGGCGCGACTGGCGCAACCCGCAGACCTGGCCCTGGGCACGAATGGGCTGGGCCTACGGCTTCACGCTCGTCGGTGCCGCCGCGGCCGCCTCAGTTGCATTGCTCGTGTCCTCAATGATCGCGTCATCACGACCGCCACGGCCGCCGGCAGCGCACGTCGAGACGTCGCAACACTTCAGATCGCTTCAATAGAGTGCTTGTCGTCCGTACGTAGCGCCGACCTTTACAGCGTTTTCCGATTGTGTAGTGCAGGCCTTCAGGCCTGCCAGTGAGGCGGACCTGAAGGTCCGCACTACGTACAAACGGAAAACGCTATAGGTCGGCCGCTGAGCAGGCTGTAGTGCAGACCTTTAGGTCTGCCCTAGTGCAGGCCTGATCAGCCTCCGCTAAAGCTACGGCGGTCCGCCGAAGCCTTGGCGAAGGCGGAAGGCCTGCACTACAACTCAAAGCCCTGTTTGCTCACCGCTCAAAACTTGAGGGGCTGCACGCCGCGCCAGTCCGGAACCTGCTGCGGGTGCAGGCCCGTGTTGGTCGGCAACCGCTGCGTCAGAAAGGTGAGCGTCACGCCTGCCGCCATCTTCTGATAAGCGTTCGCGTTGTTCGCCGAGATAAACGAGCCCAGATACCAATGGCTCGTGATGTGATAGTCAACGCGTGCCGAAACGTTGTAGTTGACACCCTGCTCTTTCGAGGCGTCGTACGATAGCTGGCTGCTCACGGCTCTTGTCGGATAGAAAAGCGCCGCGTCCTGGACGATGTATTGATAGCCGGCGCTGGCGCTGATTTCGAAGCTCACATGCGGCTGGCGGCCGGACCACGAAATCGGGATTCCGGCCACCGCGTACTGCTGTGGACTGAAATACCCGCCATGGCCGAGCGTGAAGAAATTCGAGTTCTTATCGTAGTGCATGCCCGTGGCGCTCAAGCCGAGCGTCACCGAGCCCTGCCCGGCAGTCGCGACCGTCCAGTACGCGCCGGCGCTAGCGTCGACTTCCCAGTTGTTGATCACGTTGTGGCCGCGCAGTAAGGCGCCGGTCGCCGTGAGGTACTGCCCGTTGCCGCTGCCGTTGTGCGCAAGCTGTAGCGACGCTGAGTTGGAAACGACGCCGCCCCAGATGGTCCCGGTTCCGGGGTCTCGCGCGCCTGCAAACGACAGCAGGCTGTCTCTGACGTTGTCACGCAATGCGGTGAGTCGCACCGGCCCATCCACGGGGCCGAGACGCAGGCCCGCCGTCCAGGTCTCCGTCAGAAACCCGTGCGGGGAGATACCGGCTGTCGCACCGACGGCGTTGGACGACAGCTGGATGTCGCCGCCCTGTCCCGACGCGGTTTGTTCCGCGAATACGGCGCCGGACGGCAATGTGCCGAAGCGAGATGTCGATCGGCCGTCTGGCGTGCCGCTCGAGAGCGAGACCGTACGGGCGTTGGCCGTCACCCTGACCGTGTTCTCGATGGCGCCCGTGCCTCCGAGGACGGCCTCCACCGTCGACAACGGCTGATACCAGGGTCGCCGTTCCGAATCGTCACGGGAGCGCCGACGCTGACGAGCGGCGTGTTGCGGTGCTGCACGAGGTCGATCTCGTCCTGAAGCTGCTGCGCGTCTTTGTCGGACTCCTGATTATCCGATGGCGCGTCGGCCTGCGGCACCTGAGCACCGGCCTGCGGCGCCTGACCTGATTGCGGTTCTGCGGCGTCCAGGCCTTCCCAGTTCTCCGTCCGACACGCATCCACAGCCGGCGTCGCGGGGTCTGGAATGGGTGGTCGGACAGTCGCGTTCTGGGATGGCCCGCGGCCAGGGGCCGCCGGGCGTTGTGCGGCAGCGAGCGCCGACTTCAAATAGCGTGCTCCGTCGCGATACTTGCCGGCCGCCACGTACTGGCGGCCGGTCATGCGCAGCAGTTCCGCATCGTCCGGCCAGCGCTGTCGCCCCTCAGACAGGAAGGTGCCGGCGAGCGCGTCTTGATGCGCCATGACGGCTGCGCCCGCGGCCAGCCGGTACTCGCCCGCGTCTGCGTCAGTCGTTCCCCACGAGCGGTAGAGATCCAGGACCTTCTCGTATTCGCGCTGCTGGAGATAGAGGGCGGCCAGCGCCGAGCGTACGCGTGGATCGTGCGGTTCGTCCTGGCCGGCTTCGACAAGGATCGCGGCTGCCTGTGCTGGGCCCTGCGACTTCAGCGCCGCCTCGGCACTTCGAACAGCAAACAGGGATCGCATTTCGTCGAACGCCGCGTGCTGAGCTGGTGTGAGATCCGTGCGCATTCTCGACTCGGACAGAAGCTTCTTCAAATCGCCTTCGTGTCCTGACGCGGCGAGCAGCTCCCACCCGAGCTGGACATCGAGAGCGGCAGGCGGCGAGGATGCCGAGGATCGGTAGCGTCCGCGGACCTGCGCGAACAGCTTCGCAGCGTCGTCGTGCTGTCCCACCCTGGCGTGAGCTGCCGCCAGCAGTGAGAGCAGCCCGGTGTCGTCGAACACCGCGGCTCGCGTTTCGGCTGGAATTCGCCCCTCTTCGGACACCACCATCCGATCGTTGCCGCTGTTGTGCAAAGCAGTGATGTACCCGCGCCACGCTTCCACCGACTGTCCGTTAGCGAGCGCGATCTCGTGATACGCGCGTCCCGCGCGTTCGTACTGCTGTTCCCGCATCCACAGGCCTGCCAGCTGCAGCCGCGTCGTTTCTGCAGGCGCCCGCCCGGCTTCCTTGTCGAGGCTGAGTGAGCGGTTCAGAAAGCCTTCGGCTTCGCCACATCGGGCGTCGGCTTCGTATACAGCCGCCATGGCGTTCACAAATCGCGTCGACTTCATCGCGGCGTCGTACACAGGTCTCGGCATCGTGCGCACCGCGGCCATTGCATGCGATGTGTCGTGCGCGTCGGTGTACGCGGCGATGAGCCCCTCCCAGGCGATCGCGTTATTCGGGCGCGACTCCGCAGCCTGCCTGTAGAGCGCGAGGGCACGATCGGCTTGCTTTTCGCGCAGGAGCAATCCAGCGACCTGCAGCCGCACTCCCATGGCTTCGTCGGTATCGGCCTGATCGGCGACTTCGAGGGCGCGCCGCAACATCCGTTCGCCTTCCGACGCCTGATGCGCGCTGTAGAGCGCCAGTGCCACCACGGCGACGTAATCGGCGCGGGATTCCAGCTGCGTCCGCATCGCCGGTGGTATCTGGCGCACCGTGCTGATGGCCGCCTCGGGATGGCTTGCCCCGATCTGCGCTTTCATGAGTCCCAGCCAGCCGCGTGCCTCGTCTGGGTGCGCGGCCGTCAACCGCTGATACGCGGTGACGGCTTCCTCGCGGTGACCGGTGCGGTCGACAGCGGCCGCGAGGCCGATCATCGCGTCCTTCGCACCGGGATTGAACTCGAGCGCCTGACGGTACGCTGTGGACGCCGCGTCCCCACGACCCTTCTCGAGGGCTGCGGCGCCCTCGTTCATCAGCCCCCAGAATCTGGCCGAACGATACGCCTCGTCGATATCTGATCGGTTCGGTGACAGCGAGCGTGCCTGGTCGAGCAGCGCCGCGGCCTCGTCGAACTTCTTCTCGTTGAACCGCACGTAACCGAGTCCGGCGACGGCGTCGACGTTGCCCGGCATCTGGGTCATGACCTGACTGAAGCGGGCTCCGGCCTCGGCCAGCTTGCCCTGTCGAAGCAGAATCTGCGCGATGCTCAAGACAGGCTGCAGGTCCTGTGGGTGGAGCGTCACCGCCTCCTCGTAGGCGGCAATCGCCGCGGCCGGGTCGCTGCGCTGCAGGTCCGAGCCCCGCTGCATCGCGAGCCAGAATTTGGCGGTGGTATACCCCTCGTGAATGTCGGCTCGCTGAGGTGCGCGTGTTCGCGCGCGATCGAACATCGTGAGCGCCTGGTCGAATCGTTTCTGATCGAGCCGGACGAAGCCAAGGCCCGCCAGGGCGTTCACATCGTCAGGTGTCTGGCGGAGGACTTCCTCGAACTTGTTCTGAGCCGTCGCTGTGTCCTTGCCGCGCAGCGCCTGAAACGCCTGCTGCTCGTTGGCGTCGCGGACGGCCCGCTCCCGCTTCGCGCGAAATGTCTCGACGACTTTCTGCAGCTCCTCGTCGGGATAGCGGCGGACATACGTTTCGAGCGTGTCCTGGATAGCGGGATTGTCTTTCTCCCACTCCAGCGCGCGGCGCCAGACGGAGCGTGCCTGTTCCACGCTGCCCGGGTCGTGGATCGACTCGAGCAGCTTGAATGCCTCCATCCGGCTTTTCGCGTCGTAGGTCAGGATGCGCGCCAGCCAGAGGCGGGACGCCTCGTTGCGCGGATCGCGCGTCGTGAGCTCGCGCAGCTGCCGCACGGCCTTGTCCCGTCCGCCGGTGCTCGCCGCCTCGGTCTCGTAGTACGCCTCCGCGTATTTCCCGGGAGGCGCTTCGCCTCCAAGCACCGCCTGATAGATCTTCATCGCCTCGTCAGGTTTGTGTTGCATGGCGAGACGGCCGGCCTCGTCGAGGCGACTGCGATCCTGCGGGGAGAGCACACGAAGTTTCTGCACTGTCGCAATCGCCGGATCGTTCGGGTTGATCTTGCGCAAACGATCCAAGTAACCGCGTTCTCCGGTCGTGTCGCCGTTCAGCCTGGCGTAGCGCGCGAGACCGCCGAGCGCTTCGGTCTGGCTGGGATCGACGAGGAGCACCTGATTCCAATTCTGGACGGCGAGATCCATTCGCCCTCTTGCCTCGAGCGACCGGGCCTTGCCGAGAAGAACCTCGACGCCTTCCTTCGACTGTGCGCCGGCCGGCGCCGCCAGCAGAAGCGTCAGCGCCAGGGCCAGAAACGCCGTTCCACCGATCCTCAGGCGCCGTGCCGCGACCCGCTCGGTGATCTGGCGCATGCGGTTGCCGATCACGAGCGCGAGCAGTCCGGCCAGCACCGGAATCAGCCAGTAGTGTTCGACGACGAATACGGCCGTGCGCTGGTAGTTGCTGAAATCGCCAGCGTGGTATGTGGCGTGGTCGATGAGGAACGACTGAAATTGACCGCCCAGCGCGACGGCCAGCGCGCCATACACCGGTCCCTTGCGCGCCGCCGGCATGAAGAGCGCGGTAACGGCTGCACGACCGTCGCTGCCGTTGGGCACGAGCGCGACCACCGATCGATCCGCACGTAAAGGCGAGACAAACCCCTCGACGAAGGCGTCCATGGTCGGAGCACCGCCGGTGAGACGCGCCAGCCGATCGCGGTCGGCGGTGCCGAATGGCCAGGCAGGAAATAGCTGGTGGATGTAGTCGGGTCGATCGGTCAACCGGACTCGTTCACCTGACACGTCGAGCGGCATGAGACCTCCCCATTTCTGAAGAAGTGGCTGAGACGCGCGGTTGCCGAGCAGCACAAGGTCGTCGTCACGCGCCGTGTCGATTTGCGCGGAGCCGGTCGTCGTGATGGCCGTGACCGGCGCGCCGGTTTGTGCTCCGAAGAATCCCACCATGTTCAGGAGGGTTTCGTAGTCTTCGAGGCTCGGCGCGTTTGGCAACACGATGGCCGTGCGTTGCAGATCGGGCCACTGAGTGAAGGGGTACCCGGCATCCGCGAACAGCTCGAGTCGCGGGAGCACGACCGCATGCGGAAGGGCTCCTAGATCGATCGAGGAATCCCGGTGGACAGCGGCGTACGGCAGCGTCGATGGACTGTAGTAACCGAAATCGACGTCGACGGTCAGTGTATTCGTATAACTTCGCAGCCAGCCGGTCGGAAGGCGAACGATTTCGGCGCGTTCTACCTGTGCAGCCGACGGCTTCAGGCGGATAGTGTCGATGTCTTCGCCGTTGAGCCGCACGTGTACCGACGCGCGAGCCCCCGGTTCTACCCCTGCATACGCGAACTTGAGCAGGAGGGGCACCGATTGGCGTGCTGGCAGGAACAGATCCGGGGGCAGGCGGAAGTAGATGTCGAGTGATCCCGTGCCGCGAAGCGTCAAGCGATCGGCGCTCGTGTACATGCCGATCGGTGCGGGTGCGTTGGTCTTGAGCCACCGCGGCGCGTCGTACTCGTCGCGGGCCGCAGGAGGAACATCGCGCGGGGCAACCGCCGACACGTGCCCCTGAATGCGGCCGGATGTCGCGAGGGCGCGCGCCGCTATCAGCAGATCCGCCGTGCGTGGACCCGAAATCACCAGGAGCTTGCCGAACGGGTCATGCGGGTTGTCTCGCATGGCGATGTAGGCGACGTCCTGGGCGGGTAGCGACAAGCGGCTCATGAGGTCGGTTCCACTCCTTCCGATGACGAGCGCGTTTCCATCGGGCACGTCTCCGACGCTGACCGTAAAACGCACGCTGCGTACATCGGAGAGCGCGCCCACCCACGACGCGACGATCGCGGCGGCCTGGAGCGCGGCCTGATCCGGCGGTTCGGCAAAAACGACCGGCAGGGTCCACGAGCGCTGACCTGATGGATCGAGAAACGGCACCGGCAACAGCGACAGGTCGTTGGTCAGCGGCAGCCGCGTGCCGCTGACGTGGAGCGCGCTGGCTGGATCGAGCGTCACCCACGGCAACTGCGATCGTGCACAACCGGTGCAGCGTCCATCCAGACGCAGCGTCATGGTGTTGTCGGTCGTAAACAGGTCCGTCGGCAGCGGGATCTCCGTCTGGACGTTGTCGCCGCCGGCGAGCGTGACGATGCCGATGCGTGTTCCGTTGAGCCACAACTGAAGCTGCGCCTCGTTGGCGCCGAGTCGTGGGGCCGCATAGCGCAGGACGAGCACGCCCGTCCGGATGATCTTCGTCACCGGGACGCTGAAGAAGAGATTGAGCGACGCGCCCTGATCGCGCCATGTGACGCTGCCAGGCGCGCCAATCGCGCTGAATTCGTATTGCTCGTCGAACGTCGACCGAGCGGCAGTGCTGGCTGTCTGCGCCTGCGCCTGCACCGGCATCGCGGCCAGCAACAGGGCCGCGAGCAATGTCGCGGAGGCCGTCCTGGCAGTGCGTCCGGCCTCGTTGAGGCTGTCACCACGACGGCGCGGCCCGAAGCGCGGGAGGAAGAAGCCGAACGTCACGACCGCGATGCCCCTGATCGAAAGCCAAAGCACCCGGCCAACGTTTCCGAGCACCCCGGGAGCCGGCTCGGCGTGCTCCCAGAGCGTCCACGCTCCCGGGCGCGCGTAAATCAAATTGATCAGCTGTCGTTCCTGCGACATGTCGAGGCGAGCGAATGACAGTCGCTGAATCCGTCCGGCCGACCGTGCGACGCGTGCGGGTATCTCGCATCGCGATCCGTGCGTGTTCAGAACGAGCCGTACGGTGTCGCCACGCCGCAGCCGGACCGGCCGATCGAATTGGGCCGCTGCACCGCCGCACGACAGCTGGGTCGTCATCCCTGTGAGTGCCGTGCCATCTGCTGCGACGAGCGTCAGCGGCACACCCACGTCGACGCGCACCTCCGATCGGCGCTGACGGCGCTCGAGCGCCACTGAGGCGGCAACCGACAGGATCAGCGTGTTGTAAATCGTCCAGAGGGCGTTCATGACCACTGTGTCGCGATGGGCGACGTCCGCGGCGTAGCGCTGACCGGCCATCACCAGTCCGGCGATATTGATGCCGAGCAGCAGGATGAGCGGCAGCGCGATGCGGCGATCGAAGTACGAGCGCTCGACGATGCCGCCCTTGCTCGTCACGTTGAACTTGCCCAGCCGCGGGTTGACGAGCGCCAGCACCGTCGGCAGCAGGATGTACGGAGCCAGCGCCGCCTCGTAAATCTCGTTCCAGAACGAGGCGCGGAAGCCACGCTGCACGCGCGCGTTGGTCAGGTGCGCGAGCGCGATGTGCGGCAGCGCGTACGCGAAGACCGACAACGAATAGCCGTAGATGTTTACGACGCCGAAGAGGAGGTAGCACAGCGGCACGGTCAGGAAAATCAGCCGAGGCGCAGCAAACAGAAAGTGCGACGACGCGTTGAAGTAGCACAACCGCTGCGCCAGCGACAGGCCGCGCGCGCGCAGAGGATTCTCGACGCGAAGGATCTGCGCCATGCCGCGTGCCCAGCGGATGCGCTGCCCGATATGCGCCGCCAGACTCTCGGTGGCCAGGCCCGCCGCCTGAGGCACGTTGATGTAGGCGGTGTGCCAGCCACGGCGTTGCATGCGAAGGGCCGTGTGCGCGTCTTCGGTGACCGTCTCGACGGCCACGCCGCCGATTTCGCCGAGCGCCGTCCGTCGCAGCACGGCGCACGACCCGCAGAAGAAGCTCGCGTTCCAGAGATCGTTGCCGTCCTGCACGAGCCGGTGGAACAGTGCCCCTTCGTTGGGCACTTTCCGGAACTGTCCGAGGTTGCGCTCGAAGGGGTCCGGCGAATAGAAATGGTGGGGCGT
>Ga0126379_10001549_pt1 | contig 14112 bp, 13 predicted proteins | sample PanSoiMetPlot_24_FD_92640 | JGI IMG/M metagenome (GOLD analysis project Ga0126379, IMG submission 92640) | Tropical forest soil microbial communities from Panama - MetaG Plot_24 | ecosystem: Environmental > Terrestrial > Soil > Tropical forest > Bulk soil | place: Panama | collected 2016-02-17 | reverse complement strand
GCTGGGGCCGGGCTCCTACCTGTTGCAGCCGGGCGGCACCTACAGGCACACGACGGCCTGCGACAAGGCCTCCGAGTGCCTGTTCTACATCGAGGCCGATGGGAAGTTCGACCTGATCCCGGTGGAAGCCGGAAAAGCTCCGGCAAAGAAGTGACAGCGGCAGAGCCAACCGGCTCCGCCGCTGTCATCCTGAGCGCAGCGAAGGATCTCGCGTCATCAACTCGTTGAACGCCGAGTGGGGTGAGGCCCCCTCGAGGGCGGTGTACGTACCTCTCTCGAGGACCTCCCCCGCCAGCCGTTCCACGAGCGTCATCGCGGCGCGCATCGGTCCCGATCCCAGCGAGACGCGGGCGACGCCCAGCTTCGCGAGCTCGGCGATGGACGGGCCGCGCGCGGCGGCCAGGATGTTGACCGGGCACGCGAGACGCTCGACGAGCGTGCCGATGACGGAAGGGTCGGTCACGCCGGGAACGAAGACGCAGGCCGCTCCCGCCTCGCGGTAGGCGAGCCCCCTCCGGATCGTCTCCTCAAGGCGGCCGGACTCGGGGCCGACGCGGTCGAGATAGACGTCCACCCGCGAGTTAACGACGACCGCGACGCCGCGGCGGCGCCCCGCCGCCACGACGGCCCGGATCTTTCCGGCGTGAACCTGGGGCTCGAGAAGCGGCGACTCGGGTCTCCCCGTTCCATCCTCCAGGTTCAGGCCGACGGCGCCCGCTTCGAGAAGGCCCTCGACCGTGCGGTCCATGTCCTCCGCCGTGTCGCCGTAGCCGGCTTCCATGTCCGCCGTGACCGGGACCGAAACGGCGGCCGCGATCGCGGCGACGGTCTGCAGCATCCGCTCGCGAGAGATCTCCTGGCCGTCCGGGAACCCGCTGGAGAAGGCGACGCCGGCGCTCGTCGTGGCGATCGCCTTCGAGCCGGCCTTCTCGATGATCCGCGCCGACGCGACGTCCCACGCGTTGACCAGGACGAGAGGTTGGCCCGGCCGGTGCAGGCTTCGGAGGGTCTCGGCTTTCGAGGCGAGGCCGGAGGGAATCGGATCTATCTCCCTCTTCCGCCGCCTCTGGCTCCGCCGCCTCCGCCGAAGGACCTGCCGCCGCCTCCGCTGAAGGACCGGCCGCCACCTCCGCCGAAGGATCCGCCGGAGCGCGCGATCGGGGCGCGACCCATGCCGCCGCCCCCAAACCCGCCGCTCGAGAAACCGGGACGGCCGACGACGCCGGGGCTCCTCCCCCCGCGGCCGACCATGCCGCGGCTCATCGCCGAAGCGGAGCCGCCGCCGGAGAAGCCGGGACGGCCCACGACGCGCGGACCGCTGAAGTTGCCGCGGGATGCCATGTTCGAGCCCCGCGACGGGACCATCGAACGAGCCTGGCCTCGGGCCGGGAAGTCGGTTCGCGGCTGCCGCGAGCCCTGCGTGAATTCGTTGCGAGCCATCACGGGGCGGTTGCGCCAGCTCTGGCCGGTCGTCCCGTTTCCGCCGCCGCCGCGATCCCAGCCGCCGGATCCGCCGTTGTGGCCGTCGCCCCAGTGGCCGCCGCTTCCGTGATGGCCATCATGTCCGTGCCCGTGTCCGTGCCCGTGTCCGTGTCCGTGTCCGGAATGGAAGCGGCCGAAGAAGCCGCTCACGTCCACGAAGAAATACGACGGCCACCACGCGTACCCGTAGCCGGGATAGCCCCAGCCACCGTAGTAGGAGAGGTAGTCGCTGGCCGGATAGTAGTCGCCGCCGTAAGAGTTCATGCCGGAGTAGCCCGCGTCGTAGGCGCCGCCGCCGTCGTAACCGACGTCGGGCCAATCGTCCGCGGGAGCAGGCTCCTGCGCCGGCGCAGGCGCGGGCTCCTGCGGGGGAGGCGCGGTCTGAGGCTCCCCTTCGCCCTCGGCGTAAACCGTGTCCTCGGCCGTGCCCTCTCCCGAAGCCCGAACATCGATCGCCGTCAGGTAGAGGATCACGTTGCGGCTCACTCCCGAGTCACGCAGCCAGTTGAGCCGGTCGTTCGGGAGGACCGCGGGAAGCTCGGCGCGATGAGCCTTCGCGTACGCGAGCACCGTCTCGTCGCCCATGCCGGCCTTCGTCAGCTTGACGATCTCGTCGAGGACTTCCGCCGGGGTGCGCGACGGGACGCCGGCGTCCGCCGGAGCGCTGCGGGCGGATACGGAGTCGCGCGGGGCGGCGGAAGACCGCGAGGCCTTCGGCGCGGGCTGCGCCGCCGGCGCTCCGGGTCGGTCCTGCGCGGGGGCCGGCCGCGACAACATCTCGCGGATGACGCTCTCCGAGACGCCCTCTTTGCGGAGCCGGCTCGCGTCGTCGGCTTTCAGCGCGAAGCGGGAATCGGTGAGCTGGATGATCCGGACGATATCCCGGTCGGGGTATTTCTCCTGGGTCAGCCGGATCACGTCAAAGACGGAGATCGCAAAGGCCGACGCGGGAAAGAGAACGAGGAGCAGAAGGAGGAAGGGGATCGCGCGGACCTTGAAAGGTTTCATGGGATACCCCCGAAAGAGCCAACAGGATATCAGGCTGCGGCATTTCTTCGATCGGATTCGCCGGCTCTGCACCTTGGTACGGGTGTCCTCTTTCAGCCGCCCAGGATCGCTCGGACCTGCCGCGTGTGATTGATGTCGTGGCCGGCCATGAGCGACTGGATCTTTTTGATCGTCAGCTCGCCGAACTGGGAGTGGAGGCCGCGCCGATTGACCTCGCGCGGCGACAGTTTCGCGAAGAGATCCAGGTTGGCTCCGCGGACCGCGCGGAACGTGTCGAGCGCGCGCTTCGGATCGAGCTTCTCGTAGCGGGAGTTCTTCGCCCAGGTGTCCTGGTCCATGCCGAGGAGCTGGACGCCGTCCGTCTCGAGGATGATGCGGATCCGGTAGCCCCAGAGCATCTCGGTCTCCGAGAGATGACCGAGGATCTGCCCGACGGACCACTTGCCGGGAGCGGGCGGCCTGGTGAGCCTGCGTTTCGTCTTGCCCGAGATGAGCTTCGAGAGCTTGACAGGAGTGGACCGCAGGACACCTCGAACGTCCTTCCCTCTCGCGTACCCCAGGATCCGCGCGGTGTATTCCTCAAACGTCTCTGCCATCCCCTTAGCCTACGTCGGACCCGGCGGAGCTGTTGATCCGAAGGAATCGGACCTGGGGTCCCAGAAGGGACCGGTCAGGCCGATGGATGCGAAGACCGAGACCATCTCGTCCCGGGCGGGGCGGCGGGATTCGACGGTCAGCCGGTTCGCGTACCACGCGACGGAGAGCTGCCAGAGCTGGTCCAGGGTGATGAGAGGGCGCCGGGGGACTCCATTGGATTCGCACCAGAGGTCCACGGTCTCTTCCGACCGGAAGAGGAGCATGGTCGCTCAGGTGTAGACGATGTCCTCCCACCAGCGGGCGGCCGGAACGGCGAAGTGGGCGAGGTACGGAAGCGGGACCGGCTCTCCGCCCCGGACCTCGAGCGTCAACAGCTCGCCCGTCACCGCGTCGGAGGCCGGAATGACGGCGTCCGCGTGGAGAGCGGCCGGAATGCCGTAGGCGTCCCAGACACAGTTGGCGTAGTAACGCTTGCCCATCGCGTCCACGGGGAACGCGGTCGGGATCCCGGAGAAGGGCGGCGCCATCCGGATGCGCCGGGGGTCTCCCGGCTCGGGGACGAGCAGCCGCCTCGCGTGAAGGCGCGTGAAGGACGAAAGCACGTCGGCTTCCGAAAACCTCGAGGCGGCGGCCACCTCGCCGGCGTCCGGCACCCTGCCCGTCTCCGCGATGAGGCGGTAGAGGGTCATCTTGATCGTCGTGTCGGCGTCGGCGGACATCTTGTGAGCGGAGCCTTCGAGGATGGTACAGGACGCCATCCGCCCGGCGAAGGCGGACCAAGGGCTCGGAGGAACTCAGTACACCGCGCGGTTCTGGACCTTCTCCTTCGTGGAGAGGGAAAAGCGGGGCTCCACTTTTCCTCCTTCGAGGATGCGCGCGGCGACGTACTCGCCGACGGCGGGGCCGTGCTTGAAGCCGTGGCCGGAGCCGCCGCCCACGAGCCAGACGTTCTCGCGGTCGGGATGGCGGTCGATCAGGAAGTCGCCGTTGGAGGTGTTCTCGTACTGGCAGACCTCGCTCAAGACGAGCGGCGCGTCCTTCAAGGCCGGGAAGCGCCGGCCCACGAATTCCCGGACGGTCGCGAGCGTCTCGGCGGTGACGATTCGCGTCCCGGTGTCCGGGTCGAACGCCGGGCCGTGGCGGTCCGGCGCCACCTTGAAGCCGCGGCTCTCGAAGTCCGGGATGCCGTAGATCTCCTCGCCAAAGTCCACCCACACGGGCATCGCCGGAGCCTTGAAGCGGGAGTCGCCCGGCGGCGGACCGAAATAGAAGACTTCCTGCCGCGTGGGGAAGATGCGGTCGCCGAGGGGGTCCGGAAAAACTTTCGGCAGCCACGGCCCGCAGGCGAAGACGAACGTTCCCGCGCGAATGGTTTTTCCCGAGCGTGTCACCGCCGCGTCCAGCCGCCCTTTTCCCGAGACGGGCGCGATGGAATCCTGGACGTATTCGACACCCTTGCCGATTGAGGCCGCGACGACGGTTTGGACGCACTGGAAGGCCGCGAGGAAACCGCTGTCGGGCTCGTGGATCGCCCAGGTGACCGGGCCGAAGTCGATCTGCGGCCACCGTTTCTCCAGCTCCGGCCGGTTGACGCGCTCGTGCCGGACCTTCAGGCGGCCGAGCGTGGCGAGCGTCTTCGTCGTCAAGGGGTCCTCTCCGCGCGCCATCCAGAGCACGCCGGACTGCTGGAAGAGAGAAGGGCGCCCGGCCTCCTTGAGGAGGGCTTTCCAGAGCTCCAGCGAGCGCATGGACCACCGCGTGTAGATCTCCTGGTCGCCGTATCCCATCCGGATGACACGCGTCTGACCGCCGGAGCTCGCCCGCGCGTTGCCCGGGCCGTACGCATCGACGAGAACGACACGCTTTCCGGCGAGCGCCAGCCGATTCGCGGTCCAGGCGCCGAAGTCTCCCGCCCCGATGACCGCGACGTCGTAGTTCTTTCCGGAGGAGACGCCGGGCGCCTGTCCGCGCAGGAGAGACGGAGCCACCGCCGCGCCGAGCGCTCCGGCCCCCGCGCTTTTCATGAGATCGCGGCGCGAGATCCCCATGGCCTGCCCCTCCTCTTCAAGGATTTCGGGCCGATCCTAACCCCTGTCGAAGGCGACCCCGGACCAAAGTCGGAAGACCAAAGTCGGGCGACGAACGTCCAATGGAACTCGATCACGTTGCGTGTTTCCATAGTGCGCAAGCCATGACACTCGAAGTGACACTCTGGGCGATCCCGGCGGCGAGCCTCCTGGCCGCGTCGGTCCTGATCGTTCTGCGCGCCTGGCGCCTCACGCGCGAGTCGGCGGTGCGCAGGGCGATCCTCGCGCGGGCCGCGGCGCTTTCGGTGCCACGGGAGCCGCTGGAGTCTCCCGTGGAGATCTCCATCGCCGCGACGGCGCGCCCGAGCAAGATCCGCCGGTCCGTTTCGCCGCCCGCTCCCCCTGGCGCCGCCGGGAATCCCCGGTTGTGCCCGGTTCCGATCATCGTCTGCCGGCCGCGACGCCAGGGCATGGCGCTGGCCAGCTGAGAAGCGCACTCAACGGCGCCGGGTCTCTCCCATGTCGAGGTACTTCGCCTCGAAGGCGGTGACCTTCCATCCTTCGGGCGTCCTGTGGAGCGTTGCGGAGTGGTGGATGGTCGTCCACATCGCTCCGCCGATCCCGGTCGTGGCGCCCGGTGGATCGAAGAGGATCGTCTGCTTGACCTCGAGCCGGACGCCGCCATCGGGCTGCGCGGTCTTCGACTCGATCTCGTAGCGCTCGCCGTGGAAGGCCTCCATGATCGAGCCGCTCCGCATGCCGCGGAGGTTCTGGCTCTGGATGGCGTTTTCCGCGACCTGTTTCTCGCCGTGCCTGGCCGCCTCGTCCGTGTCGCCGCGGCTCCAGGCGTGGGCGAACTTCTCGTAGGCCTGGATGGCCTCGCGATCGGCGAACCACTTCGTGTAGCCGAACCACGCGGCCGCGGCTAGCACGGCGAGGAGGAGCAGCTTCTTCATCGGGCGTTGGCGGCGCCATTATGCTCGCATTCCCTTCCAAAGACGGCGCTTCGCGGAGGGACACCAGTTGTCCCGGCGAGGGCGGGAACCTCCAGCCATACCCGAAGGGAGCGCGGGCCATGGTTTTCGAAACGATCACGCCGATTCCGAGCGAAGGGGACGAGCATGCCGGGGGGCTCGACTGCGAAGATCCCGAGTACCTCAAGTGCATCCGCGACGGGGTCTGTCCCCTGTGCGATTCGCCGCTGGAGAAGTCGGAGGAGCTGCTCGCGAACCTTGTCATCCCGTGCGCTTCGCCGGTGTGCGACTTCGTGCTGAGGCCGCACGGGAAACTCTCTCGGACGAACCACTAGAGCGTTCGACGTGCGACGTCGAACCTATTTCAAGAGTCGCTTGACGTCGTCGGGCTGGCGGCCGGTCAGCTCCCAGCGCAGGAGGGGGGCGGGGATCAGGCCGGCGGAGTTGAATTCCTCCATGAAGCGGCTCATTCGGAAGGAGTCGCCGTCCTTCTCCCGGCGCTCGGCGAGGAGCTTTTCGATCTCGATCTTGCCGATCAGGTAGCTCGTGCCATATCCGGGCTGCTGCAGGTAGAGGTGCTGCTCGGAGCGGACGAGCTGCCCGTCCATGCGCAGCCACCCCCGCGGAGTGTTGGCGCAGGCGAACGCGGAGGCCTCCTCCAGGGTCGCCGCGTTGGCGTGCATCTTCAGCTCCCCCAGGGCCCGCGCGGCGCGCTCGGCCACGAGGATGTAGACGAGCTCGCGCGACCGCGGCCTCGCGTCGAACATGCCGGCCTGCATCATCAGCTCTTCCCAGCCGGTCGCGTGACCTTCCGTCCGGGTGTTGAAGATGTTGTAGAGGAGCGGCCCGCGGCGGATCTCGCTCGCGTGAGGGAGCTTCTCCATCCACGCCTTGTCGAACCAGTGGTATCCGTGCGTGCGCATGACCTCGGGGTCGCGGTAGTCCACCTCGGTGAAGAACTCCCGCGGGCCGGGATGGAAGGTCCCGATCCTCGCGCGCAGGGCCGGCTCCATGAAGTCGCGGAGCTCCAGGATCCCGTGGTCGCGCAGGTAGGCCATGTACTCGGAAACGGCCGGGGGGAACCTTCGGTCATGCTCTTCGGCGCTCGCGATCGGGACCTGCGGCGGGAGCTTCGCGTTGCGGACCTCTTCCATGGCGAGGAGGGCGTGGGAGCGCGCGAGCTCGCGCTCCATCAATGCGACCTCGTCCCTCCAGGTGTAGGGCACGAGCTGGACGTTCTTCAGGTACCAGTCGTAGTTCTCAACGCCGATTCCGGACGGCCCGGTCCTCGACGGCGCCTGCGCTTTCAGCCACGAGACGAAATCGACGGTGGCGCGCCGGGCGCGCTCGACGCCGGCCGGCAAACCGCCCGGCGCTCCCTGGACGCGCGGCCCGAGCTCCGCGAGAGCGGCGCCCTGCGCATCCAGGCTCTTCGTTCCATGGATCCAGAGGTCCCGGCCGCGGCCGGTCAGGTTCGTCTTCGCCTGCTCGAGGAGCCCCGGGATGGCCCGGATGCCGGCGTCCATCTTCGCCGCCGACTCCGCCGAGAGCGGGAAGTTGTAGGACCAGACGTCCACGCCACCCAGCGCGAAGGGTCCCTCGCGGGCGGGCTGGTCGCTCTCGTCGGTGTGCACGGTGACGTAGAAGGCCGGGTTGTTCGCCCACGGCTGCAGGACGCGGTGGTCGAAGTCGAGGCCGGCGAGCTCCGCCCGAACGATGTAGTAGTCCACCTGCTGAGGAATCGGCCACCCGCTCGGGTCGATCGCCGCGAGCCTCGCTTTCCAGGATTCGAGCTCGCGGCGCTGCGCGGCCATGGCGGCGGCGCCGTAATCGGGGACGCCGCCGACGAGCTTGGGTTTCTGGAACGCCCGCCACTCCCGGAAGAAGGCGACGAGGTCGTCGTAGCTCCCGCGGGGGGCGGCAAGCGCGCCGGCAACCGCCAGGCAGGAGGCGCACGCGAGGGCGGCGGAGATCGCGACTCGAATCATCGGCGCCGCTCTTTCACCTGCGGGGGAAGGTGAACTCCGCCGAGGGGTCGCGCTGCTTCAGGGCCTTGACCTGGCCGTTTTCCATGACGAATTCCCAGGTCACGTCGGAGAACTCGGGGATCCGGAATTTCAGGCCCTTGTACGGGATCAACTTCCTCTCGGGCTGGCCGACGAAGGCCAGGAACAGGCTCCCGTCCTCCTTCAGGACGACCTGGAACTTCGCTCCCGTTTGCGTCTCGTACGTTCCCGCTAGCTGCTTCAACACCGCCGCGTCGAGCTTCTCCGGCCGGCGGACGAACGTCGCCTCCGCCTCGTCGAGCGACATGACCGCCCTGTCCACGTCTCCCTGCGGGTTGGTCAGGAAGTTCACCGAGGACTTCCCATAGTGCTCGTCGTCGGGCGTGTCGAAGCGGTCGTAGTGGAAGTGCGACATCGGAAGGACGACCTTGTGAAAGTCGTACTGAAGCGCCCCGTCCTTCATTCCGATCCTCAAGAGCCCGTACGCCGGGTGCTCATAGTCGCCGACGTAGTCGGAGAGCGGGTGAGACGGCTTCGTGTTCTTGACCTGGTCGAGGCCGGCCTTGCCGCGAGCCTCCGTCGCCGCCTTCTTCCCTTTCAGCCGGATGTCGAGGTACCGCTTGATCCAGGGCGTCTGATCCATGCCGAGGAGCCGCTCGTAGACGTTGTAGCTGACGAGGTTGTAGAGGATCGACGCGTGGTTGCCGATGACGGCCACCAGCACGCCGACCTTCTCCTGCGGCATGAAGGAGACCTGCGAGTGGAAGCCGTCGAGGTCACCGCCATGGTAGGCGAGCAGGCGGCCGCGGTAGGAGGTCGTCCATCGCCCCATGCCGTAATACGTGTTCAGGATCTCCCACCACCCGCGCAGCTCCCCCTGGGTGTTGGGCAGGGCGATCGCCGGCTGCAGCGTCGCCTTCAGGACCGGGCTGGGAATGACCTGTCTTCCCTTGTACTTGCCCTCGTTCATCAACGCGATCAGCCAGTGAGACATGTCCTCGAGGTTCGAGATGATCGCGCCGGCCGGAGCCATCCCCGCCGTGTCCTCGTAGTAGGGGATCTTGTAGATCTCGAAGCTGTCGCGCTTCTCGGTGTAAGCGACGCCGTAGTCGGGCTGCTTGACCATATCGGCGATGGAGTAGAGCGTGTGGTCCATTTCGAGCGGCTTGAAGATCCGGTCGCGGACGAAGTCCTCCCAGGTCTTCCCCGACTGCAGCTCGATCAAGTAACCGACGGCCGCGTACATCATGTTGTTGTAGAGGAAGACGGTGCGCGGGGCCTCCTTGGGCTCCATGAACTTCAGCTTCGCGAAGAGCTCCTTGCGGGAGTCCGGCGCCATGTACCAGATCGAGTCGTGGCGGGTGATGCCGGTGCGGTGCGCGAGCATGTCGCGCAGCGTGATCGTCTGGTCAAGGTAGTCGTCGTAGAAGTGGATCGACGGGACGGACTCGCGGACGGGCTTGTCCCACGCCAGCTTGCCTTCCTCGACGAGGAGCCCGGCGGCGACGGCCGTGAAGAGCTTCGAGTTCGAGGCGATCTGGTAGAGCGTGTTTGGCGTGAAGGGAAGCTTGGCGCCGTAGTCGCGGTAGCCGTATCCCTTCGCGAAAACGAGCTTGTCGCCCACGACGATCCCGACGGCGATGCCCGGGACGTTCCAGTCCTTGATCGTCTGGTTCATCCAGGCGTCGAAGTCCTTGAGCTTCGCGGCCGTGGCGGCTTGGGGTGCCTCCGCGGCGAACAAGGCACCGGAGAGCGCCAGGGCCACCAGGGCGAGAACGAGAACGCGCTTGGAAACCGGCGTCATGTTGGGTCCTCCCTTCGACCGCCTTCGCCTCATTTCTTCCGGACCGTCGCCCGCAGGCCCTCGCGGGGCGCGGGCGGCAAGCGGCTCCAGTCCCTCTCGAGGTCCTGGGGCCTTGCGAGTTCTACGTCGTAACCGCGGGCGAGTTCCGCAAGGAAGACCTGCAGGAAGAGCGGCGCGAACTCGTAGCCCGCGCACTTGTGGCCCGTCGCAGGCCCGGCCCCGTTGGGGACGAACGCGCAGGCGTGCTTTCGCTGCTCCGCCCGCGGCGGGGCGAAGCGGGGCGGGTCGAACTCCTCGGGCTTCGCATAGATCTCGGGGCGAATGTGCGAGGAGCGAAGCCCCCACAGGACCGCCCAGCCCTTCGGCACCGTATAGCCGGCGAACTCGAAGGTCTCCCGCGCCTTGCCGAAGGAGACGAAGACGACCGGGGCGAGCCGGCGGACCTCCATCGAGACCATTTCCAGGACCGGCATGCCGGCGAGCGTCTCCAGGGTCAGCGGGCCGGACGGCGCCCGCGACGCGGCCTCGGCGGCCAGGGCCGCGCGGGCCTCGGGGTGCCGGGCGAGCTGCAGGATCGCCTCGACGAACCAGGACCAGACGATCAGGCCGGCGACGATGATGTGGTGGATCTCCCCCTTCGCCTCTTCGACCGCGATCCCGCGGCCGCTCTCGGTCTTCGCGGCGAGCATGCGGGAGAGCCCGTCGTCCTTTGGCGAGGCCTGGTGTTCGCGGATGATCCCCTCGAAGACGGCGAGGATCCGGTCGAGGGCCTTCCTCGCCCGCGTGAAGGTGGAACCGGGCAGCGGGTTGGGCATCGCCGCGAATCCGGCCCCGACCACCTCGTAGTCCGCGAGAACCTTCTCCAGGAGAGGCCCGCGCTGCAGGCCGAGGATGGTCGCGGCGATCGTCTCGATCGCGAGCTGCTTGAGCTCGGGGACCAGCCGCAGCTCTCCCCGCTCCGACCAGCCCTGGAAAGACGATCCCACCAGTTTCTGCACGACCGGCAGGTAGGAGGCGAGGGCCTCGCGGGTGAAGGCGGCCATGACGAGGCGCTTGCGGTCGCGATGCTCGTCTCCATCGAGCGCCGGCAGCGTCATTCCGGCGAAAAGGGTCTGGATGTGCGGAGGCATCGCGCCGGAGCGCTGGACGCGGGAGGAGTCGATGAAGAGCGCGCTCGCCTCGGGCCCCGTGATGACCGCGGTCTTCCTCCCGAAGAGGCTCGTCTTGAAGATCGGGCCATGGCGTTGCGCTCCGGCTTCGACGAACGCGAAACCGTTCTTGAGAGCGCCGAGCGTTTCGCCCAGGAGGGGAAGACCCATCTTCCCGGGCGGCAAGGGAGCGGTGGAACTGGGCTCTTTTGACACAGTGGAACCTCCAGCTGTTGGATCGAGGATCAGTCAATAGAATCATCCCATGAAGACCACACTCTTTCTGATCGCGATCGTTCTCGGGTCCTCCGTCGCCGTGAAGTCCGCGCCCCCCGCGGCCACGGCGCCCCCACGCGGAGTGGACCTCGCCGGAATCGACAAGTCCGTCGCGCCGGGGGACAACTTCTTCGCCTACGCCAACGGGACCTGGATCAAGTCGACCGAGATCCCGCCCGACCGAAGCGCCTACGGGACCTCCTCGATGCTCGACGAGCTGACGACGGAGAGGACGGCGGAGCTGATCCGCGAGGCGGACAAGAGCGGCGCGCCGGGCTCCGAGGCCCGAAAGGTCGGCGACTACTACGCGACCTTCCTGGACGAGGAGTCGATCGAGAAGAAGGGCATGGAGCCGTTAAAGCCGGCGCTCTCGGCCGCAGCCGCGATCGCCGACAAGAAGGCGCTGGCCGCCGCGCTCGGAAAGTCCGTCCGCGCCGACGTGGACGTCTTCAACGCCACGAACCTCCAGACGCCCAACATCCTCGGCCTCTGGGTCGCGCAGGACCTGGACGAACCGACCCGCTACTCCCCTTTCCTCATCCAGGGCGGCCTGCAGATGCCCGACCGCGAGTACTACCTGGCTGGCTCGCCGAGGATGGAAGAGATCCGCAAGAAGTACCAGGCGCACATCGCGGCGGCCCTGAAGCTCGCCGGCATCCCGAACGAGGAGGCGAAGGCGGCGCGGATCTTCGAGCTGGAGAAGAAGATCGCGCAGGCCCACACGAGCCGCGAGGACTCCATCGACGTCGTCAAGGGAAACAACCACTGGCCCCGCGCGGAGTTCGCGACGCGCGCCCCCGGGCTCGACTGGGAAACGTTCTTCGCGGCGGCAGGCCTGGACAAGGCGACGGTCTTCGTCGTCTGGCAGCCCGGCGCTTTGACGGGCATCGCGAAACTCGTCGGCTCCGAGCCGCTCGAGACGTGGAAGGACTACCTCGCATTCCACGCGATCGACCAGGCCTCCACGTATCTTCCGAAGCGGTTCGTCGACGAGAGCTTCGATTTCTACGGGCGCGTCCTGACGGGAACGCCGAAACAGCGCGACCGCTGGAAGCGCGCCGTCACCGCCACCGACGGCGCGCTCGGAGAAGCGGTCGGGAAGTTGTACGTGAAGAAGTACTTCCTGCCGGAGGAGAAGGCCCGCGCCGAGGAGATGGTCCGCAACCTGATCACGGCCTTCGGCCGGAGGATCGACAAGCTCGACTGGATGGCCCCGGAGACCAAGGCGAAGGCCAAGGCGAAGCTGGCGACGCTGAAGATCGGCGTCGGCTACCCGGACAAGTGGCGCGACTACGCCGGGCTCGAGGTCGTGCGCGGCGACGCCCTCGGCAACGCTCGCCGGGCGGCCCTCTTCGAGCTGCGCCGCAACCTGGACAAGCTCGGCAAGCCGAGCGATCGCGGCGAGTGGGTCATGAACCCGCAGACGGTCAACGCCGTGAACATGCCGGTGATGAACGCGATGAACTTCCCGGCCGCGATCCTCCAGCCGCCGCGGTTCGACTCGAAGGGGACGGCAGCGGCCAACTACGGCGCGACCGGAACCGTGATCGGCCACGAGGTCTCCCACAGCTTCGACGACCAGGGAGCGCTCTTCGACTCGACCGGAAAGCTCTCCAACTGGTGGACCAAGGAGGACCTCGCGCACTTCGAGGCGGCGGCGGCGAAGCTCGTCGAACAGTACAACGGGTACAAGCCCTTCCCGGACCTCGCGGTCAACGGGAAGCTGACGCTGTCGGAGAACATCGCGGACGTGGCTGGGATCGCCGCGGCGTACGACGCATACCGGATCTCCCTGAACGGGAAGGAGGCGCCGGTCGTGGACGGGATGAGCGGCGACCAGCAGTTCTTCGTCGCATTCGCACAGAGCTGGAGGACGAAGATCCGGGAGGCCGCGGCGCGGCAGCGGATCGTGACGGATTCGCACGCGCCCGCCGAGTACCGGGCCGACACAGTGAGGAATCTCGACGCGTGGTACCCCGCCTTCGACGTGAAGCCTGGACAGGCGCTGTTCCTGGCGCCGGGGGAGCGCGTCCGCATCTGGTAGCCGCCGAAAAAGCACACAAGGCGGGGCCGCGCGTGCCGTACGGCGGGCCCGCCGCCCGCCCGCCTCCGGTCGTCAGATAATCCGCCCATGACCGGCGGGGAGGGTCCCCGAACCACCGGCGGAGAGGGCAGCCGGCTCACCGGGCGCCGCGTACGCTCGGCGATCTCGCTGTGGAGAGGCTCGATCCGCGGAACGGACATCCTCGCCGCGGGGGTCTTCGCGGCGCTCGCCCTCGGGCTCGGCGCCTTCGTCTTCGCCCGCCACCAGGCAACCGCGCGGCTGGAGTTCTCCGAGCGCGCGCAGCACCTCCACAAGGCGGTCGCGGAGACGCTGCTGCTTCCGCAGGAGGACTTGACCGCGATCTCCAACTTCCTCCAGGCCTCCGAGGTCGTCACCCGCAAGCAGTTTCGCATGCTGACCAACCCGATGCTGATCCGCCACAAGCTCCTGGTTTACGCCTTCGAGTGGCTCCCGCTGGTCCGCGACCCCGACCGCGGCGTATACGAAGCGGAGGCGCGAGAGGCCGGCCTCACCGGGTACCGGTTCTGGGACATGGGATCCGACGGGAAGGCGCGGGAGGCGAGCCGGCGCGAGTCGTACCTGCCGATCCACTTCATGGAGCCGCCGAGCGCGCTTGCCCTCGGGTTCGACGTCGCGGCCGAGCCCGGGCGCTGGAAGAACGCCGAGAAGGCGCTCAACACCGGCGAGCCGACAGCATCCGAGCCGTTCCTGCTCCTGGAGGAGGC
>Ga0126379_10001548_pt1 | contig 14116 bp, 8 predicted proteins | sample PanSoiMetPlot_24_FD_92640 | JGI IMG/M metagenome (GOLD analysis project Ga0126379, IMG submission 92640) | Tropical forest soil microbial communities from Panama - MetaG Plot_24 | ecosystem: Environmental > Terrestrial > Soil > Tropical forest > Bulk soil | place: Panama | collected 2016-02-17 | reverse complement strand
CCGACGATCATCCTCATTCCGCTCGTCATCTGGAGCTGGTTCGTGATGGAGCCGATGGCGGCGCTGCTGTTCACGGCCTACATGATCCCCGTCAACCTGATCGAGAACGTCCTGCGCCCGCTTCTCATGGGACGCGGCCTGCGCGTCCCCTGGTGGTCATCCTGATCGGCGTCATCGGCGGAGCGCTCGCCTCGGGAATCACCGGCCTCTTTCTCGGTCCCATCGTGCTCTCGGTGATCTGGGAGATGGCCGTCGCATGGGTCAAGGACGCGGAGGCGGCGTAGATCGATCGGGTAAGCCCGAACGCCCCGCTTCATCTGTGGCTTTCGATCATATTGTCCTTTAAAATGAATTCTGACTGGTGCGATCGAGAGGATTCCACCGAACCCACCATTTTTTGCGACTGACGGGCGCCGAGTTGTGCCCGGCTCAGAGGCCCGGCGCGCCCACAGGCAGAAGCCGGCTGTTGACACGCATTTGGCACGCCGCCACAACAAAACACCGTTTCGATGAGCCCGAACCTCGAGGTGGAAAGTCGACGGGCTCGTCCATACGCTAGGAGTGTAGGCTGACACCCGAGTCCGGAGCCCCTCATGGACGACTTTCTTTCCGCCGGCCGCTACATTGACAGCGATTCGTTGCAAGTGGCGGATTTCGCGCGCGATGCGGCGGCGGGAGCAACCGGCGACATCGAGGGAGCGCGGCGCCTGTTTCGCGCTGTGCGCGACGGAATCACCTACGACCCTTACGTCAATTTCGCCGATCCGGCCTACTATCGCGCGAGCGGCGTGCTCGCGGCGCAACGTGGGTTCTGTGTAGGCAAAGCGGCCCTCCTCGCCGCGGCTTGCCGCGCCGTCGGCATTCCGGCGCGCGTCGGTTATGCGGACGTGCGCAATCACATGACGTCGCGGCGACTATATGCCCTCATCAATACCGACGTGTTCGTCTGGCACTCCTATACGGAAATCCTACTCTCTGGTCGCTGGCGCAAAGCGACGCCCGCCTTCGACGTCGCCCTGTGCGAACGCGTCGGCCTTGCCCCGCTCCAGTTCGACGGGGAGTCGGACTCCCTGTTCCAGCCGTTCGATCCCGCCGGCCGGCGGCACATGGAATACCTCAAGGACCGCGGCACCTTCGCCGACGTGCCGTTCGAGACCATGCAGACCGACTTCCGCTCCCACTATCCGAGGCTGATGCGCGAAGCTGGCATCAGCGGCAGTTTCCACGCCGAGGCCGTTGCAGAGGATGAGTGAGCGTTCGGTAGCATCCCGTTTGTCCAGCGCAGCCTCGGCGCGCTGCGCCTGCGGCCCATCGGGCGTGCCGTTGGACGGAAGCAACCGATGACTGCGGCCCCAGAAGCGGCGCAACGGAAGTGCGGCCCCACGCCCAGCGCCTACAGCGAGATTCGCAACATCGAGGTGGACGGGCAAATGTTGCGCATCGGCCGCCGACGTGGCGAAGGCAAGCCAGGCCCGCCGCTTCTCATCTTCAACGGGATCGGTGCCAATCTCGAGATGCTCGAGCCGTTCGTGGAGGCGCTCCACGGGGTCGAGATTGTGGTGTTCGACGTGCCCGGCGCGGGCGCCTCACCGGCCCCCAGGTTACCGTACCGTTATCGCCATATCGCCGTGCTCGCCGATCATGTGATGAGCGAGCTCGGCTACCACGGAGAGGTCGACGCGCTGGGCGTGTCCTGGGGAGGAGGATTGGCTCAGCAATACGCCCATCTCCATCCCGGCCGATGTCGAAGGTTGATTTTGGCGGCGACGTCCTTTGGGTCGATCATGATCCCAGGGAAGTTTTCGGTGACGAGAAAGCTCATAAACCCGCGTCGCTACTACGACCGGAGCTACCTGAAACGGGTTGCACCCGAGCTCTATGGCGGTCGAATGCGGAAAGACCAAAGCCTGATCGATCATCATACAGATCATGTCCGGCCGCCGAACGGTCGCGGGTATCTTTACCAGATGATGGCGTTCTGGGGCTGGACCAGCCTGCCGTGGCTGCATCGCCTGCGTCAGCACACCTTGATCATGGCCGGATCGGACGACCCGATAATTCCCCTTCCGAATGCGAAGGTTTTCAAATTCCTCATCCCTCTGTCTCAACTCGTTGTTTTCGACGATGGCCACCTCTTCCTGATGACCAGCGCCGACGAAGTGGCGCCTGTCGTCAGGCGATTTCTCGCAGACACGACTGCGTGAGTGTCGTTTATGGTTGGTGCGATCTCATTGAAGCACGATGTTTGCGAACTCCTTGTTGATCGTCCGCACAATGTACTCCCGGTCGTCGAGCATCAAGAAATGAGAACCTTTCCGCAGATGGTTGGTGAAACCGCCGCTGGTGAGATCCCGCCATGCGGCGGAGTCTGCTTTCGATACCCAAGGGTCCGAGTCGCCGACAAAACTGGCGAATGGAAATGAAAATGGCTCGCCATGTTCATAACGATAATTGTAGGCCATTTCAAACTCGGCACGGATGGTGGGTAGCAGTGCCTTTCTCAGCTTCGGCGCCGACAACATCCTGTCTGCCGCAGGCATATCGAAACGCGATATGATGCCCGCGAAGATCTCGTCGGTTTGCGCATAAGGCGGGATTCGACTGTCGAAGTCGCCGTGCAGCATCATGTCGAACGCCAGATTGTCCTCGAACGCTCCCCGCCGCTTCAAGAGATGCGGCGGCCGTACTCCGCAGGCGAACAGGTATTTGACGAAGTGCACGGACGCCTCCGGCAGCGCGCGAAGTGTGGCGAACATGGTGAGGCCGCCGAGGCAGGTGCCGAAAAAGGCGGATGGCCTGTCGAGCCAGGCAATCACTTCGGGCAATAGGCGTTCGACGAAAGTCTCCAGGTCATCAATCGCGGGTTCATTGATACGGGTTCCGCGGCCGGGGGGCTCGACTGCGACCATCTCGACGGATTGATCGAGCAATTGCGGCCAGGCCCGAAACGATACGAGGCCGCCGCCCGCATACGGAAAGCAGAACAACCGAGCTTTGGCACCGGGGTTCGGCCGAGGCGCGATCAACCATTGTCCTGCGCTACGCACCGCGGCCCCGTCCGCCGGGCGACGCACCGGTCTACCAAGACCCTCGTTGGCGCCTCCAGTGACGCCGTTGTCCGGTGCGGTCGCCGCCGCTTTTTTGCCAGGCCCCGAAGGCGCGTTTCCTGCAACATCTGTTGCCGTGTCATCGAGTTCCTGGTCGGTGGCTTGTTGCAGTTCAGTCCGGGCTTTCAGCCCATCCCCGACGGTGCGAATTTCCGACGTGCCGAAACGCACTGCGGGCGCCGCCGGCGAAGCGACGTTCGCGGCTGCGATCGCCGAACTCGCAACCGAGGCCGCGACGGCCGCCGACGATATTATCGCTGGAGGATGCGCGGCGGACGACGAGTGTTGCCTTCCGGCAGACTCCTCGTGCACATAATCGGCAAGCTGATTGATCGTAGGCCCACCGATGAGCACCGCGACTGGAACCGGTATCCCAAAATCCTGTTCCAGCCGGTTGGAAAGCGCCACCGATCTCAAGGAATCCAGACCGGCTTCATTCAGTGGTCGATCCGGATCCAACGGCTCTACGAAGCCGAGCTCCGCCATGATCCGTTGCTGCAGGACGCTTCGAAGCCGCACGCGCTCGCCGCCATTGAGTCCGGCAGCTCCCGCGTCCGCGGCTCCAACGCGTTTTTCTGGCTCGCCTGAGCGCCCGTTGATCGATGCGCCGAGGGACGACGGACGATACGATGTCTCGTCGGATCCTTCGGCGATCGCGCGTGACGTGACCTTCGCCGAAGTCGGTTCATCCATCGGGCGGCTCACGCTGACGATCGGGCTGACAGCGGCGGCAGTCGCGGGAAACTCCTTGCGTTCAGTGGCAGCGCTCCGCATCAAGTCGCGAAACACGCCATCGATGAGCTGATTGATCGTCGGTCCCTTGATGAGTTCCGCGACTGCAACCGGGACGCCGAACTCCTTCTCCAGGCTGTTCGACAAACTCACTGACATCAGCGAATCCACACCGAGATCGTTCAGCCGCTGATCCGCGTCGATGACTTCGGTGAAACCGAGTTTCATCATGATGTGCTGTTGTAATCGCCGCAACAGCAGCTGGCGTGCCTGGTCATTCGCTGCCGCCGGAAGCGCATCCGGGACGGCGGTTTCCTCGGCATGCTTTGCGGCCGTGGAGGCTTTTGTTCTGTCCATGAGCTCCGACAAGAACGCCGGTTCGCCGACCTTGCCGGCATAGATTGGCCAGTCGGCAACCGCAACCGCGATCTGGTCGATGTCGCGGTGCATCAGCCGGTCGAACGCTTGCATGGCGAGATCGGGAGCAAGAAATTTGACGCCCAGGGACGACCACATCGCCTCGCCGCGCGCGCCCGATCGGGTGGCCAGCCCGCCGCCCGACCAGGCCGACCAATTGATCGCTCTGGCGGGCAACCCGGCGGCCCGGCGGTGAGCCGCCAAAGAATCGAGAAAAGCGCTGCTCGCCGTGTAGTTCGCCTGGCCGGCGGAGCCCAACAGGCTCAACAGCGAAGATTCCAGAACGAAGAAGTCCAGCTCCAGCGGTTTGGTGTACTCGTGCAGGAGCCAGCCTCCGTAGACCCGGGGCTCGAACAGGGGCGAGAACCTGTCCCAATCGAGCTGGGCAAGTATTCCGTCGTCCAAGATGCCCGCCGAATGCACCACGCCTTTCAGCGGCGGCATTTCGTTGCCGATGGTCTGTATGAGGTGTTTGACGTTTTCATCCCGGCTGATGTCGGCTGCGACGACATGGAGTGCGGCACCGTCGAGTTCCGCTGCGCTGAGTATTTTTTGCGCGGCTTCGGCGCTCGCGTTTCGGCCGGTCAGGACGAGGTGTTTCGCGCCTTTGCCGACCAGCCATCTGGCGGCGCTGCGCCCCAACATTCCCAGACCGCCTGTGACCAGATAGGTGGCGTCGCCGCGCACGTGTGGCGGCCGAGCAGGCAGGTCTGCAAGGGATTGCGCGACGAACCGTGCGACATTGCGCTCGCCGGCGGCGCTGATGGCAATCTGGGTCTCCCCATCCGGGTCGAGCAGTTCCGCCGCCAGCCGATCCACGTCGGGCGGTCGATCGCCATTCAACTGCAGATCAATCAATCCGCCCCAAACGCGCGGGTACTCGATCGCCACTGTGCGTCCCAGACCCCAGAGTGGCGCCTGGACCGGATCAACCTGCTGGTCCGGACCTTCCGCCTTTTGCGTGTTCGCGGTGACAAACCAAAGGCGCCTGTCGGTCGAGCTGGTCGACCGGGCTTCGGCAACGGCATGCAGGATGGCCAATGCCCCGCGGCACATCATTTCGCTGCCGCTCTTCAATTCCGCCAGCGTCAGGTCTTTTACCGACGCGACATCCAGCCCCCAAAGGTAGATCACGCCGTGGCACGGCAACGTCTCGCAGGCGGAAAATTGTTCGAGTAATCGGCGAAACTCCTGCGGCTGCCGTTCGTTCACGGTCCATGTCCGGGGACCCCGCTGCGCGAAGACGCCATCCCGGTAGATCAGGTGACAGTGATGGCCCGTCGCTTCCAATCGGCCAGCCAGCGCGACGCCGATGCCCTTCCGGTCGGCGAGGATCATCCAGCTTGCCGGGGCACGCCGCTCGGGGCGGACCGGCGCTCGCTCGCGCTTGCGCCAGACTGCGCGATAAAACAGCTCGTCCGTGCCGGCGCCGGGCAGCTGCAGCTTGGCAAGCGGCAGGAGGCGCACGGCCAAGCCTTCCAGCTCCGCGACCGGCCGGCCCGACGTATCGTAAACCCGGATATCGACCACCTGGCTGCCGTCTTTCTCGACGCGCCGCAGACTGGTGTGCACCCAGGCCTCGCCGATCCCGTCCTGGTAGCAGCGGAAACCCTCCAGCGACACGGGCAGATAGGACCTGCGGTCGCGGCCTTCGGCATTCCTCTGCGCATCTGCACCCTCGATGACGAGGGGATAGGCGTGCAGACACGCATCGAGGAATGCGGGGTGCAGCACATACTGCTCATTCGACAGACCGTCCGGAAGCCGCACCCTGGTCAGCGCCTCATGTTGCCCGGTGTACAATTCACGGACGCCGCGAAAGGCGGACCCGTATTCGAGTCCGAACCTGGCGAGCCGCTCATACCAGTCGGCAACCGGCAGCATGTGTCCGCAACGATCGCGGACCTGCGTCATCGAAAACGAAGATCCGGACGCCACCTCCGCCTTGCGCAGGGTGCCCGTCATGTGCGTAACCCAGACCTCCGAGTTTTCGGCGGCACTTACGAGTCGGAAACTGGCCCTGTCGGACTTGAGCGGGGTAAGCAGAACTCGCACAATCCGATTTTCCCCATCGGCAAATGGCATCGCCTGATGATGCATTGCATCGTCGAAACTGACGCGAGGCGTCCCGAAATACATACGGCCGACGACGGTGGCCGCCTCGAGCTCCGCAGTGGTCGGCAGAATGACCGTGCCCGCGACTCGGTGATCGGCGAGATAGGCGGCGTGCTGCACGCCGTAGCGCGCTTCGTAACCCAGATCTTCGGCCGTCGCCCTGACAGGCCGACCCACCAGAGGATGGAATTGTTCGATCGAATCGGCGAGCCGCTGAGCATGGTTCGCACGGTCGTCTATCCAGTGACGATTGCGCTGGAACGGATAAGTGGGCAACGCTATCCGGCGCCACGAGAAATCGGCGTGCACTGCGGTCCAATCGATCTTCTGGCCTGCGAGATACAACGCGACCAGCATTTCGGCGATCGAATCGGCGTCCGACTTTTGACGGCTGAGTGCCGAAATCCAGGACGCGGACTTGTTTTTTGCGCCAAGGCACATTTGCGCAATGGGCAGCAGCACTGCGTGCGGTCCGATTTCGAGAAACGTCTGGCACTCGAGCTTGGCGAGCGCAAGCATCCCATCTCCGAACCGGACCGGTTCACGAATATGGCGGCGCCAATAGAACCTGTCGGGCGCGGCGGAAATCAACTCCCCGGTGAGATTGGAAATCAGGGGCAGTTTAGGCGCATGATGCTCGATCTGCGCGGCAACCTCTTCGAAATCATCGAGAATGGACTCGGTTCGCGCGGAGTGAAAACCGTTGGAGACGCGCAGCTCTCGATAGCTGATATTCCGTTTGTCCAGCTCCGCCGAAAGCATTCTCAATGCGTCGCGCTCACCGGAGACCACCGTATTCAGCGGCCCGTTCATGGCGGCCACGGTAATCTCCGGAGCGATCGTATCGACAAGATCACGAACGACCGATTGTTCGGCGAATATCGCGGCCATGGCCCCGCCGGCCGGTACTCGGTGCATGAGCGCGCCGCGCGCTATGACCAATCGCATCGCCTCTTCGAGCGTCATGACGCCCGCGACGCAAGCGGCGACAATTTCGCCCAAGCTGTGTCCGATGACCGCCTCGGGCACGATGCCCCAGGCCTTCAGAAGTTGCGCCAGAGCATACTCGACCGCGAACAGGGCGGGTTGGGTGTAGTCCGTCCGGTCGACGAGCGCATCCTCGGTTGGCGCCGCAAAAATCACCTCGAGCAAGTCCCGCTCGAGCTGCGGCTCGCACAAGGCACGGCAGCGGTCCATGGCATTCCGAAACACGGAATGAGTGCGATACAGCTCGGCGGCCATGCCGGCACTCTGCGCACCTTGACCGGGAAACATGAAAGCGATCGAGGTCTTGGTCTTGCGCTGCAGGATCGACGCGTCTTCCGACGCGGTTCGCAGCCATGTCGTCAGATGCTCTTTCAGTTCGGGTATCGATCGAGCGGGCGCGGCGAAGCGAAATGTAAACTGACTTCTGCTGACGTTGGTTGTGTAGCAAAGGTCACCGATCGGCGCCTCGGGATTTTCGTTCAGCCAGTGCAGAAGTTGGGCGACGCGCGCCGTCAACGCATCCGCGCTCTTGGCTGAAAGCGTGACCAAGCACGGGAAAGCGCCCGGTTGGTCCTTCGGCGGCGTCGCGGGCGGCGCCTCTTCGAGGACGGCGAAAGCGTTAGTCCCGCCGATCCCGAGGCTGTTCAGCCCCGCGCGCCGCGGCGTGTCCTGAACGGGGAAATCCCGGAGCCTTGTATTGACGTAGAAGGGCGATGCGGCGAAGTCGATCCGCGGGTTGGGAGTGTCATAATTAATGCTCGGCGGGATCCGTTTGTGATGCAGCACGAGCGCGGTTTTGATCAGCCCGGCGATGCCCGCTGCTTGCTCCGGATGGCCGATATTGGCCTTGAGTGAACCGATGGCGCAATACTGCCTTCGCGCGCTTTCGTTGCGGAAAGCCGTCGTCAGTGCTTCGATTTCCAGCGGATCGCCAACGACCGTGCCGGTCGAGTGGCATTCGACATAGCCGATGCTGTCTGCGCTTACTCCAGCCGATTTCAGCGCCTCGACCACCGCCTGGGACTGCTGGCCCAGACTGGGGGCGGTGTAGCTGATTTTGGCCGAACCATCGTTGTTCGCTGCGGTCCCTTTGATGACTGCAAAGATGTGATCACGATCAGCGACAGCTTGGTCCAACGGCTTTAGCAACACGGCGCCGACACCACTGCCGAAGATCGTACCTTGGCCGACCGCGTCGAAGGGACGGCAGCGTCCGTCGAGGGAATACAGGTTGCGCTTTTCCGCCAGGAACCCCTGACGTTGCGGTACACGGACGACGGAGCCGCCCGCCAGCATCATGTCGCAGTCATCGAACCTCAGGTAGCGACACGCCTGGTGGACCGCCAGCAAAGAGGAGGAGCACGCCGACTGAACCGTGAAGCTCGGACCCCTGAGGTTCAGCTTGAAGGAAACGCGGGTGCTCAAGAAATCCTTGTCGTTGTTGATGTGCGCGGTGCTTGCCGTCTGGCCGGGAAGATCTGCGTGGTGCAGCTTTGCCAGCAGGTAGGTTGAAACGACGCCGCCACCGGTCGAAAGAACACCGACCTTGCCCGGGTAGTCGGTCGGGTCATAACCCGCGTTCTCGAAGGCCTCCCAGCACACCTCCAGGAACAGGCGCTGCTGTGGGTCCATCAGCGCTGCATCCTTGGGGGAGTAGCCGAAGAATGCAGCGTCGAACATCTCGACGTCGCGCAACATCGGCGCGGCCTTCACGTAGTTTGGATTGGCAATCAGCGACGGCGCGACTCCGGCATCCAAGAGCTCTTGATCGGAAAAGAACGTGATGGACTCGATCCCGTCACACAAGTTCTTCCAATATTCTTCGACGGTGGCGGCGCCGGGAAATCGACATGACACGCCGATTATCGCGATGTCGACGTTGCAAGGTTTTATGCGCATCGTGAGACCTGTTCGACCATCGAAACCGCCGCCGCTATTTGAAATTCCCGTCGCAGCGCGGAGGATGACAGGGTGCAGAAGATCCCCGTTTATGCTTTTTCGCTGTCGTCTTGTTTCCCGTTCTTCGCTTGTTTCAGACTTTCCATGAGGCGAGAAAGAATAATTTTTCCGCGCAATGTCTCCACGAGACGAGAAATACTCGCCTCTGCGGTACCGGTTCTGCTTGCGTTATTCATCGACTTTAAGCCATCGGCAAGACGAGAAATGATTGCTTCCAGGGTGTTGCCGTTCGTTCCCTTTTTAACTTCGTTCAATATGTCGGCCACGCGGGAAAGAATGACTTCAATGGTAGCGCCGCTTTTCTCACTCTGGCTGTCTGTCACGATGTCAGGTGGACGGGGAAGAATTGCCCCTCCGGTATTTCCACGCTTCTCGTTTTTTGCCTCCTTCAAAACGTCAATGAGGCGAGAGAGAATAATTTCTTGGACCTCGACCACGTTGATCAGGCCGGTGGCGAGGCGTTCCAATATCTTCGAAAGTTCAGCCGCCAGATCTTGTTCGAGGTTCTCGTTGAAGCGCCCCCGCAGTTTTCGCGATGGATCCAGGAGCATCATCAGCGCGTGAATTTCGAGTAGCGCGAATTTGTCGATCGTCTTGATGTAGTCGTCCTTGTCTCTTTGCAGGCCTGCTCTGATGATTGGCAGCGTATTCCGCTGGAGCGAAAGCAACGGCAGCATTGGCAAAAGCAACGTCTTCAACACGCGTCGCGGCACCGCGCTGAGAAGATTGCTGCTGCCTGCGTCGTCTTGAGCGAGCCCTGGGGCGCTTTGGGTCGAATCCGGCATTTCAGCGACCTCCCCTCCGACGAGCGGGCGCTGGCCGCTACGGTCCGGCCCGCCGTTTTACGTCAAGGCAGTCCCGGCTCGCGAGTCGCGGTCCCCACCGCGCCGAGCCTCGCCGATACTCCGCGAAGCCGTCGCCACGTACGCAGATCTTGGCCGTTTGCCGTTGCAGCAACGGCCGCTTTTTAGTGCAGGGTAACCCGTGCCTCTTGTCGAGTAAACTGTGAATCCCTTGCGGCGGCAACCGAGCGTAGCCGCGATCATTCCGGCAAGCGCGTCCCAATGAGAGGTTGCGTCGCGAGGATTTTCACGCCGACTGGGTGTCGGCTCGAGATCGCTGTTGCTGCGCAACGCCTCGATTGGCTCGGGCTGTCGGCCGTACCGCGGTTCGCAGTGGCGGCGGCCGGCGGCAGCCATCATATTTTCTGGTCGCTGTCTGCCCAATAGAGCTTCCGCATCTCGCGCTTGAGCGTCTTGCCGGCTGCATTTCGCGGAAATTCCGGCATGATGACGACGCGGTTGACTCTTTGATAACGCGCCGAAACGCGGGCGTTGATCCAGTCTCGCAGCTCTTCCGCGCTCGTGCTTGCACCGGCGCGCAGCACGATCGCGGCCATCGGCGTTTCGCCCCACTTGTCGTGGGGGATGCCGAACACCGCCACCTCCTGCACCGCCTCATGCTGGACGGCGACCTCTTCGATGTCCTTCGGATAGATCTTCACTCCGCCGGAATCGATCATGTCCTTTTTGCGGTCCACGAGGTACAAATAGCCCTCGTCATCCACACGGCCGAGATCTCCGGTGTGCACCCAGCCATGGCGGATGGTCTCGGTGGTCAATTCGCCTGCATTCAAATATCCGGCCATCGTTATCGGGCCGCGTCCAATGATTTCGCCGACTTGGCCGGGCGCGCAGTCTCGGCCGTCTTCATCGACAATGCGCATCTCGTAGAACGGCGGCGGCACTCCGACCGAACCGGCTTTGCGTACGGCCTCGCTCCGGTCGAGAACCGTTATGAACCCTTCAGTAACACCGTAAAGTTCGTAGAAGCGGTTTGGCAGAACCCGATTTAGACGGTCCTTGTGCACTTTGTGGAGCGGAGCACCGAGCGAGAGGATCATTTCCAATGACTTGACCTTGTCTGGATCAAAGCCCGGCGAATCGAGCATTGCAATGATCTGGGAAGGCACCATCATGACATGTGTGACTTTCTCGGCAGAGATAGTGTCGATCAGCGCCTGCTCGTTGAACTTCTTGTGCAGAATGTACGTGGCCCCGCAATAGAAAGCCGGAAGGAGCGTGACCATCGCGCCGTTGAAGAAGATCGCTCCGGTCTGCAGGACGACGCTTTCAGCCGACATTCGCCAGCTTGCAGACATTAACCCGGCATACATCGCTCGTATGAAATGGGTGTGCATGATACCTTTCGGCAGTCCGGTTGTCCCGCTGGTGTACATGATGGTCATGAGATCGCCCGCGTCGACCTCGGCCGTAGGCTCATCGGCACTCGCCATGGCGCAAAGCGTGGCGTAGCTTGAATACCCCGCAGCCTCGCCATCGATCAAAATCCAACTCACCACCGAATGCTGCGCGAGCATCGGCTGCAATTGGTCGATAAGACCACACAGCGTCTTGGTGCTGACGACGACACGCGGCTTGGCGTCGTTCAGCAGCGATGCAAGGCCCGCCGGCATGAGAAGCGACGACAAAGGCACTGCCGCAGCCGCGATCTTGGCGCAGGCCCAATAGGTCGCGAGCAGCTCCAGTGAGTTGGGAAGGATGGTCGCGACGCGATCTCCGCGGCCGACTCCAATCCCGGCAAGTGCATTGGCCCAACGATTGACGACATCGTTGAACTGCCGATGGCTGAGACGTTCATCATCGATCACGACGGCCGCGTGAGAGGGCCGGTATCGCGCGTTCCGCGTGAGTAAGCGGCCAAGCGCAAGCGAATTTGTGGCGATTGGTGTTTCCATGTCGCTGCTCGGTCTCTTGTCTGGTCGATCGCTCGCAAAATGCGCGCAGGACGGAACGGCAACAACAGCGCGCTTGCGCGGAATTTGCCGTGCGCCAGCCGCAGAAGTCTGCATCCAGAAATCAAATACATGCTGGTACCGAAGTAATCCAGCGCTTCTACAGCGCGTTCCGTTTCCAACGGAATCGGAACGTGCTCTGGATTCGCCGTTTGGCGCATATTCATGTCGGCGACCCGGTGCCCGCCCCCGGATCAAGTCCGGGGCAGGCTTTCGCGGGAATATGCGCTAGCTCCGGCGATCCGGCCCATGGCCCACTGCCCTTGACGGCAAAATCCGTCTGTCAGACAAATGCGACGCGCGTCTATTGCGTCCTGAGAGGTAGCGTTGATCAGCAATAGCCCGACGGAAGTGAAGCCCGCATCGCGCTGCCGGCGCCTCCTGCTGAGCGAGATGCCATCGCTGATCGGGAGCGAGCTGGGCATTTCCAAATGGTACGTGATCGACCAGGCACAGATCGACCGATTCGCGGCGTGTACACATGACCGGCGGTGGATTCATGTCGATGTCGTGCGCGCGCGTCGCGAGAGCCCATTCGGGACGACAATCGCGCATGGCTTTCTCACGTTATCAATGCTGGCGCCGATGGCGCACGAAGTGTGGATCGATGCGCTCGAGGCCGACGCGATCCTCAACTATGGCGTCGAGCGGGTGCGGTTCATCAATCCCGTGAGGGCGGGAGCGCGTATTCGCAGCGGCATCAAGCTGGTCGCGATCGATGAACGACCGAGCGGCACGCTGGTCACGACCGAGAATATGATCGAGATTGACGGCGAAACGAAGCCGGCGCTGATGGCGACGATGCTCACCCTGGTCGCAGCGGGCCGCGGGCCAACCTGAGTCCCGGTGTTTCGGAGTCTATGATCGCGAGCACCAGAGATGCGCGTCTTCGCGGTATCGGACCTTCACGTCAATTATGAATCCAACGCGCGATGGGTCGAGGCTCTTTCGGGCCAGGATTATACGGATGACATTCTGATCCTGGCGGGCGATCTGTCGGACTCGCTCGGCCAAATCGAGACTTATCTGAATATCCTCGTCAGGCGATTCAACAAGGTCCTGTACGTCCCCGGCAACCACGAAATGTGGATCATTCGAAATCCGGAGCTGGAGGACTCTATCGCGAAGTTTGCGGAAGTTTGCCGAGTCGCGCGGAGCAGCGGCGCTTCGACGGAATGCCTGTGCACCGACGAGGTCACGATCGTGCCATTGCTCGGATGGTACGATTATTCGTTCGGAGCGCCATGCGACGAGCTGCGCAACGCTTGGATGGATTTCCGCGCGTGCCGCTGGCCCGCTCACATGAATGAGCGCCAAGTGACACAGTTCTTTGCCGGAATGAACGAGCCGCTACCCCGATCGCAAAGCACGGTGGTGATCTCGTTCTCCCATTTCCTGCCGCGCATCGATTTGATAGCGGGTTACGTACCGCAACGGTTTTGGTATCTACACCCCGTCATGGGCTCAGACATACTGGAGCGGCAAATCCGACGCCTCGGTGCATCGATCCATGTGTACGGACACAGCCATGTCAATCGCCACGTCAGTATCGATGGTGTTGCATACGTCAATAACGCGTTCGGCTATCCGTCTGAAATCGGTACGACTGCAAAGCGTCTCCGCTGCATTTTCGATGCAAATCGCTGAGAACTGACGACCGCGATGGAAGTGGCTGACGGTGTCATTCATGTGTGGATGGTCGACTTCTCCGCCATCACGGACAAGTCGCTGCTCAGCCGTTACCGCGAACTCCTGGCGCCCGACGAGGAGGCTCGCCGCAACCGCTTCCTGTTTGAGAATCTTCGGCTTCGGTATCTCGTCACGCGCGTGCTCGTCCGCACGGTCCTGTCACGCTATGTAAGCCTGCCGCCAAAGTCCTGGACCTTTGCGGCCGACGTCCACGGAAAGCCGCATATCCTCAATGAAGAAGCACAGGCAACGCGGCTCACCTTCAACATATCGCATACGGAGAGCCTGATTCTGT
>Ga0126379_10001547_pt1 | contig 14118 bp, 10 predicted proteins | sample PanSoiMetPlot_24_FD_92640 | JGI IMG/M metagenome (GOLD analysis project Ga0126379, IMG submission 92640) | Tropical forest soil microbial communities from Panama - MetaG Plot_24 | ecosystem: Environmental > Terrestrial > Soil > Tropical forest > Bulk soil | place: Panama | collected 2016-02-17 | reverse complement strand
GCGAACAGCTTGGGAATGCGCTGGTAGAGGACGGAACGATTGTCACGACAGGCCGATGTGGAACGAATTCTTGCCAATATCAATGCCCATCGTGGCAAGGTCGGAATTGATTTGTTGGACATAGCGGTGCTCCGTTTGACACTTGCCCGTCCGAGCATCACTGGCCGGTGGGGCAGGAGCACGGCCGGACCATTCCAGGGCACTTTGCACATCGCACAGTACCGGCCAACCCCGGCATACCCGCGACCAGCGCGGGCATGACGAGACAAAAGCTCTACTGACCGGCGAAATTGGGCATCCGGCGCTCGGCCACGGCCCTGACGCCCTCCTTGAAATCTGCGGTTTTGCGCAGCCGGCCCTGCTCGGCGAGCTCGTGTTCGGTCGCCTTGGCGACGCGGTCGGCAAGGCCGGCCCGCAGGGTCGCCCGGGTGGCGGCGACGCCCAGCGGTGCATTCTCGGCAATCTCGGCCGCGAGCGCCAGCGCCGCGGAACGGACCTGATCCTGCGGGACGAGCATATCCGCGAGGCCCATCTTGAAGGCATCCTCGCCGGTCACGCGGCGGCTGGTATAGAACATGAGCGCCGCCTTGGTCGGGCCGATTACCGCCGGCAGGGTGGTGGTCAGGCCGAAGCCGGGGTGGAATCCGAGCCGGGTGAAATTCGCGGAAAACCGCGCTTCTGGGCAAGTTACGCGAAAATCTGCGACCATGGCCAGGCCGAGACCACCGCCGATCGCGGCGCCGTGAACGGAGGCGATGATCGGCTTTTTGGCCCTGAACAGGCGGACCGCCTCCGTGTAGAGATGACCGATGCTTTGGCTTTGCTCGCCGGGCCGCTGTCCGTCGCGGTTCAGGGCACTGCCGTCGCCGAAATTGGCGCCGGCGCAGAACGCCTTGCCTTGCGACGCAAGCACGACGGCCCGGCAGCCACTGTCCTCATCAAGCGCCTCGAGCGCGCCGGCGATCTCGTGGATGAGCGCGACGTCGAAGAAATTGTTGGGCGGCCGCCGCAACTCAATGAGGGCGACGAAGCCGGATTTCTCGACCCCGATATCCTTGAACGGGCCCATGAGGGGTTATTCCTTCTGTCACGCGCTCTCTGTCACTCGCGGGGGTCGTGCGAGGCCGCACGGTGCGCTCCGTCTGAATCGGCCCGTTTGACGATCAAGGCGTCGACAACAGCTACGCCCTGGCCTTTCGGATAGACCAGAACGGGATTGAGGTCGATCTCGGCGATCTGTTCGGCGTGGTCCGCCGCGAAGGCGGCAAGGCAAACCATGAGTTCGACCAACGCGTCGACATCGGCGGCGGGCGCGCCCCGATGGCCATCAAACAGTTTCGCGCCCTTGAGGCGGGCGATCAGCGCGCGCGCCTCGTCGGGGCCGAGCGGCAGCGGCGCGAGCGCCATATCGTCCAAAATCTCCACCAGGACGCCGCCAAGGCCAACCATCAGCATAAGACCCCATTGGGGATCGCGGTTAACGCCGAGGATGACCTCATGGCCCGGCGGGACCATCGGCTGCACCAGCACGCCCTTGATATGCGCGCCGGGCGCATGGCGCATCGCTGCGGCCAGCACGCGATCATAGGCCGCGCCGACCTCGTCGGTTGCGAGGTGGAGGGCGATCGCGCCCGCTTCGGTCTTGTGCGGGATGGCGGCCGACTGCACCTTCAGAGCAACAGGTCCACCAAGGGCGCGTGCCGCGGCTTCCGCCTCTTCGCGTGAGCCCGCGAGTTTTCCGCCGCCGCCCCCGATGCCATAAGCCGCAAGGAGCGCTAGCGCCTCCCATTCGCAGAGCACCGGGTCGGCGCTTGCAAGCGTCGCGCTTGCGGTAGCGCGGCGCGGAATCTCCATCGGCCGGGCCTCGGCCGCGCGGATGAACCGCTCGCGAAACGTTCGGTAGTCGGCCATCAATCGCATGGTGCGGGCGCAAGTGTTTGCGTTGGTGAACAGCGGGTAGCCGGCCTCGCTCAGGATCGCGACGCTTCTTTCCGTTGGCAGCGTATAGCTCCACATGAAGACCGGTTTTGTGGTTTCCCGCGCCAGGGTCCGCAGCCGATTCCGGTCATCCTCAAGAAAGCGGGCGGAACGCGCGGTCACGACGAGCATGATGCCGTCGATGCAGGGTGAGCGGCCGAGCAACCGAGCGAATTCTGCGTATCCCATCTTGTGCACGCCTTGAGCGGTAACGTCGACCGGGTTCTGCGAGGTGCCGTAGGAGGGAAGGTGCACATCAATCGTGGCGCGCGTGTCGGCATCGAGTTCGGGGACCGCGAGGCCGGCCGCAGCGCACGCATCGGCAAGCCAGACGCCGCCGCCGCCCGATGAACTGCAAATGCCGACCCGCCTGCCGGCCGGCAAGCGGCCACTGAAAGTCAGAAATCCATCGGCGATATCGACCATTTCGTCGAGGTCCCGACCCTCGATGACGCCGTAGCGCGCAAACATCGCGCGGTGGGCCGCGTGTGAACCCGAGAGCGCCGCCGTGTGGGATGCCGCCGCGCGGCTACCGGCCTCGGATTGCCCGATTTTGCCGATGATGATGGGCTTGCCGGCCCGCAGCGCCTTCGCAGCCGCACGTTTGAAGCTGTCGGGCGTCTTTATATCTTCCAGTAGCAGAAGGAAGACGTCGGTCTCGCCTTCATTGAGCATGTAGTCGACGAAATCGAATGCTTCGAGGCACGCTTCATTACCGGTCGTCACGATGTAGCGGAACGGCAGATCCTTCGGCCGCCCGCGGTCAAAAAACGCAAAGCCCATTCCGCCGCTCTGGGAGATCACAGCAATTTGGCCGCGTCGGCGGCCGGGCGGCGGTAGCAGCGCCCGCGCGCCCGCTTCCATGGCCGGGCTGAAGGTCGGGCAAAGCGCGGCGGCCGTGTTGGCGAAGCCTTCCGCGTTCGGGCCGCTCACCGCCATGTCGTAGCGGGCAGCAATAGCGCGGACTCTATCCTGCAAGCCGGCGCCGGCCGCGCCCGGTTCCTCGGCGAAACCCGAGCTGAGGATGACCGCCGCCTTGATACCGGCTTTGCCGCATCGTTCGAGCTCCTCTGGAACAAAGATCGCCGGGATGATTAGAACCGCAAGCTCTGCGGGTCCGGGCAATTCGCCGACCGACGGGTAGGTTTTGAGGCCCTGCACTTCGGTACTGCTGCGGCTCACCGGGTAGATCGGCCCGGCGAACGGGTGACCCTTCATGATCTCAAGAATCCGTCCGCGCAGGCCGCGCGTGTCGGACGAGGCTCCGATGATGGCGACAGACTTCGGCCACAGCAGTTTTCCGATGTCCGGCACAGGGCAGCCTTTCCCTCACCGCAGGCCGAGGCCACGCGCGATGATTCCTCGCAGCACCTCGGTGGTGCCGCCCTGGATGGTGAGCTTGGGCGCCACCATCGTGGCGAAGGCAAGCTGCTGCTCCAAGGTCGCCCGATTGGTCGCCTCGGGCTCGATAAAGGCGGCAAGCTCGCGCACGCGCGCCGGGAGTTTCTGTTCCCACGCCGTGCCTAAATCCTTGACGATCGAACCCTCGACCACCGGTTCCTTGCCGGCCTGCAACATGCCGGCGACCGATACCGACATGCGCCGCAGCGTGTGGAGCTGCGCGACCAAACGGCCCAGACCTTCGGCGCTTCGCCGATCAGGCTGCGGGCCAAGCGCGCGCACGAGCGCGACCAGAACGTAGAACGTTTCGAGGAAGCGCTCCGGTCCGCTTCTCTCATACGCAAGCTCGCTCGTCGCCTGCCTCCAGGCGCCGTCGATTTCCCCGAGCATGTGGTCTTCGGAAACCAGGACGTCCTCGAACACCACCTCGTTGAAATCATGCTGGCCCGTCATCTGGTAGATCGGATTGACCTTAATGCCGGGCGTCTTCATATCGACCAGGAACTGGGTGAGGCCGTGCCGGCGGTTGTCCTTGGTCGGCGGCGAGGTGCGGAACAGCCCGATCATATAGTCGGCAATATGCGCATTACTGGTCCAAATCTTTGTGCCGTTGATCAGCCATCCGTTATTCGTCTTCGTCGCCTTGGTTTTCGCTGCGAACAGATCGGAGCCGGCGCCCGGCTCGCTCATCCCGATGACGAAGCAGACCTCGCCACGGCAAATGCGGGGCAAGATGTCCATTTTGACGTGTTCGGGCGCGTATTTGAGCAGGATCGGGCCGCTCTGGCGATCGGCGACGAAGTGCAGGCGCACCGGGGCGTTGGCCACCCGGAATTCCTCGGTCACCACATGTCGCTCGAGGAAACTTCGCTCGTGCCCGCCATATTTCTTCGGCCAGGTCATGCCTATCCAGCCCTTGGCGCCGACGCGGCGGCTGAACGCGAGATTGTGCGAGTCGCCGTGGCTGGGCCGGTCGGGATCGAACGTGCCGGTCGCTACCTCCTCCTCAATGAAGGTCCGCACCTGGCGGCGGAGCTCCTCGCACTCGGGCGGCGGGCGTATCTGATCGAAACAGAGTTCGACGCTCATGGCTGAAGCCTTTTCGATGGGCCCACGCACCGTCGGCGAATTCAACGCGAGGCGAGTAGCGGCCAGAACTCCGTGGCGCCTCGGGCAGCCACCATGTTACCGAGCGCTGCCGCCCACTGGCTTTCGTTACCGAAGTCATCGCGCCAATCGAGCAGCCTCAGCGTGTATCGGTGCAAGATGTGCTCCCTGGTGAAACCGATGGCGCCGTGTACCTGATGCGCGATGGCCGATCCCTCTTGGGCGGCCTCGGCGGAGCGGATTTTTGCCGAGGCCGCTTCGAGGAAAACCGCCTTGTCGAATGTCTCGGCGTGTGCAATCGCATCGGCTGCGGATTCCGACGCCGCGATAGCCGCGGCGACCTCGCCTGCGAGCCGCGCAAGGTTGTGCTGCACCGCCTGGAATTTGCCAATCGGCCGCTCGAAGGCGATCCGTTCGTTGGCGTAACGCACGGTGAGTGCTAGCGCGGCTTCGAGGGCACCGGCCGTCTCGACGCTGCGGATGGTCGCGCCCATCAGCATGAGCGATGTCTGATCGAATCCGGCGGCTGCCGGAGCCGCGTGGACAGTCGCGGTCCGATCGAATGTCACGATGTTCAGGACGTCGCCTGAAAGGCTCACGCCCTCGTCCAGGTTGCATGCTTTTGTTTCCACCAGCGCAACCGATGGGCCCGACGGGCCACTCGCAAGCACAGCGAGGTGCAGAGAATCCGCCGCAAAACGCACGCCGCAGGCGTGGCCGCTCAAGGTGCCGTCGGGATTGACCGCGATGCGGTCGCTCGGACGCGCGGGCGCAACCGACATCGCGCCGGCCGGCGAGGCAATCTCCGCCCGGGACAGTAACCAGCCGGCGAGCAGCGTTTCGGCGAGTGGGACCGGCGCGGCAAATCTTCCCGTCACGCGGAGTATATCGAACCCGTCGGCAAGGCTCGCACCGAAACCGCCATGCTGTTCGCCCACCCAGGCGAGCGTGAGGCCGGTTTCGGCGAGAGCCCGCCACAGCGGCTCCTTCCAGCCGCCGTCCGCGGCGCTGTTGACAGCTTGCGGATCGGCGAGGTCCGCAAAAATCCGCGTCGCAGTCTCAGCAATGATATTACCGCTCTCGCTCACGACGCTTCCCGCTCACCGCACGCATGAACTTCCCCAATTCGTGCATCCATGGTGGTGTGAAATCACGGTATTGGCAAGCTTGAGAGCGCAATGATGTTCGAAAAAGACCTTCTGAAATCTAAGCGCGTGCTCACCACCGGCTGCGGAACAGGACTTGGCCGCAGCATCGGGGATCGTACCTCGCGCTCGGCGCCGACCTCGTATCTGCGGGCTGCGCGAACCCATCCTCAAGGCGGCAGCTGACCGGTTCGCGCGCGAATGGGGCGCTGCGCCAACGCTGTCCAGTCACAATCATCACTCGGAGAGACTGGACATTGACTCCAGTCGCGGGCCTTTTCATTGCCAACGCGCGCGCCGTCGCTAAGCCTCCGGCCGAACTCTGATAGTGCCTCTGCTTATCTGCCGCGAAAGATATGAAAGCGGTCTCGATCGCATCGCGGTCGACGTCGGCAAGCGCTTCCTCGCCGGCACCGCGGATCCCGGCATGCTCGACTGGTCCGATGAGCAATGGCGAACCTTCGCGGGCAGGGCAAGGGCGCGTCACAAAGCCGCGAAAACAACCGGGCCGTTTCAAGTTGATCACACATGGGACTACGACTAGCGTTGGCGTGACACAAAAAACAAGGAGCCGGCCTTCGACGCCCCTCCGCCGGCGTCGCGCTCGATCCATGGGAGGTGCGCATGTGGGCGAAGCTTATCAGCCTTGCGGGCATTGCGCTCGCAGTGCTCTTTTCTGCTGGTGTCAACGCCGAGGAGCCGAAGAAAGGCGGAACACTCAAGATGTATCACCGGGAGAATCCGGCGAGCCTTTCCATCCATGAGGAAGCGACCTATTCCACCAACGTGCCGGCCATGCCGATATTCAACAACCTCATAGTCTACGATCAACACAAGCCGCAGAACACCGTGGACGACATCGTGCCGGAGCTGGCCGCGAGTTGGTCGTGGAACGAGGACAAGACCGCGCTGACTTTCAAGATCCGCGAAGGCGTGAAGTGGCACGACGGCAAGCCATTCACCGGCAAGGACGTGAAGTGCACCTTCGACATGGTGATGGGTAAATCCCAGAACAAGCTCCGCAAGGATCCTCGCAAGGACTGGTACGAGAACGTCACCGACATCGTGACCGACGGCGATTTCCAGGTGACGTTCCGTCTCAAGCGCCCGCAGCCGTCGTTGCTCGCCATGCTGGCCTCCGGCTATTCGCCGGTCTATCCCTGCCATGTCTCGGCTGCGCAGATGCGCACCAACCCGATTGGCACCGGTCCCTTCAAGTTCGTCGAAATGAAGCAGAACGAGTCGATCAAGCTCAAGCGCAATCCGGACTACTGGAAGAAGGGCCTGCCCTATCTCGACGGCATCGAATTCACCATAGTACCGAACCGCTCGACGGCCGTTCTCGCCTTCGTCGCGGGGCGGTTCGACATGACCTTCCCTGGTGAAGTGACGCCAGCGCTGCTCAAGGACGTCCGTTCGCAGGCTCCGAAAGCGGTGTGCGAGATGGTGAGCACCAACATCAGCACCAACCTGATCGTCAACCGCGACAGGCCGCCGTTCGACAACGCCGACATCAGGCGCGCGTTGGCACTCGCGCTCGACCGCCACGCCTTCATCGACACGCTGATCCAGGGGGAGGGCGACATCGGCGGCGCGCTGCTGCCACCGCCGGCCGGTGTCTGGGGCCTGCCCACCGACATTCTCGAGACGATCCCGGGCTATAAGCGCGACGTAGCGAAGAACCGCACCGAGGCGCGCGCGATCATGCAGAAGCTCGGCTATGGACCGGAAAAGCGGCTCAAGCTCAGTGTGTCGACGCGCAACCTCCCGATCTATCGCGACCCGGCGGTTGTCCTCATTGATCAGCTCAAGGACATCTATATCGAAGGGGAGCTCGACGTGGTGGAGACAGGGATCTGGTTCGCGCGGCTCGCGCGCCACGACTATTCGATCGGGCTCAACCTTACCGGCAACGGCATCGACGATCCCGACCAGACGTTCTACGAGAACTACGCCTGCGGCTCCGAACGTAACTATACCCAGTATTGCAACAAGGATCTCGAAAAGCTGTTCGACAAGCAATCCGCGGAAACCGACGTCGCAAAGCGCAAGAAGCTCGTCTGGGAGATCGACAAGAAGCTGCAGGAGGACGCGGCACGGCCGATCCTCTATCACGGTCACCAGGCGAACTGCTGGCAGCCCTATGTGAAGAATATGACCGTTATGGTGAACAGCAGCTACAACGGATACCGCTACGAGGACCTGTGGCTGGACAAGTAGGAGGTGACATGACGTTCAAACGCATATTCAGCTGAAATTGGAATTTTCTCATTCAAATTGGAATTGCGCGCTGCAGCTTTACCTCCCTCGACGGGAGCGATGATCGAGCGAAGCGAGGGCGAGTGAGATGGGTGCCTATCTGATCAGGCGCTTCCTCCTGATGCTGCTCACGCTGTTCGGCATATCCGTGGTGATATTCGTGCTGCTGCGGATCGTGCCCGGCGACATCGCGGATATCCTGTTCGCCGCCGCCGGCATGATCGATCCCGCGGAGAAGGCGCAGATCCAGAAGGACCTCGGCCTCGACCAGCCCCTCCTCTTGCAATATGGGCATTGGATCGGCGGGCTGCTCCACGGCGACCTGGGCTATTCCTACGTTTCTGAGAAGCCGGCCCTCGAGGAAATCGCGCCGCGGATTCCGATTTCCGCGAAGCTTGCCGGGCTCGCGCTCCTCTTTGCGGTGTCCTTCGGCATTCCGCTCGGCGTCATCAGCGCGGTCCGCCAGAACACGCTCCTCGACTACGTGCTGCGCGTGGTGAGTCTGAGCGGCCTGTCGCTTCCGTCGTTCTGGCTCGGGCTCCTCATCCTCATCGTGTTTGTGCGCTATTTGGGCTGGATCCCGATCTACACCGAGCCGCCGGCGAGCGCCTGGGACGCGTTCGTCTTGTACAGCATCCCCGCCGCCGCTGTCGGCTTCCGTTCTTCCGCGCTGATGATGCGGCTCACGCGCTCGTCCATGCTCGAAGTGCTGCGCCAGGACTACATCCGCACGGCGCGCGCCAAGGGAGCCTCGGCCGCCTCTGTCAGCTTCAAACACGCATTGCGCAACGCGGTGCTGCCGGTCGTCACCATCGTCGGCATCGAGGCCGCCTTCCTGGTCGGCGGACTGATCGTCACGGAAACGGTGTTCAATATTCCTGGAGTCGCCCGGTTCCTGGTCGAGGCGATCCGCTGGCGCGACTATCCGATCGTGCAGAATCTGGTCCTGTTCATTGCGGTCGTGGTCCTGACGATGAATTTCCTCATCGACATGGCCTATCTCGCGCTCGATCCGCGTATCGCCTACGAGAAGTGAGCCCGCCGGGAAACGCCGTGGCCGTCATCGAACAAAAAGCGGAGCGAGCGGAAGCCGGCGCAGGGCAGGGATGGGTCGGCACGCTCGGCTATTTCGGGCGCCGCTATCCCCTGGGCGCGGCGGGTGCCGCGATCGGCATCACCTTCGTGCTGATGGCGCTGTTCGCGGACTGGATCACCACGTTCGATCCGACCGCGACCGATCCACGCGGCACGCTCAGCTGGCCGACCGCCATCCACCCGTTCGGAACGGATTATCTCGGCCGCGACATGTGGAGCCGGATCGTCTATGGCGCGCGCATCTCACTCGCCGTCGGGCTCGGTTCGACCTCGCTGGGCTGTTTGTTCGGCTGCACGATCGGGCTGATGTCCGGATATTTCGGCGGCTGGCTCGACCTCGTCATCCAGCGCTTGATGGACATCATGCAGTCGTTGCCGCTGCTGGTCATGGCGCTGGTGCTGACCGCGGCGCTCGGGCCGTCGCTTCCCAACACCATCATCGCGATCTCGATTCCGCTCATCCCCTACGTCTCCCGGGTCATCCGCTCCAATGCGCTGATGCTCCGGGAAATGCCCTATGTGGAGGCGGCGCGCGCGGTCGGCATGAACGAATTCGCGATCGCCGTGCGTCACGTGCTTCCCAACACGCTAGCGCCGCTGATCGTGCTAGCCACCGCCCAGCTCGGGTCCACGATCCTGGTGGAGGCCGCGCTTTCCTTCCTCGGTCTCGGCGTGCCCGAACCGCATCCCTCCTGGGGACGGATGCTGTCGGAATCGGCCGCGGAATACGTCCGCACCGCTCCGTGGCTGGTGATCTTTCCGGGGACGGCGATCAGCCTCGCGGTATTCGCCACCAATCTCGTGGGCGACGCCTTGCGCGACATCCTCGACCCGCGGCAACGCGACTGACGGCGCCGCCATGATGCAGCCATCGGTTATGACGCAAAAGCTGCGCGAGGCGTCGGCCAGCGAGCAGGCGCGCGATAACAAGGGCCCACTGCTCGAAGTCGAGGACCTGCGGACCTGGCTCTACCTTAGGCACGGCGTGCTCAAGGCGGTCGACGGGCTGAGCTTTTCGCTCGCGGCCGGCGAGACGCTCGCGGTCGTCGGCGAATCCGGTTGCGGCAAGAGCATGACCGCACTGTCGCTGATGCGGCTCGTCCCCAACCCGCCGGGCAAGACGATCGGCGGATCGGTGAAGCTCGCCGGCGTCGACCTGTTGCGGCTCGGCGAGCGCGCGATGTGCGCCGTGCGCGGCCACGACATTTCGATGATCTTCCAGGAGCCGATGACCTCACTCAATCCGGTGATGCGCATCGGCGACCAGATTACGGAGGCGGTGCTGCTGCACGAGTCGGTGAGCCGGTCGGACGCGCTGCGGCGGGCGCTCGACATTCTCGGGCTCGTGCGCATTCCCGCGCCCGAGCAGAGGCTCCGCGAATATCCCCACCAACTTTCCGGCGGAATGCGCCAGCGTGCCATGATCGCCATGGCGCTCGCCTGCAATCCGAAGGTCCTGATCGCCGACGAACCGACGACGGCGCTCGACGTCACGATTCAGGCTCAGATTCTCGACCTTATCGTCGACCTCCAGCGCAAGCTCGGCACCGCCGTGATCCTGATCACCCACGACCTCGGCGTGGTCGCGGAAACGGCCCAGCGGGTGATCGTGATGTATGCCGGGCGCAAGGTGGAGGAGGCGCCGGTTGGCGAACTGTTCGCCCGGCCGCTGCATCCCTACACGCACGGGCTCCTGGAGTCAGTGCCGCGCCTCGGCTCGATGCGCGGTGAGATGGCTGCGCGCGGGCGGCTGAAGGAAATACCCGGGATTGTTCCACCGCTGACGAATCTGCCCGCGGGCTGCGCGTTCGCACCGCGCTGCGCCCTTGCTGATGACAAATGCCGCAGCCTCTATCCGTCGTATGAGGAAAAACGCCCCGGACATTGGGCGGCGTGCTGGCATTCCGACGCACTGGAGGCCGCCAATGGCTGACGGGGCCGGGTTGCGCAGCGCTGTGGCACCGGCTTCCGTGCGGCCGCCTGCGCTCGAGGTGACGAAGCTCGAGAAGCATTTCCCGATCCGGCGCGGGCTGCTGCGCCGCACCAGCGGCTATGTCTTCGCCGTCGACGGTGTGAGCTTCGCGATTGCCGCCGGCCAGACGCTCGGTCTCGTCGGCGAGTCCGGTTGCGGCAAGTCGACGGTCGGCCGCTCGATCCTGCGGCTGATCGAGCCGACCGGCGGCAGCATCAGGATCAACGGGGCGGACATCACCCATCTCGACAAGACGGCATTGCGCCCGTTCCGCCGGCAGATGCAGATCATCTTCCAGGATCCCTTCTCATCCCTCGATCCGCGCATGACGGCGGGCGACATTGTCGGCGAACCACTGCGCGTGCATGGCATCGGCGGGACGAGAGAGCGGACCGGCCGGGTCGCCGAGCTGTTCGAGCGCGTCGGTCTGCGCCGGGCGCAGATGCGGGACTATCCCCACCAGTTCTCCGGCGGCCAGCGCCAACGCATCGGCATTGCACGAGCGCTGGCGCTCGCGCCGAGTCTCATCATCGCCGACGAGCCGGTGTCGTCGCTCGACGTGTCGATCCAGGCGCAGATCCTCAACCTGATCGTGGAACTCCAGCAGGAGCTCGGCCTCGCCTATCTCTTCATCTCGCATAACCTCGCGGTGGTCGAGCACATCAGCCACTGGGTCGCCGTCATGTATCTCGGCCGGATCGTCGAATATACCGACACGCGCACGCTGTTCATCACGCCGTTGCACCCCTACACGGAGTCGCTGCTCGCGGCGGTGCCGGTGCCCGACCCGTCGGTCAAGCGCGAGCGGCGCGTGCTGCAGGGCGACGTGCCGAGCCCGATCGATCCGCCTTCGGGTTGCCATTTCCACACGCGCTGTCCGTATGCCGCCGAGCGCTGCAAAGTGGAACAGCCGGCACTGCGCCAAGTGCGGCCGGGCCAATTGGTGGCCTGCCATCTGCGATAGTGCATCCTGAGCTCCCAACCGATTCTGTCGAGCGTGCAGGCTTAAGGTCCGGTTGTGGCCCTTCGCGACTGCGTCAGCAGCGGGCCGTCTTTTCCGGTTATCGGGATTGACCAGAAACATGCATTTCGTCCTTGGCACTTCGAACCTTCCACCACGAAGTGTCGGAAAGGGCAATTGTCGGGGGTTGACCGAAAGGCGACGCCTCGCCGCCGCTGAGCAGGCCGAGGCAAGCGAACCTGCGTGGCCGATAGGTCTGGCCCTGGGCACGCTCGCCGTGGTCACGGTGCTCGTAGCGCTGGTGAGCGAGATTTTCGTCGAGTCAGTGCAGGAGGCTGCAAAGGTATTCGGGATGAGCCCTGCGTTTGTCGGGTTTGTCGTTGTCGCGCTCGTAGGTGGCGCCGCCGAAATGACCGTGGCGCTTTCGGCAGCGCGCAAGAACCGGCTCGACCTGAGCGTGGGGATCGCGCTTGGGAGCGCGTCTCAGATCGCGCTGTTCGTCGGCCCGGTGCTTGTGCTTCTCAGTTACCTCATCGGACCGACGCCGATGGACCTTCAATTCTGGCCCGGCGCGGTGGTGATGGTCTTCGTTGCTACGATTGTCGCGGCATTCATTACAAGCAGTGGGCGTTCGGCCTGGTTCATAGGCGCTCTGCTGGTCTTGGTCTATGCTGTCTTCGCCATGACGCTCTACCTATTGCCGCCGCAAGCACAGTGAACCCTGCTCCGTTCGGTCGGAACGCCTGGTCAGGCAATAGAGGGCGGGAGAAATCCGCAATCTGCTATCGTAGGCTATCTGGAGCACGCACGAAAGGGCTCCTCAAGAACGATCGAAAGATAACCGAAGGCCAAAGTGATCGCAGGAGGGCAATCATGCATCGTCGTCAGGCATTGAAGGTTTTCGCCGGCTTGGCGCTCTGTCCACCGTGCGCCGCGACCAGCTTCGGGGAGGAGACCCACGCGGGTCCCCATTGGAGCTACGAGGGCGCAACCGGGCCCGACAAGTGGGGCAGTCTCGACGCAGCAAACGGGATGTGCTCAAGCGGGACCCAGCAATCCCCGGTCGACCTCGTCGGGCCGGTCAGCGCCCGGCAGCCGCGGCTCGATATCCGTTGGAGCAAGCGGCCCGACACGATCGTCAACAACGGGCACACCATCCAACTCAATTTTGCGGCGGGCGATACGCTTAAGGTGGGCGACCGCAGCTACGCACTGACACAGTTCCACTTCCATCATCCGAGCGAGCACCTTTTCGATGGCAAGGTCTTCGCCATGGAGGCGCATTTCGTCCACGCCGCCGCGGACGGCGGGCTCGCGGTCGTCGGCGTGTTCATGGCTCCGGGCAGGGCGAATGCAGCGTTCAACAAGATCGTGTCGACAATGCCGGCGGAAGAAGGCCCGTCCGTTCTGGCCGATCCCGCCATCGATCCCAACGGCTTGCTGCCGACCCGGCGGGCCTATTATCGCTACGCGGGGTCCCTGACGACGCCGCCGTGCAGTGAGACGGTCGATTGGCTCGTTCTTGCCGACCCGATCGAAGTGTCTGAGGCGGATATTGCGCGCTTCGCCAAGCTCTACCCGATGAACGCCCGGCCGGTCCAGAATCGCAACCGGCGCTTCATTCTGAGCGTGGCCCGGCGTTGACCACGTCGCCGCCGTCAGGACTTGTCGACGGCGGCTGCCCCGCGTAGGGGGGCGATGTCGCCTTGTGGTACACCGCGACTGCGGGCCGGTCTTTTCCGGTTATCGGGATTGACCGGAAGCATGCATTTTGTCCTCGGCAGTTCGAACCTCCCGCCACGAAGTGTCGGAAAGCGCTCCGCATTTCCAATTGCCGGGGGTGTCCAGTTGCCAGGAGTTGACCGAAAGGCGGGACCTCGAAAATATCACTCCTCCACATTATGTCCTTCGAGCTCTATGAGATCCTCATCTATGAGTCCCCCAACGAACCGGCCGGCGGCGGCAACGTCATAGACGACTCGATCATGGTTAACGCCCTCGATCCCGCGCAGCAAAGCGCCGCCACCGGAACCGCACGCATCCAGCTCGTTCTGGCGGGTCCCGGTTCGGGTAAGACCACGACGCTGGCGGGCCGCTTCGTGCATCTGGTGCGGCAGGGCATCGATCGCCGGCGCATTCTGGCATTGACCTTCACCAAGAAGGCCGCGGATGAAATGAAGTCGCGCATTGCGGCGGCGCTT
>Ga0126379_10001546_pt1 | contig 14119 bp, 11 predicted proteins | sample PanSoiMetPlot_24_FD_92640 | JGI IMG/M metagenome (GOLD analysis project Ga0126379, IMG submission 92640) | Tropical forest soil microbial communities from Panama - MetaG Plot_24 | ecosystem: Environmental > Terrestrial > Soil > Tropical forest > Bulk soil | place: Panama | collected 2016-02-17 | reverse complement strand
CGGTGGTTGACTGGTTATTTGCTTTCGACAACGCGTTCGTAACGCACAGCGGTCCATCGATAAGTTAGATCTTGAAGGTAAGACCAGGCTTCCTGTTGGGTGGCGAACCGCACGGTATCGCCAACCCATTTGCCCGAACTGTCGGCGATCACTTCGGCTTTCCAGGACATCGTCATCTCCCTCACGTATGGATTCGTTGTGCTCACAAGCGGCCGATAGCTGGGGTGATAGACGGCGAGAAGGCCAGGCAGACAAAGAGTGGCGACACCCGCCACCATGCGAGCGAAGCCCTGTGCCGGGCTTTCGATAGTATACCTCATCCAACCTCCGAGATCTGTTGCGTCCAGATCGCGGCGCGCGAATAGCGCGGTGCGCCAATTCCACGCCGCGGATGGTGCTAGGTCAGAATGGGATGCACAGCGGGCACCTGGATCGGAGCCCGGGCTCAAAGCAGTGCAGATGATGCGATGTCGCCGAGCGCTTCGGGTGGTCGGATTGGTACCCGCTCCGTCCCGGTCGACGCGCGAAGGTGCTCTCACACATAGCGTGAGCCGTTAGACCCTCTGTGGTTTGCGCCAGGACTGACCGACTGTTCCCCCACTCCCGCCCTGCTCCCAAACGTAAGCCAACCGATGGCGGCCGCAAGGTCATTTTTTGAGATCCCCAAAGTAAGGTTATTGCGTGAAGGATTGTTCATGATGTTGCTCTAAACCTTTGGCATATCATGGCAATGCCTGACGTTCTTGCGAAGCCCATCAAACCGTGGTGAAAACCCTGCCCAATGGCGCCATCGCGTCTGCCGTCGCGATCCCTGAGGGGCGGGGCCAATCCAAGCGTGGCAACGAGCGTTTCAATGTTGCGAAGCTGGACGAGCGAAGCCCGCCACAATCCGGATGAGGTGATAGAACTTACATTACTGTGATTTCAATGAGTTAACCGCTTTTGATGATCCAAACCGCTCCCCTGAATTGCAAAGAGAATTAAAGCTTGGTGACTAATCGATGAAGTTCGTGAAAATACGTTGCCCGCATAATTGAATATCTCGTGAGCAAAATCATCATAGCAGCTGCGTCTTCGACCCCATGGGTTCCTTTGCGTTGCTTTGTCGACTCTCGGGACGCGGAGGGCGTAGCGATCGGCGTTTATCCGAGCAGCACTCAAGTATGCGAAGGCAATTACTTCGGCAACGAGCAAGGCCGTTATGATCGAGGATCCGCTCGGCACGTCCAAACTTGTAGGTCCAGCCCCAACGTCTGAACGATCCTGTATCTCTCCGGCCACCACCAACGCAGGCTCGGCTGATTTGAATGCTCTATCGAGCTTGTCGGACGAGGACACAGTGAAGGTGTCATACATCTTCAGAAATCCTTGCGCCAAAAAATGATGACGTATTGGAAGCGGTCCGCTTCCGCCTAGATGCTGGCGGTGCCGCGCTGTCACGGATATTGGGCAAACAAGTTCGCCGCCGGGTGATTCCACGGAACGAAAAGAACGCTGCGGCTTGCCGCGACCCGAATAAAGTAGCCTCATTGCATTGCCAATGAAGAACGTCGCCGACCGTGCCGTCGCGTCGAACCGTCTTCGTGCTGGCAAGCGGGTAGGGGATTACGGGCGCAGCGTTTCTTGACCAAAGCGAACCACCTTGCGCCCGGCGCTCCAGCTAGAGCGCCAGCTTGGCGGGAGGCGAAGAGAGCTCTTACTTCGGGTTGTCCTGTTGCTCGATGGACTGTTTCAGGTCGAGAGCGGTGCCCATGAGATGATGCAGTAGGACCGGGACCAGAATACGGGCCTGTGATAGTTTCGCTGCAGCTTCACGGCGAACTCCTTGCGTAGCGGCCGAGAGACTTGATGTTGTTCACAAAGCTTCTCGTCGATGTTCCCAAGCTCTTGGGTCGGGAACCGCACCATCCACCTCGGCGGCTGGGATGGCCGTCGTTCATAGCCAGCGGCGCACCCGGGCCTTGTAGTCCCGACAGGCGTCGCCGAATCGCCCCTGAAGGTACGCCTCTTCGCGCGCAACGACGCCCTAGCGGATCGTGATTGCAAGCGGCAGCATGAGGATCAGCATCGATGGGAGACCACCGCGATCGTGCGGCAGCTGAGCGATGAGTCAAAGAGCGCTGGGGGGCTGTCGTCGTGTGGTGCAATGGGCGGCGTAAACGGGGCCCTCGTTGACGCTCGCAATTGCGCAGTGCACTGTCAGGCCAATGCGCCCTTTATTCGCCGTAACGCTTGCCGCCTTGAAGCGCATATCGGAGCGTCAAGTCTGTTCGGTGGTCAGCGGCTTACCGCGAACTGAGACATTGGGGAGGAAGCCCATGATGCGCACGATCGTCCCACTAATTGCTGGCGTTCTCTTTGTCCCGACGCTGGCGTTTGGCGAGGAGCAGCCGATGCGCATCGGTGTGCTTAACGACATGTCCGGTCCTTATGCGGATTACCAGGGCCTTGGCTCCGTAGTGGCGGCGCAAATGGCGGTCGAGGACTATGGAGGCAAGGTCGCGGGACGGAAAATCGAGGTGATCTCGGGCGACCACCAGAACAAAGCCGATATTGGTTCATCCTTGGCACGGCAATGGTTTGATACCCAAGGAGTCGAGGCAATAGTCGATCTGCCGAATTCAGCTGTGGCACTTGCGGTCAATCAGGTCGTCAAGGATAAGAATAAAGCATTCATCGCCTCGGGCGCAGGAACGGCAGAACTCACTGGGGCGCAATGCACGCCTAACACTGTGGCGTGGACCTATGATACTTGGGAACTCGGTCATGCGCTCGGCCGCGCCGTCGTCGGTCAGGGTAAAAAGTCTTGGTTCTTCATCTCGGCCAACTATGCTTTTGGACACGATTTGCAAAAACAGGCAAGTGAAGCGGTTATCCAGGATGGTGGCAAGGTGCTCGGATCGGTCGACGCTCCTTTGGGAACCGCGGACTTTTCTTCCTACTTGATTCAAGCGCAATCCTCGCACGCCGAGGTCCTGGCTTTTGCCAACGCCGGCGATGATCTAACAAATTCGGTCAAACAAGCCGAAGAATTCGGTGTCAAGAATCAGATGGCTTTGGTCGGATTCGTTTTGACCATACAGAATATCCCCGCGCTGACTCTGAAGGCAGCCCAGGGGTTGTTGACCGTTAATGCTTGGTATTGGGATTTAAATGATGCGACCCGCAATTGGGCGCGGCGTTTTGAGCAGCGCTTCCCGAAGCACCAAAAGCCTAACGACATGCAAGCGGGCGTCTATTCAAGCATCCTCGCCTATCTCAAAGCCGTTGATAAGGTTGGCAAGGCCGATGACGGCAGAGCGATCATCGCAACCATGAAAGCGTCGCCCGCAGAGGATCCTGTGTACGGCAAGGTTACAATTCGGCCGGACGGAAGAGCCATGCACCCGGTATACTTGCTGCAGGCGAAGGCGCCACAGGAAAGCAAGGAACCCTGGGATTATTTTAAGATCGTCTCCACCATTCCGGCTGAGCGGGCCTTCCGGCCACTCGAACAAGGGCATTGTCCACTGGTAAGTCAATAGCTGCGGATTGGCGACCCTCTCATCCGGGCCGAAATATGGGGAGCCTGCGTACACGCCAAACGAGCGTTGCGCTTTTGATCAGTGCATCTTTGACCCGAAGTCCAATGCCACGGGCAAATCGAAATAGAAAGTTGTGCCCTCACCTTCCGCCGACGAAACCCCAATCTTACCTTGATGGGCCTCCACAATCGCCTTGGCGATAGCAAGACCGAGGCGCGTTGCGCCACGCTGTCGGATCGAGGAGGGAATTGTCTGAGCGAATATCTTGAATATACGCTCTTGCAGCGGCTTAGGGATGCCATGTCCATGTTCGACGATGGAGACGCGCACAACATCGTCACGTCGATCTGCGACGAGATCGATTTGCGCATGTCCGTCAGAAAATATCGCGGCATTCAACAGCAGATTGTCGATGACCTGTTGGATCCGGAACGGGTCGGCTAAGAGGCGAACCCCCTTGGCCTGATCGGTGATCTTCAAACGCAAGTTTGGAATGCTTGCAACTATGCCTGTGCTTTCCAGCGTTTGCTCTAAGATTGGCTGAAGTTCAGTCAGGCGTAAATTGAGAGTGAAGCTGCCGGAATCGATTCGCGCTATATCAAGGAGATCGTCAAGGGTTCGCGCCAGTCGGCTGCAATTGCGGACCGCAAGCTCGAGTAGCTCGGACCGGTCACTCGGCCAGGTCTTGCGATTGTCAGTGGTGAGAAAAGACAACGCACTTCGGATCGAAGTGACCGGCGCCCTTAGTTCATGGCTAACCGTGGCCAAGAATTCGTCGGCCACCTTGCTTGATCGGTTCAGATCGGTAACATCGGTCTTGGTGACGACGATGTCACCATGGGGCGTTCTCCGTTCCCTCATCATCACCCAAGAGTCGGCCAGTTGTTGGATCGTTGGAACCCCTGCGGCAAGATGGTGCCTCTCGAGGCGCGCGGCTACCTGCTCGTCGTCGGGGCGCGGAGATGGGGGGCCGCTCCACTCGAGGCCGGCCTGCAGAAGATCTTCGAATTTAGCTCCTGGTACAATCAGGTGAGCTGCGAGGGGGTGGATTTGGCGGTATCGACCGTTACAGGTGAGCAATCGACCGTCGGCATCATACACAGCAAAGCCGTCTGCCATATACTCGATAGCATCGAGAATCCGGTTAGCCTTACATCCATCGTGGCTCAAATCCTCTGTTTGATCGCACGTTTCCTCGTTAACCTTTCCGGCCAAAGCCTGGCGTAGTTGTATTCGCTCGAGCGCGTCGGAAATCTGAGTGGCAACGCTGGCGAGAATTCGACGCTCCTGTTCAGAAAAATTGCCTTGCGGTTGCGCACTGACGGCATTGAGGATACCTGCCGGCCGTCCGTTGGCAAATAGTGGGATCCCCACATGTGCGCCGCAATCGGCCTGGCGTTCGCATCGTTGAATATCAAATATCGAAGAGGGACGGGCCGCCATGAGGAGCCGCTGGCAGCAGCAATCCTCGCACTCAGTACGAACGCCGGGCGCGTTGTGCGATGCCGCCTCAGGGCCGATAATCGAAAATCGACCTCCAGCCAAGAGGTTCACCCAGGCCGCGTTGACTCCGGGGATACGCATTGTTCCGCGGACGGTGCAGCGAACGACCTCCAGCCGAGTCCGGCACCGATTAAGCCCTGCCGCGAGGGAGGATAGCGCTTCGAGCACACTGGAAGCGCGAGACAGTTCATGACGATGGGCGTCGAGGCGCTCGCCGAGCGCGATCGCATGGTCGTGGGTGGAGAGAAGCAAATTGAGGATTTGCTCACGATCGGCTGTAACCAGATGATGCCTTCCCAAACGCTCGATTTCTATGCCAGCTGATGGGCGTTCAGATGTTTTAAGTCGCGCGCTCGCCAGCAGGCGACTGATGTGTGAGAGGATATGCGTATCTTCATAGGGCTTGACAAGGAAGTTGTCAGCCCCGGCATTAAGACCTTCGAAAACGTCGTGCGGACCGGAAAGCTCGGTCACCAGAATGGTCGGGATAGTCTTCAGGTCCGGCTCCGCTTTGAGGGCGCGGCATAGCGCGTAGCCATCCATTTCCGGCATCACGACATCGCTGACGACGATGGACGGAAGTTGGGTCCGGGCAAGGTCAAGTGCCTCTTTGCCGTTTTGAGCGGCGAGGACCTCAAAGCCGTTGCGTTCGAGCAGCGAACGCAAATGTTCCGCTTGCGACGGATTGTCCTCAGCGATCAACACCACGACCTTTTCCGGGACAAGCGGGCAGACTCGGGACGCCATACGGCGGCTCCTAAGGTGGGGCGTGGGCCTGGGACAAAATCCACTCGCGGTGTTTCCACTTAACTCATGGCGGTGCTTTTGATTCTCTGGTGAAGACGGCGGCGATCGCGACAGACGATTCTGCAGGTGCACGAATGATGAGGTGCGTGTGGGTCAGCATTTCAACGCTGCTGTTATTCTCCTTGCGGCCTACCGTCGGATCGATCGAGGCTGGCCTCGAAGGCGCCCGCCCCCCTGACATCAATCAGAGTGGCAGTGGTCCACAGAGAGGTGACTCCAATCGCTTCCTCAAAGAACACTGTCGTTTTCTATGGTGAATTTTGTGTTATTGCCGCCAGAGTCGGTCCGCAGATAGGTAGTAATGCCTATCGTGAATAGGTCTTCCAGTCAGGGACGACGAATTCGTGACAGTTCATCAGCAACAAATGCGCTCGAGCCAACCAACCCCGCATCTAGTATCGTGAGTGTCAGCGCGAGTGGTCGGCCGCACAATGCGGACCTCGAACCTGTGATGGATGGTGGACATACGCACGCGAAAGGCATTGCGCGGAGGGTGCTCGAAGCGCTGGTGCGTCTGGCTCATGCCAGGATCCGGGAATGGGGAAAGAGCGTCTGCGGCTCGCGTGGTCGAGAAAAGTCAGCGTGAAGCCTCCCATCCCTGAAGGGATGGGCTTCCTATGACGGGCCTGCTCTCCGAGGCTCTCGCAGGTCTAGCCTGTTACAACACCCCGGCCTCGCAGAGCCTATTGATAGGATTTTCGAGCGATGCGCTTTGACGCCGGAAGACGTGGGGATAGGCAAGGCCAGACCCGCTCGCACATTTGTGAGAAATCCTTGATGCCGCTCGCTCGAACCACTCCCAGCCCGGCCAGTCCCTTCACAAGGATCTGGAACACCAAGGCAAGCTCGCTCATGGTTTTACGTGGGGAGCTATCCCCCACAACCGCGAACCACGATTTCAAACAGCAAGTATTGTAACGCAAATACTGAGAAGTCTTCCGTGTGGCAACCGCGCGCTCTGAACCCGGCCTGAAGGCCGGGGCCCGTCGCGCTATCCGGTCGCCATCAGGACTCTGCACGCACTCAATTGCCGGGCACGTAACGTCTTGACCCCAAGGCGGGCAGATTTCGGTCTGGGGCCGCGGTGACAGCATGCGTGATCTGCGCTCGCGCTGGACGCCAACATGCAAATCCGAATTGAGCCGAGGAGCCTTGAGGCAAAGGATCTCCAACTCGGCGGTGCCTCAGACCGACAAGTCACCCGGAAGCGGGACGTGTCGGATTGGTGAGCTGCGCCCATCGCTTGGGTTATGGCAAGAGGCCAAACGCAGGTGAGCAATGAATGTCAGCCACGGCGAAGCCGCTACCGACAGCGGAAGGTCTGAAAGCCTATCAATCTGTGCGCGATTATCATATCAGATATCGTCTAATGGTTGAGCAACTGAAGCGGCGATCGGAGAGGCTAAGGTCGCCGTAGAAGCCGTTGCCCGCAAACGCTGCAAACTTTCAAGTCGATGCCACTTACACCGCAAGGTCGCTTCCATACAGACGGCCTACGGGGCCTGGCGATGATTTGAGAATGGCAAATATCATAATCAATTTTTGGTTGTGCGCTTGGCGATAGTTTGGATGGGGTCAATGACTTGTGCTAATCTAAATTTGATGCGGCTGGACAGCGTACGAAATGGTGTGTCCGATGCTCATGCGAATATATGCCGCCGGCCTTGCGGTCATTGCCGCGGTAAGTTTTACGCTTGTTCCCAATCAAGCATTCGGTCGAGCTGGCGGTTTCGGTGGAAGATCGCTTTCGATCGCTCCAGGTTTCCGGTCGTCGGCCTTCCAGCGACCTTTGGGGTTCCGGGCCCCAGCCTTGCACCACTCTTTGTTCTTGCACCGACATCGATTCGGTTTTGGGGCTCCGCTGACTGGGCCGCTTGGCCCTTATTACGACGGGTGGGGCTATACGGATCCATATTACCAATCTTCTTATGCTTATCCCGACGGCCCTTATCCCGGCGGTGCTGTTGCTGAGATCCCCTCCGGCTTCAGTCCGCCAGTCGTTCGCCACCGAGGTTGTGAGTCCGAATCTGTCACCGTCCCGTCGGAACGCGGCGGAAAGCGGTCCGTGAACGTAAACATCCTGCGATGCTACTAAAATAGGGCTACGACCGAGAGCGAATTTGCATTCTCCAAACCGTGGTCTACGCACGCTGCCGTCGCCGGGCGCGCGTAGACTTGTGTCTCACACGGCCGCGTCTATCACGGGCGTTGGTCTACCGGCGTGGCCTGCTACAGCGGATGCGGCGAGACGCTGCAGCTTGATCGGCGTTGTGCGCGGCTGAAATCCCCGGTGGGTCAGCGCGTACGTAACCACCGCTCAAGGTTCCTGTATGCCTGGATTCCCCATCGGCCCGGTTACATCGGTCAGATCGGCTTCGGCTGCGCGATTTGACTCTGACGATCGTGCGCCTGACGCGCGATGGTGGCGAGCAGCGCGCATCCCTGCTATGGAGTCCGGCGCGCCAAGCAAGGCGCGGGAGGTCGCGGCCATGGACCGGCGTTGCTTCATCCAGTCGGTGGCCATAGGCGGATGTCGTCGCGTCGAGCGGCATTGTCGGTGCTGACGCTGATGGGGTGCCGACGATCAGGCGCTTCGTCGAGCAGCGCTGGGCCCTCGATAACATCATTCGTGCCAACGGCATCGACCGGGATCAGCCGCGGTGGATCTATCTCTCTTCGCCTGCGGCATGGAGGCCAATGCTGACTTCGCAGCAATCCGCACCAGCGTGCAAAAGCTAGCCGATATTGGCCCTGCATTCGAAAACACTGCAAGGCGCCGCGAGGCAAAGGCACGCGCGGCCGAGAGCGATGGCTATGCCATTACGGCGCGCGACAATTGGTACATGGCTGCCATCCAGTACGGCGCCGCAGAATGGCCCTACGATGACGCTGGCAAGAAGCACATCGGGCTTCACCAGAAGAAGCGCGAGTGTTTTGTCAACTATGCCCGGCTCGCCGACCACAAGATCGAAGCGGTTTCGATCCCATTCAAGGACAAGTCGATACTCGCTTGGTTCCACCTCCCGCCCGGTTATAGCGCCGGCAAGGTGCCGGTGGTCATTGCCATCCCCGGCATGGACAGCTTCAAGGAAACCGGTGTGGCGCTGGCAAATGACTGTTGGATGCTGCGCGGCGTTGCGGTCCTGGCGATCGACGGGCCAGGCTAGTACGAAAGTCCGTTGCTTGGCGTCTATGTCTCGATGCAGAACTGGATCGATGCCGGTCCTGTGCTGGTAGACTGGTTGTCGCGCCGTGTGGAGATCGACGCGGACAAGATCGGCGTCACCGGGACAAGCTTCGGCTCCTTCTTTGGTACCATCCTGACGGCAAACGAGCCATCGCCGCGACAGCCGTTATTTCGACATGCCACGAGCCTGGTTGCCACACGATCTTCGAGGGGGCTTCGCCAACGTTCAAGAAGCCCTTCACGTGGATGTCGAACTACGGCCTAGCGCGACGGGCCCGGCCTTCAGGCCGGGGGCTCAGAGCGCGCGGTTGACACACGGAAGACTTCTCAGTATTTACGTTACATACTTGCTGTTTGAAATCGTGGTTTGCGGTTGTGGGGGATAGCTCCCCACGTAGAACCATGAGCGAGCTTGCCTTGGTGTTCCAGATCCTGTGAAGGGACTGGCCGGGCTGGGAGCGGTCCGAGCGAGCGGCATCAAGGATTTCTCACAAATGTGCGAGCGGGTGTGGCCTTGCCTATCCCCACGTCTTCGGCGTCAGAGCGCATCGCTCGAAAATCCTATCAAAAGGCCCTGCGAGGCCGGGGTGTTGTAACAGGCTAGACCTGCGAGAGCCTCGGAGAGCAGGCCGGTCATAGGAAGCCCATCCCTTCAGGGATGGGAGGCTTCACAAACCAACCATACACCTCATGGTAGAGAAAACTCACCTGCTACTACAGCGCGATCCGTCGCACCCGCTGAAACGCGTTACCTAGCTCTTGATCGTCGCGCCACGGTCACCGTGCGCCGCTCACAATCCTCAAGAGGGCTCTCGGGTAACATCCACCCCTCCTGCTGCGCTTCGGCGGCATAGGGAGGTCCATCAGTAGTTCTTCCCGCAAAAATAAACCTTTGCTACGCCAAAGTACTCGGCGAACCCGACATACCTGGGAGGCGAAGAAGCGCCGAACTGTCTTGGGCACGTCAACGGCACTCGAGACGAGCGCCAAACGCGTGATGTTCGGGCCAAGGGCTTTTAACGCGCGCCTTTGCCCTTTCGCACAGCACAAACGACCACTAAGCTGGGTCCCGGTTTCCCCATGAGAATTCGCTGTAATGGCACGATGCAGACCACGAACCCGCAGTCGTAATTTCCTGGTACTCTGCCTTCGCAAAGAGGTGAACCGCAGGCTCGCGGCGGTTATCCTTGTTGTACTCACAAGCCTACTTGGCGGTTGCGGTGAAGAAGGTGTGATTTCGCGGTTTATGCTGAAGCCGGACCGGATCATCATCGAACGCCGCCCGACCCCATTTTACGATGAGCTCTTTCCCTATTATGTCGAACTCTGTGCGACGAGTCAGTTTCGTTCCAAATTGAAGGGTGAGGGAGGGATCGCGGGCCATGCGGTCATGTACATCAAAGGCGCCTGCAAGGACGAGCGGGCGCCTTTCCCGCAGCTGCGGCGCTGCCGGGTGGCGGCTACCGAACTCAACGATCCCGAGCACGGTGCAGGTGTGAGCGTTGGGCGCTGGTTTCGCAATGTTAACTGGGTCGCAGTTCCAGGTTACAACCTTTTCTATCAGGGCAATCTCACGATGGGCGAGCGCCTGACACAAGCGCGTTTCGACGCCACAGTACGCGAGGTAATCGATAGGGGCGTCTACAACGGCGTTGACTTTCACGACTACCCGACGGCGAGCACCGGAGCAAGTCTTGAGAATTTCGTCGCGAACGAGGGAATCGGCACCGACCTCGCTCTTCAGTTCGCGCGGTCGGTATTTTGTGCGCGACTTCCAGTGACGGAAAAAATGCTAAATGAGGTAATCGCGTTCTTAAATGACAAGAACCGTGAGTACGCCGCGGGAGACGCCGACTACAATTGGAGCGTTTGGGCGGACAATTGCGCCCACACCTTGCGGAACGCCTTGGCGGCCGCGAACATATGGTCGCCACTGTCTGTGCGGGCCGTAAAGGTCCTTCAGCTTTTCAATCTCGCAGTGCCTGCAAATGAGTTCGTGAATCTGGCCGAACTCGGTACTGAGGGCAATATCGGGGACTACCGGCAGATACAAGAAGATGGACCCCAACGCGACGCGTTGCATGAATTCGATTGGCTGCCCACACGACACGGTGCACTGCTCAAGACACTACCAGTACACGAGCCAAACGACCTCTACGATACGACATTTCGACTCTTTACCCTTCAATCGCCGCTCAGAATGGGCAAGACGGAACATGCGATCGAGCTACTGTCCGAGGATCGTTTCGTGGATCTGGGCGCAAACCTGCGTTATTTTCTAGAAAAATACAATGCTATCCTTTCGAGCCGCGACGCGTCGCGCGGCGGCCTCGCGAGTGTTCGCGGCTCGCCGTACCGCCGGGTCGAACGCCTGCACTATGACTACATCAAAAAGCAGAGCGCCGAAGTGGAATTCATGTTGAAGAGGCTGTCCACGTTCAATGGTTCAGCCACTGAACTGAAAACTCCGTAGACGCGCGATATGCGATTCGGCAAGCTATGCCGGATTTTAGGTGATGAGGCGATCGGATCAATGCCGGTCTGAATACGGCGTTCAGGCCATGATTACATCGCGCAAGACGATCGCGTTCGTCCGAAGCTTCAGGGGCCTTCATCGCGTCGAGCGAGGTCTTGGCACCAGATCAATTGCTTGTGCCCATAGCCATCGGCTCCAGATCGCGGGTTGTCTGTCAGCGGATCGTCAATGTCGCTTGGGTGGCCAAGCGGAAAAAACGTTGCTATTGGCGTTTGTGGCGTATCGCTCTCCTTGAGAGGTTCTGGCAGGCTGCAAATCCGCCCGATATGGCGCCTATCCCACTCCGTCATCGCCCATATTGCCGCATAGCGCCGATTCGATTGCGCAACATAGATCTGGGTGTCTGGCCGGAGAGGTGCGCCCGGCGCGGCCTCCCGATAGCGTTCGGGCCAAGGTCGAGGCTCGTCACCATTTCGCCGTCGAAGGTCGGAACAGCAAGGCGGTAGGCTGTGTGCCTATCTGAAACCCAAAACGACTGGCGTCACCCCGGATAATCGTCCCGGCAGGTGGCGTCTGCGAGGCTCGCGACGGAAGCCAAGCTCGCTTCGGTCGAGCGTTGAACCTTATCACCCAACTGTTTAGCGATTGGTCTTGGTGTTGGTGCCTGTGGTGTTAGGGTTGGTGCGCGTGGTGTTGGTAGGGCGAACGCGACCAGCACGTCTGGCCGCACGCGCATCCGTAACGGGCGGCGGCCGCAACTTCATCGATCACGGTTGCGCTTATTGGAGTTGCTGAAACACCCGACACACCAGTCAGACCCACTCCCATGGTGGCCGCCGCCACCAGCCCGACTATTTCGCATAGCTAGCCTCCCTACCAACAAGGGTGGTCAACGGGCAACGCGTAACGATAACATGCGCTCCTAGCGCTGACAAGCTAACAACTAAAATAAACTGACGCCCATTTGCTGTATGAGTGAGTATTCATAGACGGCGTGGTCAATTTGTCTGGCTCCTGCCATAGACAGTAGCATAATATTGGTTTGTAAACTACTCACCTTCTAGATCTCAGAGTTTGCGAGCTTCGGCTGGCTTCGGTTTCCATTGTGATTTTGATTGCAAAGTTTGCATGCTAGACACCGCTTTTATATTTTCCTCGACCGTTTGTGCCATGAACTGCAATTTAGTTGGCTCTTTGACCGGTGGTAGGGTCTTTCGTGCGCTGTCGTCGCGAGCGGAGTTTAAGGTGGTTCACATTTGCACAATATTAATTTGCGGGTATCCGTTCGTCGTTCACTTTAAGGCGCTAAGCCGTGACAATTGCCCTGTCATCTGCTTCAAGGGCCGTCCCGTGCGTTGGGTTTGGGTCTTCGTGGGACACCGAACATCTTGCGTAACTAAGGGGCTGCGTCGAGGCCAAGCACTCTCACGTTCATCAGATATTCATCTTGGTCATTGCATCATCATACCGCTACATGAAAATAAAGCGTTTCAAGTGAACGGCTTCACGGAACGAGGGAACACGATGCGTATCATTCTCGCAGCAGTCGGAGCCTTGGGAATCAGCCTCATTGGCGCGTCGGGCGCGTCAGCCATCTCTATAAACGCAGCTGCGATCAACGCGGGTGCGGGAGCGGATTCCGTTATCATGCAAGCTCGCACGGGCGGCATCCACCATTTTGGTCGATACCCCTCCTGTAAGCACAACAGATCTTACGATCCGGCGACTCGCACCTTCATCGGAAGTAACGGACGGCGACAACCTTGCCACCCCTAGGAACTGAGGCGCTCCGCCGCGCTCAAGGTTGTGACAGCGTAGGAAGCTTGGCTGTCAGGGAGTAGTGCGGCGGGTGGTTACGGGGTTTGCCCCAGCACTTCACAGTCGCTGCCCGCTGATGCCCCCGAGGTTGACTAGCGTTGAGTGGCTGGCGGCCGGGGGCCGCCAGTTGCTCCGGTACCCATTCGAAATCTATCCCATCTTGGAATCCTCTTACACATGACAATCGAGACCGACCGCGGCCGCACGATCGTCACTTCGGCTACAGTGATGCCGCGTTTGATGGCGGCCTCGAGATCAACATGGTCGGTGACCAGGTGTTCACGACTTAGGCTGATACCAAGAAGAGATCTGCTCGCGCGAACCGTCCGCCACGAAGCCGAACAGACCGGCGACGCTTAAGCCTCGCGCCTGCTCCGAAGAAATAGAGCTGAGTGAGGCACGGACTCGCCACACGTTCCAGCCGAGCCACAGCCGAGGCGGCTTATTCTCCCAAGAGAGCGGAAGGCCGTCCCCTCGTTGACACTCCGGATGTGATTTCCACGCAGAACCCTTTGTTCGAACGCCGCAAGAACGGACGATTAGCTAAGCTAATCCCCCGTGATGGAGGAGGTGGAAGCGGTATTGTCCCTTTTGGTCCATGACTTGCCAAAACATCGCGACCCCCCCCCCCGTCATCCGAGCCTGGGCCACCCCGTCCGCTCCCCCAACCAGGGCCGCCCCGGCCGCCTTGCGCCGCGGCGCCAGTAGGGGGCTGTATTGGCTCCCCCGGGCCAACACCAGATAAGGATGAGGAGCAGAACGCTAACAGCCAACCCGAGAATGTGCACCCATCCGATATGACCT
>Ga0126379_10001545_pt1 | contig 14120 bp, 10 predicted proteins | sample PanSoiMetPlot_24_FD_92640 | JGI IMG/M metagenome (GOLD analysis project Ga0126379, IMG submission 92640) | Tropical forest soil microbial communities from Panama - MetaG Plot_24 | ecosystem: Environmental > Terrestrial > Soil > Tropical forest > Bulk soil | place: Panama | collected 2016-02-17 | reverse complement strand
GGACGTGAAGCTTCTACAGATCGATGCCCGGCGGCTGTGGGATTCGCTGATGGAGACCGCGCGGATCGGCGCCACGGCAAAAGGTGGCATTTGCCGCCTCACGCTGACCGATCTCGATCGGCAAGTCCGCGATTGGCTCAAGGCGCAATGCATTGCGCTTGGCTGCGCCGTGACGATCGATGAGGTCGGCAATATGTTCGCGCGGCAACCGGGTAAAAACTCTACCCTGCCCCCGATCGCGATGGGTTCGCATCTCGACACCCAGCCGACCGGCGGCAAGTTCGATGGCCCGCTCGGCGTCCTCGCCGCGCTCGAAGCGCTGCGGACGCTGCACGACAACGATCGGACCACAAACGCGCCGCTCGAACTCGTCAACTGGACCAACGAAGAAGGCGCGCGCTTTGCACCGGCCATGCTGGCTTCCGGGGTTTTTGCCGGCGTTTTTACGCCGGACTACGCCTATTCCCGCACCGACCGCGAGGGTAAGACCTTCGGCGAAGAGCTCCAGCGCATCGGCTATCGCGGCGCCGAGAAAGCGGGTGCGCACAAATTTGCCGGCATGTTCGAGCTGCACATCGAGCAAGGACCAATCCTAGAGCACGAAGACCGGATGATCGGCGTCGTGCAAGGCGCGCAGGGAGTGCGCTGGTACGAGGTGACGATCACCGGAGAGGAAGCCCATGCGGGCGCGATGCCGATGCCGCTGCGCAAGGATGCGCTGGTCGGCGCCGCCCGAATGATCGAGCGCATTGGTGCGATCGCGCGCGATGTTCCCGATGCGGTCGGCACCGTCGGTTTGATCGAGAGCCGACCCAACAGCCGCAACGTCATCCCGGGCGAGGTGTTCTTCACCATCGACTTCCGCCATCCGGACGAAAAAATTCTCGACTTCATGGAAATGCAGATGCGCCAAACGCTGGCCGAAGTTCTGCCGCCGTTGCAGCTCGCCTATCGCGAGAACCGGATTTGGGCCTCGCCGCCGGTGTACTTTTCGCCGGACCTGATCGATTGCGTGCGCGTCGCGGTCGAGAGCACCGGTTTCTCGTCACGCGACATTGTCTCGGGCGCCGGTCATGACTCGGTCTACATCGCGCGGGTGGCGCCGACTACGATGATCTTCGTGCCGAGCCGCGGCGGTATTTCCCACAACGAAGCCGAGTGGACGAGCTTCGAGCAGTGCGCCGCCGGCGCGCAGGTCCTGCTCAATGCAGTGCTGGAATATGACCGGCGGCTCGGTTGAACAGTGCTGCCGCAGTCGGCTAGATTTGATCGAAGAACCGAAGGAGCAGCGCACGACGTGCTGTTTCGCGCGCCGCACAAGCCGCTCCCATCGGAATCGCCATCGAGCCCTGAATCTTGTCCATGTAAAAATTGCAGGTCGTGTCGCGGTAGGCGATCCAGGCTTGCTGCATCGCGCGCAATTTTGCGGTCTGCTGGCTGTCCAGCGTGCCCATCAGATTTTTGAAATTCTCGTTGAGGAGATTGTCCCAGATTACCCATTCGACACGATAGCAATCCGCCGTGCCGGTATTGGAGGATCCTTCCCGCGTATTGGTGCACGGCGTGGCGACAAGGTTGAACACACACTGCCGCTCGCCCTCGTCCACGTCATCATGGTATTTGGTCGCGCAGTTTCGGATCGCCGCGACTTCTTGCACGGTCGGCTTGCGCGTTTGCGCTGCAGCAGGTTGCGCCAACAGCCCCGGCAAAATGACGGCCAGTCCCAGCAAAGCGCGAGCGCTCATCCCCCTTCACCGGGTCTTTTCGAAGATTTCACGCCCGATCAGCATGCGGCGGATTTCGCTGGTGCCGGCGCCGATCTCGTAAAGCTTCGCATCACGCAGAAGCCTGCCGGCTGGATAGTCATTGATATAACCGTTGCCGCCCAAACACTGGATCGTCTCAAGCGCCATCCGGGTGGCGCGTTCTGCGGCATAAAGGATGGCGCCGGCCGCGTCCTCCCGCGTGGTCTCCCCGTTGTCGCAAGCTCTGGCGACCGCATAGACGTAAGCCTTTGCGGCATTGAGCGTCACGTACATGTCGGCGAGCTTGGCCTGCATGAGCTGGAAACGGCCGATCGGCTGACCGAATTGCGTGCGCTGATGCAGATAGGGAATGACGAGATCGAGGCAGGCCTGCATGATGCCAAGCGGGCCCGCGGCCAGGACGGCGCGTTCGTAATCTAGGCCGGACATCAAGACATTGACGCCATTGCCGACGACCCCGAGCACGTTATCCGCCGGCACCTCACAGTCGGTGAAAACGATCTCGCTAGTATCGGAGCCGCGCATGCCGAGCTTGTCGAGCTTCTTGCCGGTCGAGAATCCGTTGCACGTTTTCTCGACGACGAAAGCGGTGATACCGCGCGCGCCGGCGGTGCGGTCGGTCTTGGCGTAAACCACGATGGTGTCGGCAAGCGGCCCGTTGGTGATCCACATTTTCGAGCCGTTGAGAACGTAACGGTCGCCCTTGCGGTCGGCGCGCGTGCGCATGGAAACGACGTCCGAGCCGGCGCCGGGCTCCGACATCGCCAACGCGCCGACATGCTCGCCGGAAATGAGCTTCGGTAGATAGCGCCGCCGCTGCTCATCACTGCCGTTGCGGCGGATCTGGTTGACGCACAGGTTCGAATGCGCGCCATAGGAAAGGCCGACCGAGGCCGAGGATCGCGAAATCTCCTCCATGGCCACGCAATGCGCGAGATAGCCGAGACCGGCGCCGCCCCATTGCTCTTCGACGGTGATGCCGAGAAGACCAAGCGCCCCGAGCTGCGGCCACAGATCACGGGGAAAGCTGTTCGAGCTGTCGATCTCGGCAGCGCGCGGCGCAATCTTCTCCTGCGCGAAGTCGCGCACCGTATCGCGAAGCATTTCGATATCGCTGCCAAGACCGAAATCGAGGCCGGGCAGGCTGTTCGATAGCATCGCTCGCTCCCAGGCGGGCTCACCGCAAAATTTCACCTTAAAGATAACGGTGCAAACCCCCGACACAAAGCCCGCTCGGCGGGCCGCCTCGCAACCCGTAAACCCCAGATTCATCAAGTCTATTAACAGTTCAGGCCGTGAACGGGCCAAGCTGTTCACACGCCGTTAATGTGGGCGAATCGTAAGATTTGGCTCGATTCGTGCGCTTTGGGGATTTGTATTGGTCGACCATTTCGGCGCTCTTGCTGGGGTCGCGTATCGAGGCTGGGAATGAGCAAAGCCTGGACAGCTCTGTTGGCGGCAGCGCTCGCGGCGGCGAGCATTGCACTGCTGGAGGCCGAATTGGCTTTGGCGCAGGAACCGCCAACTCAAGTCGCCGCTTCCCAACCCCCGCCGGAAACGGGTGCGCAAGCGCCAGTCCAGCAACCTCCGCCAGAAGCCACCAGCCAAGCTGACGCCAACTGTCCCGGGCATCCGGACGCTCTTGGCACGAGCCGGGTGCTGGCGCTCGACCCCGCGGCATATCCGCGGATTGGCCGCATGCAATATCCCGACTCGCTTCCGCTCAACGACAAAGAGGTCGTGCTGACTTTCGATGACGGTCCGCTGCCTCCCTCTTCGAACCAAATCCTTGACATCCTTGCTGCGCAATGCGTCAAGGTCACTTACTTCCTTGTCGGCGAAATGGCCCGCGCCTTCCCGGCCGTGGTGCGCCGCATCTACGAGGAAGGGCACACCATCGGCACCCATAGCGAGGATCACCCGACCCGGTTCGGCCAGTTGCCGGTCGAAAAAATGCGCCGGGAGATCGATTGGGGCATCTCCGACGTCGGCGCGGCCTTGGGCGATCCGAAATATCTAGCGCCGTTCTTCCGCATTCCTGGTCTGGCGCGATCCGACGTCGTTGAAAATGAACTCGCGGCGCGCGGGCTCATCGTTTTTTCCTCCGATACCGTGGCCGACGACTGGCATCATCGCATCGGCGCCAAAGGAATCATCGCCGCGGCGATGCAGCGACTAGAAGCGAGCGGCAAGGGCATGTTGCTTCTTCACGATATCCATCCAAAGACAGTGACGGCCTTGCCGGGCCTCCTCAAGCAGCTCAAGGACAAAGGCTTCCACATCGTGCAGTTGGTGCCGGCCGCCTCTTACATGATCGCGATGGCGAATAAACCGAAGGCGCAGATAATCGCTTCGGCATTCGCAGCCGAACCGATTATTCGTGACGACGTCGACCACGGCGCGCCGCGCTGGCCGCGGGCGGTTGCTAACGGCGCCGCGGAAGACGCGACGCTACCGGTCCCAGGTGCGGCGGCGTTCGAGCCCGACACGCTGCCGAACGAAGATGTCGCCGCTGTGCAATGGCCCGTTCAGGCGCAGCTAACGCCGCCTCCTGGGGCCAGGACCAAGGCCTCCCGCAAGCACAAAGTCGCGCGCTCGTCAGAAAAACGAAGACAACGGGTCGCCCATGATGCCAAGCCGGAACGGCAGGCGGTACACTCGCGCAAGGATCGACGCCAACGGAATCGCGCCGGCGTCGAAGGTCATCATGCCGATAGTAGCGCCACGCCACGGGTGACGGCTTTCGCGGCTCACGCCGGCACAACTGGCGGCGCATTAAGCTGAGGAGCGGACATTAGAAAATGTCCGTCATCGCTCTTTATTTTTTATTCGGCCTTGATATTCGCAAATTTAATTACCTTGGCCCATTTTTCGGTATCCTCGGCGATGCGTTTTCCGAATTCGGCAGGCGTCATCGACAACGGCTCGACGCCCAAGCCGATAAAGCGCGCCTTCATGGTGGGATCGAGCACAATGGCGTTGATCTCTATGTTGAGCTTTTCGATGATTGCGGACGAGGTGCCCTTGGGCGCGCCAATGCCATTCCAGCCGGTTGCATCATAGCCCGATAAAAATTCACTCAGCGCTGGGACATTGGGCAAAAGCTCGGCGCGCTTTGCAGTGGTGACGGCAAGCGGGCGCAGCCGACCATCTCTAATGTATTCGATCACGTTCGTAATCGGAACGAATGCGACTTGCATCTGTCCGCTGAGAAGATCGGCCGTGAAATTACCGCTATACGGCACGTGGACCAAGTTCACGCCGGCCATCATCTTGAAAAGCTCACCCATGAGATGCGACGCAAGCCCGGTACCCTGGGACGCGAAGTTGATCTTGCCAGGATTGGCTTTGGCATAAGCGATGAACTCGGGAACGCTTTTGGTCGGCAGTTTTGGATTGACCACCATCACAAAGGGGCCAAGACCAATCATCGCGACCGGCGCAATGTCGCGGACGAAATTGAAACCAAGATTAGAATAAAGCGTAGCGTTGATTGCGCCTGACGATACGGCAAGAAGGATCGTATAACCGTCGGGAGGCGCCCGAACGACGATTTCGGTGCCGATATTGCTGCCGGCGCCCGGCCGGTTTTCGATGACGAATTGCTGACCGAGCCGCTCCGACAGCGCTTGGCCGATGACACGCGCGACGATGTCGGGCGCAACTCCAGCGGGGAACCCGACGATAATCCGCACCGGCCGTGCCGGATAGGCTTGCGCCCAGACACGGCGCCAAACGAACGGCAGCGTAAGAGCGACCGCGACCAGATGAAGGAATTTGCGGCGGCGAAAACTCATGAGTGTGCCCCCACCCGTTAATCTGCAACGCGTGACAGGTGCCGTCTAGGGTACTGGCGGTGTCAGCGGCGCTGTGCGACTATTTCAGACCTCATAATTGAATCATCAATTCATGCCGGCACGCATCGGAGATTCGGTACGTCGCAAGGAGGACTTGCGCCTCCTGACCGGTCGCGGCTGTTACAGTGACGATTTTAATTTTCCTGGGCAGGCCTATGCCGCCACGCTGCGGGCGCCACATGCACATGCGTTAATCCGCAGCATCGATACGATGCCGGCGCGGCGAATGCCCGGCGTGATTGCGGTGCTGACCGGCGAGGATGCTCATGCCGACGGGCTCAACGCCATTCCCCATCCCGCCGCGCCGGGAACGCCGCCGGACATCGTCCTTCACAACCGCGACGGCTCGCCGGTACCGGCGGCGCCCCATCACGTCCTGCTCACCGACCGCGTTCGTTATGTGGGCGCCGCCGTCGCCTTCGTTATCGCCGAGACCCTTGCTGCAGCCAAAGACGCTGCCGAACGCGTTGTCGTCGAGTACGACGTATTGCGGGCGATAACCGACGCAAAAGCCGCGCTCGCGCCCGACGCGCCGCGGCTTTATGACGATATCCCCAATCTCGTAATCGACGCTGAAGTCGGCGACGCCGCGGCCGTCGAGCGAGCATTCGCGAAAGCCGCTCACGTCACACGGCTCGATACCTGGATCAATCGAGTCACCGGTGTGCCGATAGAGCCACGCGCCGCTGTCGGCATCTATGACCCGACGAGCGGACGCTACACGCTCTATGCCGGTTCCGGCGGCATTGTGCGCCAGAAGCGTGAACTCGCGCGCATTCTCGGCCTGCCCCAGGAAGCCGTGCGCGTCATCGCCCGCGAGATCGGCGGCAATTTTGGCACGCGCAACAGCTTCTTTCCCGAATTTGCCCTGGTGGCCTGGGGCTCCAAGCGCGTCGGACGGCCGATTAAATGGACGGCCGAACGCCACGAGGCGTTTCTGAGCGATTATATGGGCCGCGATCTCACCGTCTCCGCGGAGCTCGCGCTTGATGCCGACGGCCGCTTTCTCGCCTTGCGCACCTCCAATCTTAGTAATATCGGCGCACATTCTGGATCCTACGTTCCGCTGGTGAAGGGCGTTGGTCTGGTGACCGCCGGCTACCGCATTCCGCTATCGCATGTGCGAGCGCGTGCGGTGCTCTCGAACACGGTCCCGACAATTCCGTATCGCAGCGCCGGCCGGCCAGAAGTCATTTACGTCATCGAGCGGCTGATCGACAAAGCGGCCCTTGAGCACGGCTTCGACCGCGTCGCGCTTAGACGGCGCAATCTTGTTCCGCCCTCGGCCTTTCCCTACAAGAATGCGCAGGGCATCACCTACGACAATGGCACATATCGCGCAGTGATGGAGCGCGCGATGGAGCTCGGTGATTGGAAAGGCTTCAAGCGGCGACGCATCGAAGCACGCAAGCGCAAGCGGCTGCGCGGTATCGGGCTCTGCTGCTATCTCGAAACCACCGGCGGATATCCGCGCGAACGCACCGATATCACGGTGCAGCCCTACGGTAGGGTTGACGTCGTGGTCGGCACGCTTTCGAGTGGACAAAGCCACGAGACGACGTTCGCGCAATGCGTGGCGGAGTGGCTCGGCGTGCCATTCGAGGACGTGCACGTCTTTGAAAACGATACCGACATCGTCAAGGAGGGTGGCGGCTCACACTCCGCCCGGTCGATGCGCTTCGCCGGCATCGTCATGGGCAAAGCCGCTGATGCGATTATCGAGAAGGGCAAGAACATCGCGGCCCATATGCTCGAAACCGCCGAAGACGACATCGTATTCGCCGGCGGTCGCTACACTGTTCAAGGTACCGATCGTTCGCTTGGAATTTTCGACGTCGCGGCAGCGGCGGCAAGCGGTAAGGGCATGCCGGAAAATTTGGCCGGAGGACTTGAGGCAACATGCGACGAAACCATCCTGCAGCTTGGCTTTCCCTACGGCGCGCATGTCTGCGAGGTCGAAGTCGATCGCGAGACCGGCGCACTCGAACTGGTTCGCTATACGGCGGTCGACGATGTCGGCCGAGCCATCAATCCCCTCATCGTTGACGGACAGACGCATGGCGGAGCCGCTCAGGGAATCGGCCAGGCGCTGTGGGAGCTGTGCGCCTATGATGCGCATGGGCAACTATTGTCCAGTTCGTTCATGGATTACGCCGTACCCCGAGCTGATCTTTTGCCACCGTTCACGACCGATATCAGCGAGGTGCCGACGCCGACAAATCGGCTGGGTGTGCGCGGCGCCGGCGAAGGCGGCACGACCGGCGCGCTCGGCGCCGTCGCCAATGCAGTGATCGACGCGCTGGCCGAGTTCGGCGTCAGCCAGATCGACATGCCGCTGACTGCGGAAAAAATCTGGCGCGCCATTCATACCGTACGGAAAGATGTGAACGATGCTCCACGCCAACACCAAGCTGAATTTTGACAAATACCGCTTGCGCAGTTTTGTAGACCGCCTCATCGAACTCGGCGAGGTGGAGGTTCACCACGAACCGGTGCCGCTGACGGACCTTAGCCACATCATCGAACACACTGACAAGGCCGTGCTGTTCAAGACTGCAGGACCAGAACGAGTTGAGATGGCCGCGAAGACGGCAGGCAACCGCAAGCGTATCGCTGCTGCTTTCGAAACCAGCGAGGACAAGCTCTACGAAGAATATTTCAAGCGGCTGACGAATCCCCAGCCACTGATCGAGGTGCCGTCCGCCGAGGCGCCCGTGCACGAGATTGCGATCACCGGCAAGGACGTCGACCTGACCAAGCTGCCGTTTCATCCCCAGCACGCCTTCGACGGCAGCTGCTATCTGAGTTCAGCGATCGATTATACGATCGATCCGGCGACCGGACGGAGGAATGTTGGCTGCCGGAGGCTCAGTCTGCGCAACCGTTACGAAGCCGGCACCAATGTCACCGCCCCGTCCGATCTCAAGCGCATTTACACGGCTAGCGTCGCGCGCGGCGAAAAACTGCCGGTGACGTTCACCGTCGGCGCACATCCTCTCGACTTCTTTGCCGCTACGACCCGGCAGGGTGGCGATGAGCTTGGCCTGGTCGCGAGCTTCCGCGCCGAACCGGCGCCGGTCGTCAAAAGCCTCACCAACGACATTTTAGTGCCGGCGGACGCCGAGTTGACGCTGGAGGGCTATCTCGATGAGCGCGGCTATGTCGAGCCGGAGGGACCGTTCGGCGAGTACATGGGCTATTACGGCGCGATTCACATGGATCCGGTCTTTCACTGTACCGCGATCACCATGCGCTCCGACGTGCTGCACCACACGCTGCTGCACGGCTCCGCCTTCGTGCTCGATCAAACCGACAGCGCCAATATCACGGCGATGCGCACGGAAGCCGAAGCCATGCGGATTCTCCAAACCTGCGTGCGCGAGCCGCGCGCTGTCTATTTGCGTGCGCTCTCTGGCGGCGCCAATACGCTGCGCATCTCGATCAAACAACACGCGTTCGGCGAGGCGCGCGCGGCGATCGCCGCGCTGTTCGGCGGTATCATGCGGCTCAAACATGTCTACGTGTTCGACGAGGACATCGATATCCGCGACGCCGGACAGGTGGAATGGGCGCTCGGCACACGTTTCCAGGCCGATCAGGACCTCGTCGTCTTGCAAGGGATGTTAGGAATGACGATGGATCCCTCGCTCAATGGCCGCCGCACCGGCGCCAAATCCGGTTTCGATTGCACCAAACCGTTCGGCCGCGACGGGCAGATCCCGCTGACGCGATGCGCCGCCAAGGCATTTCAAGGCCGCGCGCGCTATCAGAACGTCGAGCAGGCGCTGGCGGCGTCGCCCATGTTCTATGTGGACATTATCGAAGCTATCGGCAGCCGCGACGGCCGCGAAGTCGCCTGCGCGCTCGACGAACTGCGCCAAGCCGGCCGTCTGAGCCGCGATCGCGACGGCCGATATTATCTCGCCATGGCGAAGCCCGGATTAACCGGAATCGTCGGCGAACTTTATCGCGACCCGAACGAAGGGACGTAAATCGCGATCTGGGCGGCCGGCCCGCCCAGTTCTTGTTGTCGTGCTGTTGGAACTGACTTGGTTGAACACCGCCGAGTAGTTGATTTTGGGGTTCTTTTCAGGGAGGTTCGTTAGCAGTTCTCGATCCAATCGTACGTCCGCGATTGCTCTAAAACTCGCTTGGCGATGTCTCACGCGCGTTTACATGGCGTCTGCCTTGCCGAACGGATCGTATGGATATCCGGCATAAACAAGACTGGCACGGCTAACGGCGAGAAGCTTCTCCATTTTCCCAACTGTTTTGGCGACGACCTCGTGCGGCTCACCACTCTTGAGTTGATATTTTAATTGAATAAGAGCGTGATTGGTGTTCTCGAGCCGATGGGCCAGCACAGTGGCCACATAGAGCACCGCCATTGGATTTTGTTCGAGGAGGGTCGTCGCGTTCGCCACGTGAAACTGCGAGCTTTCCAAGGCACGCACGTCCGCCGCGTGTGGCTGATCCAGTAAAATGGAGAGCTCCCCGAAGATCGCCCCGGGCTCGGTCACCTTTGCAATCTCGGTGCCTTCCTTCTCAATCGTAACGGCGCCCTTCTTGAGGATCAGCAAGCGGCCGGTCTTGGAACCATCAGCAATTACCGTCTCGCCAGGTTGATAGGTCACGACGGCAAGGCTGCCGAGACTATTTTGGAAAGCGGCGCTCTCGAGAATAAGCATGGTGGCAAGCTCTCCATTTCTGCTCACCTATGGCCGACGCCCAGCTCTGAATAGGCCCTAGGTCATCCGTCGCACGAAGTTCGCCGGATTGCTTCGGTCGTTTGCTAGACCGGGCAAGCACAATTGCCGAGGATGGCCGTGGCAAAATTCAGGGTTTCTACGGAGGCTACCCCGCCGATAATGGGGGCTGCACGCTCTAGCGCTTCATCCGAGACATCAAAGGTGAGAAGTTCTTCTTCGGTCTCGACAGCGCGAATGACGTCTCCATCAGCAAATACCATGAGAACATTCCTCCTACCTCGCGGCCTCGCCTTGATCAGGGCTAGGGGACGAATTGCATCCACGATGCTATTTTTCGGCCCGGTCGGACTTTGATTTAGATCAAACTCGGCATGAGACGTGCGTGCCGATCCGTCCGGCCTCTCGATGAGTAAAGCTAGGCGGCACCAAAAAGAATACTGACTATGTTCGATTATTGCGTCGTCCGCTTTACCCCCGAAAACGGACACCCTTTGACTATGTTCGCTTTACCGTTCTCGCGTAAGAAGTCCCGAAGTCAAAGAGCACGGCACAATTGTGACACGCGTCTAGACAGCAAATTTCTTATAATCGCGGTATGAATGAAAACCTCTCCACTGAATTGCTGGGATGGCTGACTCAGGCCGGCCTAGCCGGCACTTCTGAAACTGACATCGTTTCTGTGTTCTGCGAACGTTGCGTCACGGCTGGGATTCCGCTTGGTCGCGCCCATGTGGCTATCGACACGCTTCATCCGGTTCACGAAGGAAGGCTGTTTCGTTGGGGCTATGCTAACGAACCACTGGTGCATGAATATGGTCGCACTAGCTTGGAAGGCCTCGACGTATCCGGCCCTGTATCGTTGGATGCACAGGCGACGGATGTCTGGCGGCGTGGCCCTTTCTACAACATGCTGCAGACCGGCGCGTCGCTCCTACGCCGCCGTCTGAATGCCGACACCAAAGACGAGTTCTCAATGCTTGCTGAGTGGCTTGCAGCGGGCATGACCGACTACGTCGCAATCACCACCCGCTTTGCCGCTGAAGGCATTATCGGCGAGATGGATGCGGTGTACTCATCATGGGGAACAAAGGCGCCCGAGGGATTCAACGATAGCCAAATCGCCACGCTTGAACAGCTGGTGCCGCATCTCGCGCTTGCCGTCAAATCGGTATCGCTCGCGCGCATGACCCGAACACTGATGGAAACTTATCTTGGCCGTGACGCTGGCGAGCGTGTGTTAAGTGGGCGAATCGTGCGCGGTCTTACGGAGCGAATCGATGCCGTCGTTTGGTTCAGCGATTTGCGCGGTTTTACGCACATCACTGACACGACACCAGAACAGGTCATCCCATTGTTGAACGACTATTCGGATGTCATCATCTCAGCAATCCATGAACACGGCGGCGATGTACTCAAGTTGATCGGCGACGGCACGCTTGCCATCTTTACTGCCGAAGATCGCACGCACGCATGCAACGCGGCACTATCCGCTGCAATCGCTGCACGCCAAGGTGTTGCCGAGTTGAAAAAACGCCGCGGTGCGCAAGGCAAGCCAGTAACCGACATGTATCTCGGTTTGCACGTCGGGGAAGTCTTTTACGGCAATGTCGGGAGCCGAGAACGGCTCGACTTTACCGTCGTAGGCCCAGCGGTAAACGAGGTGAGCCGGATTGCGGCGATGTGCCGTTCGGTCGATCAGCCGGTTCTGATGTCTTCGGCATTCGCCGATGTGGCTGCCGTCAAACGTCGCCTCGTTTCGGTCGGACGGTACGCGCTGCGTGGCATATCGCATCCCCAGGAGCTGTTTACACTCGATCCCGAGGCTTAAAAAGACGGTTCATGCATCGACACGAGGTGCAGTCGTACACCGATACTTTTTGGTCGAAACAGTCTGATGGTGCGCATGCGTTTTTGCGTCTAGCAATCACATACGCTTATGGATTTGGCCCTCAAGCAAATGGGTTCGCTAATCGATGGCTCCGCTATCTCTGACCCACTTCGTGATCGTCGGCGCGGGCGCCGCGGGCCTGATGGCGGCTCGCGAGCTTGCACGGGCCGGCAAAAAGGTGACTATCCTCGAGGCACGAGATCGATGCGGTGGACGCATCTACCCATTGCCGGCTCAGGAATTTGGATACCCGGCGGAGGGCGGAGCCGAGTTCGTCCATGGCGCGGCGCCTGTGACGCGTGCCTTGATGCGGGAGGCGGGACTTTCGCTGTTGCCGATCGAGGGTACTCGATGGGGCGCCCGCGACGGCGCATTCTCGGCGAGCGAGCCTCGGCTTGCTCATGCGGCCCTACTGCATCGAGCCTTGAGCGAGTTGAAAACCGATTTACCGGTCGCTGAATTCCTGAACACGCATTTTACTGATCGGAAATACGCTGAGCTGCGCGACGCGGTCAAAAGAATGGTCGAGGGTTATGACGCGGCCGACCCGGATCGTGCCAGCACCTTCGCACTCCGCGACGAATGGATGGGCCACGGACTCCGTCAGCAGGGGCGGATCGCGGGGGGATATGGGGCGCTGATCAAATTTCTCGTATCAGAGTGCTGCTGGCAAGGTGCCACGATCCATCTTTTCTCTGTCGTGACCGCGATCGAAGAGAGCCGCGGACAGATTGCCGCTTACTGTGACGACGGCACCATTTACGAAGCCGATGCTGCAATTCTCACCGTGCCGCTTCCCATCCTGCGCGACATTTCGCTTCCCCATGGCGTGCACGAGAAGGTCACAGCCAGTACCGATATTGGGTTCGGTAATGTCGTCAAAATTCTGCTGCGCTTCACAACGAAATGGTGGACCAATTGTGGTGGGCGCGATCTTAGCGACCTGTCATTCTTGGTCTCCAGCGCAACGGTTCCCGTCTGGTGGACACAGCATCCGGCCGAATATCCAGTGCTGACCGGCTGGTTCGCTGGACCAAAAGCTGACACCGTGTCGCGACTAACCGTGAGCGAGCTTCTCAATATGGGCCTCGACTCACTCACAGAGATTTTCAAACTGCCTCTACACCGCATAACGAGGGATCTCATCACCTCGCAAGCGATCAACTGGGGCCTCGACGCTTTCGCACGCGGCGCTTATTCCTACGCCACTCCCAAAACACGGGAAGCACAGACCGCGCTGCGAAAATTGGATGCTGGCACCGTATTCTTTTCTGGCGAAGCATTGTATGCCGGCCGGGATATGGGCACAGTCGAAGCGGCGCTTGCTAATGGAACGCAAACAGCGCACGCGATTCTGACTGCCGGACAATAGGGCGCATCGCGAGGGGTCAGGGGACAGACAGATGTCCGCTTTACCCGCAAAAGCGGACATCGCAGAGAGTGATTGGCATGTCCGCTTTGTGCCAAAAGCGGACATCGTGCGACTTCCAATTTTGCCACAAGCAGCCCCGTCCCCTAGAGTCCTGAACCCGTCAGCGGCCACGGGCGCCGAGCCTCGCTGCTTCGATCATTGTGTTTAGAAGGCGGTTATCAGCGCTGCGTCCAGCGCCGTCATCGTTCTAGCGAAGCTCAGGGATCCGGCCGTAGATCGGTTGCTTGTCGAGATTCAGCTGGTCCGGCTGCGTTTGGGAACCCGCCTGCAGCACGTAAGACGGCAGCGGGATCAGACATCAGTGTTTGGCTTGGGTTACGGCTCATCGCGCTTGTGGCGTGGCTCCTAGCGTGGGCATGCGCGATGGTCAGGCAAATGAGCTTCACTCGACGACTGGATGTCGCGCTAAACGATAGTCTTCTTATTTTTGGGGGTTTGGTCATCCTCCTTGCTCCGTTGACCCTCGCT
>Ga0126379_10001544_pt1 | contig 14121 bp, 16 predicted proteins | sample PanSoiMetPlot_24_FD_92640 | JGI IMG/M metagenome (GOLD analysis project Ga0126379, IMG submission 92640) | Tropical forest soil microbial communities from Panama - MetaG Plot_24 | ecosystem: Environmental > Terrestrial > Soil > Tropical forest > Bulk soil | place: Panama | collected 2016-02-17 | reverse complement strand
GTCGTGCGGCGGCGTGCGTCTGGTGAGTCTCTATGCGCCGAACGGACGCGTCGTCGACTCGACGTTCTACCGGGCGAAGCTCGCCTGGTTCGACCGTCTCGCGCGCTGGCTCCAGGAGGCCGCCGATCCCGGCGAGCCGCTGGTGCTGGGCGGCGACTTCAACGTCGCGCCCGGGGACGCCGACGTCTGGGACCCCACGGCGTGCCACGGCGGCACTCACGTCTCCGACCCCGAGCGGCGGGCGTTCGCGAAGCTCTGCGGGTGGGGCCTGGTCGACGCGTACCGGCTGCATCACGCGGAGCCCGGCCGCTACACGTGGTGGGACTACCGGGCCGGCAACTTCCACAAGAACTTCGGCATGCGCATCGATCACCTCCTCGTCACCGCGGCGCTGGCGCCGCGGACGGTGGCCGCGGAGATCGACCGCGAGGCGCGGAAGGGCAAGCCGATCCCGTCCGATCACGCGCCGCTCGCCGTCGACATCGACCAGCCCGGGCTCGCGTTCGACGCTGGCTGGGGGGGCGCCGAGGTCCGCACCGCCGCGCGCGCCCGCAAGCCCCCGCCGTGAGTGGGGCCGCTGGCGCGGCCGGGCCGACTAGCTCTGCTGCGAGCCGGCCGCGCCAACCTGCCCGGCGGCACCGATCTTCTCGCGCCCGCGCATCAGCGACGCCAGGAGCGCCCATACCGTGAGCGCGATGCACACGAGGTAGATCGCGTTCATCGAGGACACGAAGGCCGGCGGGTCCGCCGCGCCCGGCCGCGCCTCGGGATTCCGCGAGTGATACCGGAAGAGGATGGTCAGGAGCACCCCGGCGAGCGAGATCCCGAGCAGCGATCCCACGCCGAAGAGCGTCTGCACCATTCCCGTGGCGAATCCCCGGTACTCGCGCGGCACGGAGACGATGATCGCCGTCTGGTTGGGCGCGTTGAAGAATCCCGATCCGAGCCCGGTCAGGCCGAGGAGCGCCGCCGGCCAGATCCAGCTCGAGCGCATCGTGAGGAACGGGCCGATGGCGAAGGCGGCGAGCGTCGCCAGCACGCCGATCGAGGCGGGCAGGCGCGGCCCGACGCGGTCGGTGAGACGGCCGCTCATCGTGGCGCAGGTGATCGTGAAGATCGGCGCGGCCAGGAAGACCAGACCCATGAACGACGGCGACAGCCCGAGCACGTCCTGGAGATAGAACGGCATCAGGAAGGTCGCCATGCTGGTGGCCGTCGCGATCAGCAGGAGGCTCAGCACGCTGAACGCGAACATGCGAATCCGGAAGAGCGAGAGATTCACCACGGGATCGGGCGCGCGCCGCTCGTGGGCCACGAAGCCCACGGCCGCGGCGGCGAAGGCGAGCGCCATCATCGCCTTCGGGGCCGTGCCGATCATCCGGGCGGCGCGCTGGTCGAGCAGCACGCTCAGCATGACGGTGAGCGCCACGAGGAGCGCCGCGCCGAGATAGTCGATCGAGATCGGCGCGCTCGCTCGCTGGCTGCGCTGGCGGCCCGCGCGCGCCGCGGTGAGCGCGACGCCGGCCACCGCGACGGGAGCGAGCAGGAAGAATATCCACCGCCAGCCCACCAGATCGACGACGAGGCCGCCCGCCGGCGGCCCGAGCAGGAGCCCAGAGTGGAACGCCATCGTCATGTACCCGCTCGTCCGCCCCTCGGAGCCTTCGGGCATCGATTCGAGCGCCAGGACACGGGCGGCGGAGGCGATCATCGCGGCGCCGATGCCCTGCACCGCGCGGAAGCCGATCAGCGCGCTCACGTTCGGCGCGAGCCCGCACAGGAGCGAGCTCACCGCCACGATGGCGAACCCCCCGCCGTAGATCGCGTACCGGCCATGGAGGTCGCCGAGCCGGCCGAAGACCACCGACAGCGAGATGCCCGCGAGCTGGTAGGCGATGAGCGCCCACGAGATGTCGATGATGTCGGCGTGGAGCGCGGCGGCGATCGTGGGGAGCGAGACGATGAAGATCCGCGAGGCGAAGCCGGAGAGGAACTGGCCCAGGATCGCGTTCGCGAGGAGCAGGCCATCGGTCCGCTTCATTGGGTGGATGCATACTCGCGCAGATCCGGCGGGGAGACAATCGCGTCGTGCGCGGGCTCTCGCTCGGCTCCATCGACTCCGGCGACGGCTCGTCCAGGACCTCGGATATGATTTGAACGGGCACGGTGGCGAATGATGCGGGACGAAGCTCCGAGCGTGGAGCGAGGAGGCGAAATGGGATCCGGACGATGGTGGCGCCGATCGGCAGCGTGCGTCGCAGTGATCGCGGTGGTGACCGGTTGCGCATCCGTGCCGCCAACACCGGTCCCCAGCATCGAGCCGCTCGTCGGGAAGTGGTCCGGCACCGTGGTGGTCGGACGCGGGTTCCAGCAGTTCCTCTACCTCACGATCAACCCGGATCAGTCGCTGACCGCGTCGTGGGGGCTCAACTGGGCCTGGGGCAAGGTCACGGTGGCGAACGGGCAGGCGTCCTACCAGATGAACCCGCCACCGCTCGAGGGCTCGATCCGCTACTACCGCAGCGACGGGAAGGACAGCCTCGTCCTCGACGATCTCTTCGCCGACTTCTACGCGACGGTCACGCGCCAGTAGATCACTGACGACGAGCGCCGACAGGTCGTCGAGACCGCGCGCCGATCAGCCGAAGCGGAGCGGGATCTCCCGGCCCTCGCGCATCGAGCGCTCCGCCTCGACGCACATCAGCACGCGCTTTCTCGCCTCCTCGCCGGTCACGAGCGCGCGGCGCGCCGCGAAGGCCGTCGCGGTGCGGGCGATCTGTTCACCGAGCTCGAACACCTCGCCGGAGCGTGTCACCGGAACGATCTCTGGCGCGGACGCGCCGCGCCGTCGCGCGCGAAGCTCGAAGCGTGGCTCGAGCTCGCGGTCGAGCGCGCCGGACCACCAGCCGCGGACGGCGCCGTCGTCGCCGACCACCTCCATGACCTGGTGATACTCGAACGCCGCCAGCGTCTGTGTGATTACCGCGTGGCGGTCCCCGGGAAACCGCACGACGGCCGTGAAATCGTCGGAGAGGGCTTCCTCCCGCGGCGCGCCACTGCCGGTGGCGGAGACGGACACGGGATCGCCGACCTGGTCGAAGTACCACAGCAGGAGGTCGAACGCGTGGACCGGCTCCTCCAGGATCCACGAGCCGACGCGGGCGCGGTCGTATCGCCAGCCGCCCGCCCCCCGCCGATACGCAAACCGGAAGAGCGCGAACAGCGCGTAGCGCGGAGTGCCGATGTCGCCGGTGTCGATCATCGCCTTGATGCGCCCCCACTGGGCCGACAGGCGCAGCTCGTGGCCGATCGAGAGCACGCGTCCGGTGCGCCGGGCGGCGGCGATCAGCTGGTCGCACTCGCCGGGAGTCCGCGCCATCGGCTTCTCGAGCAGGACGTCCTTGCCCTGCTCGAGCGCCGCCACGCCGACCTCGGCGTGGAGATGATTGGGCAGCGCGATCGCCACGGCGTCGACGTCGGGCCGCCGGAGCAGGTCGCGGTAGTCCAGATGGACCGCGACGTCCGGAAATTCCCGACGCGCGGCGGAGGCGGTCGCCTCGGTGTGGCAGGCGATCGCGACCAGCGCCGCGCCGGGAGCCGACGCGATCGCCGCCGCGTGGTGTCGGCCCCAGGCGCCGTAGCCGATCAATCCGAACCGCAGCACGCGCGTCACCCCTTGAATGCGCCCGCCACCAGCCCGCTCACGATGTAGCGTCTCAGCAGTAGCACGAGCACCGCGGTCGGGGCCAGGCCGAGCAGGCAGATCGCCATCATGAGCGTGAAGAACACGAAGTAGTCCGAGACCAGGCCGGCGAGGACGACGGGCAGCGTCATGAACTCGGGGCGGCTCACGACGATGAGCGGGATCAGGAGCTCGTTCCAGGAGAGGACGAAGAGAATCACGCCGCACGCGGCCAGGCCGGGCGTCGTCAGCGGCACGACGATGTGCAGGAACGCGCTGAAGCGTGTGCAGCCGTCGATTCGCCCCGCGTCCTCCAGCTCGGAGGGAAAGGAGCCGAAGTACGGCACCAGGATCAGCACCGCGTAGGGCAGGAGCAAGCCGATCTCGGCGACGACCACGCCCGAGAGCGAGTTGAGGAGGCCGTAGCTCCGGAACATCACGTAGAGCGGGACCATCAGGACGATCAGCGGCACCATCCGGCTGGCGAGGCTCACTCGAAGGAGCGCCCGGGTCCACCGAAGCCCGAGCCTGGCGATCGTATACGCAGAGAGGCCGGCGACCACGAGGGTCACCGCCGTCACCGCGAGGCCGACCACGAGGCTATTCAAGAAGGCTGCCGGGAAGCGCTCGACGGACTTCGGCAGATAGGAGACCTGCTCGAAGATGGGACCGCGGGCGGTCCCACCCGAGAGGATCAAGACGAAGTTGGCCGCCGTGAACTCGCGCGGCCGCAGGAGGAGCGAGCGCACGTCCTGCTGCAGGCTCTTCTCGGAGTGCAGGCTGCCGAGAATCACCGGGACGAGCGGCCCGACCAGGAAGGCGATGGCCAGGAGGTTGAGGATCCAGACGAGCGTGCGGCGCCCGCGCGTCACAGGTCGACCTGCCGGTACAGCGCACGCACGTAGATCAGGCTGGCGGCGGCGACGATCAGCGCGAGCGCCCACGCGGACGCCGCCCCGAGCCCGACGTCGAAGGGCGGCTGAAACGAGACCTTGTAGGTGTACCACGCGGCCACCCAGGTGGCGTTCCCCGGCCCGCCTTGCGTGATTGCGAGGATCTCGTCGAACACCATGAAGGCAAAGGCCGTGCGCAGCACGAGGCTCACCGCGATCACCGGCAGGAGCAGCGGCAGCGTGATGCTCCAGAAGCGCTGCCACGCCGACGCGCCGTCCACGTCCGCGGCCTCGAAGATCTCACCGGGCATTCCCGAGAGCGCGGCGTGATAGAGCAGGATGTTGAATGGCGTGGTGCGCCACACGTAGGCGGTGATCACGGCGCCCATTGCGAGCGCCGGCGTTCCCAGCCAGTTGACGGAGCCGTCGATCAGACCGAGCGCGGAGAGCGCGCGGTTCAGGTAGCCGTACTGCGCGTTGAAGACGAACGACCAGAGCAGCCCGTTGACCACGGGCGGCACCGCCCAGGGCAAGAGGATCAGCGCGCCGGTCACCCGCGCGATCCAGACGCGCCGCTCCGCAATGACGAGCGCGATCGCGAGCCCGATCACCACCTCGAGCGCCACCGCGACCATCACGAACACGGCGGTGTGGCGGAGCGAGAGCCAGAACACGCCATCATCGAGCAGGCGGGAGAAGTTCGCCAGGCCCGCCCACGGAAAGTCGCCCGTGCGGAGCTGCCGCAAGCTCACCTGGTGTAGCGACAGGTAGCCCGCATAGCCGACGGGATACGCGACGACGAGGCCCAGGCAGAGGAGGGCGGGGAGATTCATCCACAAAGCGAGCGCGTTCGGCCGGAGCTCGGATCGCCGCCGAGCCGGGAGGATCGCGCTCACGAGGTTGCAAGCGCCGCGGGGCAGGACAACGAAGCGGCGCGGGACGATCTCAGCCGCGCTTGGCCCGAGCGACCGCGGCGACCATGTTGTCGCAGGCCTGGTCCGCGGTGATCTTCCCCGAGAGACACGCGGTCAGCTCGACGTTCATGGCGTCGCTCCAGCGCGGATACCAGGGCTGGTAGACGGCGGGCACGGCGTCGGCGAAGTTGATCGCCTTGTTCCAGATGCCGAGGACCGTCGGCACGTCCGCCCACTTCGCCCATCCCTTCTTCAACAGCTCGCTGTCCATCACGGATTGATATCCGCTGCCGAGCATGGCGTCGGTGGCGAGGCGGTTCGCCTGCGTGTACTGCCCGTCCTTCGTGCGGCCGCCGAGGTACTGCAGGAGCTTCCACGCCCAGTCCTTGCTCTTCGTGGTGCTCACCATGATGTACAGCATGGTGTAGCCGATCGTCTTGCCGTCCCCCGGATGCCCGACGACCCGGCCCTTGCCGGCGATCGGAGACTGCGCCTGATCGTTGACGAGGCTGATGTAGTAGTGGTGCAGCGTACCGAGATAGAGGTGCTGGCCCGCGTTGAAGGCCTTCACGGCCGGAATGAAGCGCAGGTTGAGCGAATTGGGATCGGCCAGCTCGTCCTTGAACGTGCCCTGCCACCACTTGAGCGTCTCGCGCGCGATGGAGCCGGGGCCGAGCTGCGGGGCGAGCTGCTTGTCGAAGATGAGCCCGCCGCGGTTCACGGTCATGCTGAACCAGGTGGCGGGTAGCTGCTCGAAGCCGACACCGGCGACCCAGAGGATGGGGTACTTGCACACGCCGTCCTTCTTGGCCTTCTTGCACTGCTCGATCAGCTCCGGATAGCTCGAGAACGGCTTGCCCTTGAAGCCGGCTTTCGCGAGCAGCTCGTCGTTCACGATGAACACCCACACGGTCGAGAAGTACGGCAGGCCCCACGTCTTGCCGTCGCGCTGGGCGATGGCGCGCGTGAACGGCGTGAAGTCCTTGACGTACTGGTCGACCCCGGGCAGACCGTCGATCGGCAGCGCGATGCCCTGGTCGATGTAGCTCGACAGGTACTGCATGGGCGACTGCGAGACGTCGACCGCGTCGCCGGCGGCGTACATCGCGGTGAGCTTCGCGACCTGCGGCTCGACGTTGGGCTCGATGATCTGGTTGAGCTTGACGCTCCAGTCCTGCTCGAACTGCTTGCCGATCTGCTCGTAGATCTTGCCGTACTGCCACACCACGAATGTCAGCGGAGGAGGCGTGCCGCCCGGACGCGCCGCCCACGGCCCGCCGGTCTGCGCAGTCAGCTCGCGGGGCAGGAGACCGACGCCCGCGGCAGCGAGCCCGCCCTGCACGAAGCGGCGGCGTCGGAGGGAGGGAACGGAATCGGTCGATCGCGCCATGACGGGATCTCCTGCTCGCCGTGGTCCGCGGGCGGCGTGCTCTCTCGTTTCAGGTGCCGAGGCGCCAGCAGAATAGTCCGAAGCTCGCCGCTGGCGCAAGCCGCGCGCCGCGTGCTAGAGAGAATCGAAGGGGGCCGCCGAGGCCCCCTTCGAGCATCCCCCAAGAAGAGTTGCGCCGGCGGAGCCGGCGCTCGAACAGGCGCAAACCGTGCGCAGCGTGCTAGCTGGCCGCGGCGTCGCCGATCTTATCTCGCTGAGAGGAGACCGCCGTGGGACCCACCGACCTCTGCTACGCATCGGCCACCGAGCTCGTCTCGCTGATCAGGACGAAGGTCCTGTCGCCCGTCGAGCTGATGGAGGCGCTCCTCGCGCGCATCGAGCGCGTCAACCCGATCGTCAACGCGTACTGCACGATCACCGCCGATCGCGCGATGGACGAGGCCCGCCGGGCCGAGGCCGCCGTGATGTCCGGCGAGCCGCTCGGCGCGCTCCACGGGGTCCCGGTGTCGATCAAGGATCTCGCGTTCACGAAAGGCGTGCGCGCGATGTCGGGCTCGTTCATCTTCGAGCACCGCGTTCCGGATGAGGACGCGCCGTTCGTGCGTCGTCTGCGGGAGGCCGGCGCGATCGTGATCGGCAAGACCACCAGCCCGGAGTTCGGGTGGAAGGCCCTCGGCGACAGCCCGCTGACCGGGCACACGCGCAATCCGTGGAATCCCGCGATGACTCCCGGCGGATCGAGCGCCGGTGCCGCTGCCGCGACGGCCGCCGGCCTGGGGCCGCTCGCGCAGGGATCGGATGGCGCCGGGTCGATCCGCATCCCGGCGGGCTTCTGTGGCATCTACGGCCTCAAGCCGTCGTACGGCCGCGTGCCGATGTGGCCCATGTCCAACGACGACTACGGCTCTCACACGGGTCCGATGACGCGCACCGTCGCGGACGCCGCGCTCATGCTGGCCGCGATGGCCGGCCCCGACGAATGGGATCGCACGTCGCTCGAGGCCCGGCCCGCGGACTACGCCGGCGAGCTCGATCGCGGCGTGAAGGGCCTGCGCGTGGCGTACAGCCGGGACCTCGGCGGCCTTCAGGTGGACGCCGAGGTCGCCGCGCTGGTCGACGCGGCCGCGCGCGTCTTCGAGACCATCGGCGCTTCTGTAGAGGAGGTGAAGCCGGGTTTCGCCGACACCTCGCCGCTCATTCGCCGTCTCTGGAGCGCTCACATGGCCGGCAATCGAGCGCGATATCTCGACGAGTGGCGCGACCGGATGGACCCGGGACTGGTGGCGTGCATCGAGTCCGGCCTGCCGCTCACCGCGGTGGACTACGTCGAGGCTCGCGCCGAGAAGCTGGCGTTCTGGGATACCGTGCGGCCGCTGTTCGAGCGCTACGACCTCCTGCTCACCCCCACGCTCTCGGTGGCGGCCTTCCCGGTGGAGCGCCTCAACCCCGCGCACTATCCGCAGCACGCCTGGGACTGGTTCCCGTGGGCGTCGTTCAGCTATCCGTTCAACCTGACCCAGCAGCCCGCGGCCAGCGTCCCCGCCGGATTCACGGCCGCGGGCCTGCCCGTCGGGCTTCAGATCGTCGGACGGCGCTTCGCCGATCTGACCGTACTCCAGGCGTCGGCCGCCTTCGAGTCCGCTCGCCCCTGGCGAGCCCGTCGCCCGCCGCTCGACTGAATCCGGCCTGGCGGACCTATCGATCGCCGCTCGACCGAGTCCGGCCTTCGCCGCGGACGACCTTGAAGCCGATCTCGCGCAGCAAGCGACGGTCGGCCTCCGCGTCCTTTTCGGCCGGGATCCGAAGCACCGTGTCCTGCGTGTAGGTCGCGATCGGTGGCCCCGGCTCGCGGCGCAGCTCTTTCGGATCGCGTCCGGCGGCGACGGCGCGGATCCCGTCGCGGACGATGTTCCGCAGCATGATGACGCCGCGATCCGTGGAGGCCAGGCGCTCGAGCGCGTGGACGGCGATCGCCCGCTGGCTCGACTGCGCGTCGAAGTCCGCGGGGTGGCGCTGGCGTTCCTCGTACGGGCGGTCGTCCGACTGACCGAACCCCGGCCGCGCGATCTCATCGCGCGTGAGCCCCCAGGCCGGGTCTACCTGCGCCAGCTCCATGTTCCACGTGTGCGTGTCGTCGACGGGCACGGCCCAGCGGATGATGACTGGCCGGCTCGCTACCTTCTCCTCGGTGGCCGCCTCGACCTCGCGGGTGAACTGATGGACGTTCGGCGCCATGAAGTCGCAGACGCGCACCCACACGTGCTCGCCCACGCGGCGCGTCGCGATGTAGATCATCCCGAAAGGTGTCTCCTTCCACGCGAGCTCGGCGAGCGCCCCGAAGGCCTCGGTGAATTGGCAGCCGCTCGAGATCGCGTGGAGAAACGACGTGTGGACCGGGTCCATGCTGTTGTCCTTGATCTGAAGCCAGTTGCACGGCAGCATGAACTTCCCCGCGGGCTCGAGCGCGAATCCCGGCAGCTCGAAGGTGTCGTAGAGCGGAAACGGAGGCCGCCGATCCGGTGGTCCCATGTACCCGAATATGAGCCCGCCGAATTGGTGCGTCGGATACGCGCCCTGACACAGCCGGTGTCTCAGCGTGCTCGTGGGCGGCTCCCCGGGCGTCTCCAAGATCTGGCCGTCCACGTCGAACCGCCAGCCGTGGTAGCAGCAGCGGATGCCCCGTGCGCTGATCAGCCCGTACTCGAGCGATGTCCCGCGGTGCGTGCAGTGGAGCTGGAGCAGGCCGACGCGCCGGCCGCCGTCACGAAACACCACCAGGTCCTCGCCCATGATCCTGATGCGCCGCGGGACGTCGCCGAGCTCGCGCGCGCAGGCGACGGGTTGCCAAAACCTCCGAAGATATTCGCCACACGGCGTGCCCGGTCCGACCTGCGTCAGCTCTTCGTCGGGCGCCGGCACTTCGCGAGCGAGATAGGCGCTGAACGGTCGATTCAGGAAGGCGGTCATGGAGCGGATATACCACACGCCGGTCGCGAAGCTACGCCGGTGGTGAACCTGGATGAAGGTAAGCTACGCGGAATGGTCCAACTGGATCGAACGCGAGGAGCGGGGGCGTGACGACATGTATCGGCGGCCTGGAGGACGAACCCGTCGCCCCAAGGCCGCCGTTTATGCGCCGACCCGTCACTGCGGTCGGCGCTCATTTTCCTGTCTACCGCGGACTCGTCTCTACCGCCGAGTGCGTGAAGCCCCCCGGCCGAGTGCCTCCTGGTCCGAAGGCGCGGATCGCTGGACGAAGCGGTTGTACTCCTCCTCAGCCCTGTCCTTGGTGTAGCCGTAGCGCTGCTGGAGGAGCCCGATGACCTGATCCGAGCGACCTTCGATACGGTCCAGGTCGTCGTCGGTCAGGTTGCCCCATTGCTCCTTGACCTTGCCCTTCATCTCCTTCCACTTGCCCTTGAGGATATCGACGTTCATAGATCGCTCCCTGTTCAGTAGTTGGTGCGAGGCGTCCTGCACCAGCACTGCGGCGGGACGCCCGCCTGTTCTCATGGTCACGCAAGCTCCGTGCCCTCACCTTTCGCTGCGGCGCGGGCCTTTTCGGTCGTCGCCGCGGCCCCCCGGGTAGTCCTTACCGAGAAGCCCGTAAAGCTTTGACTCATCAAGCGCGGACCTCGGCCACTCCCGCCCCGTGCGCGCAGTTGGCGCAACAGAACATGCGGCCGTTGGACTCCACTCCGTGTCCGACTATCCGGCACCCGCAGTGCTCGCACGTCGGGGCCAGTGCTTGTATGGCACACTCGAACGAATCGAATGTGCCGATTCGTCCCTTCTGGCGAATCTCCATCGTCTTGTCGTACTCGTTCCCGCACACGTCGCACCGCGGCATCGTCGCCTCCCTAGAGCCGGTATTCAGGCGCCTTGTCGGTCTTCGAGTCGCCTTCCTTCGGATCGTCGTTCTTCGGTTGGTCCTGTGGCCCCTCGCCCCGTTGCTCACCCGATTCCGCGCTGCCCTCGTCGGGCGGCTTCGCCATTGCGAAGACCTGCACACCAACGTATCCCTCTCTCACGTAGGCGGCCTGAATACGCAGCCACGGAAGGCCCATGGCGAGTGCGCCTCGAGCAGCCGTTTGGACGGCGGTGGCAATGGCGTTCTTCACCGCGCCCTCGGAGGGATCCTCGAGTGGCGCGGTAGCTTCGATCGCCGCCACCTGAGATGTGGGCTGATCGGCGACGGAGGGTGTGGCGAGGGGTCTCGAGAGCAAAGCCGCAAAGGCGAGCAGAGCGAGCGGCCATCGTGTTCGCATGAGTGGGATCCTCCTCGCGCGCGATCCGTGCGACCACCGTGCCAAGCTGTGGCCGTCACGCAGGCCCGCCGAAATGGCAAACCGCGAGCGACGCAGGCAATGGAGGGAAGGCTTACCGAGTACCAATGACCGGAGAACGCCCGCGCGTTCGGCGACGGCGCGTTTGCTAGCGGGATTCAGTGCGAAGTGTCGCTGGTATTGCTCTTGCTGGTCTCGTAAGGGGACTTCTTTGCGAACACTCCAGATGGTCCTGAATCATTCGACAGGCAGTGCAGAGTTGACGACCGGCACCGAGGCTACCGCAGGCTCGGTGAAACGATCGGACGACCACGCCGCGCTCGAATCCGGAGATCATCGCTCCGCGCTTCAGATGATCGCGGACTGCTTCCGGCATCAGCACCCGGAGGCGTTCGGGTTCGCGCCCGTGACGGGTCCCGCCCTTCCGAGCGAGCTCAGGGGCGCCCGGGACGAGGCGCTGTCGGGTCGTCCAATCGAATTCGTGCCGGAGGAGGCCATGGGGCACCCGGATGCCTTGCGCCTTCGGAACCGGGCCGCGGGCTTCGAGTGGAGCAGCGACATCTGATGACCGATGCCGGCTGGCTGCTCCTCGCCGTGACGGCGGGCGCCGTGTTCGCGGTGTTCTGGATCAAGCGCGAGCTGTGGATTCACCGGCGCCGCGCCCGCTCGAAGTGCGACCGCGAGCTGTAGAGCGGGCGCCGCCGCCGGCGAGCTGCTACTCGTACACCACGCCGATGGTCTCGGCGACCATGGCGGGGCGATCGCCTCCCTCGACCTCCATCGTCATCTCGCTCGTGATGCGGACACCGCCGTCCTTCGTCTCCTCGGCGTTGACGAGACGCTGCCGGAGGCGAACTCGCGCGCCCGCGGGCACCGGGCTGATGAAGCGGACCTTGTTCGATCCGTAATTGATGCCGCGCCGGCGGTCGGTGATCTTCATCAGCGTCGGGGCCAGGCGCGGAAGCAGCGACAGGGTGAGATAGCCGTGGGCGATCGTCTTGCCGCCCGGCATCTCACGCCGGGCGCGCTCGACGTCCACGTGGATCCACTGATGGTCGCCGGTCGCCTCCGCGAACTTGTCGATCATCTCCTGAGTGACCGTCAGCCATTCCGACGGGCCGAGCTGTTCGCCGAGATGCTGGAACACGTCCCTGGGCTTCGCCAGCGTGAGCATCGCCGCTCCTTTCCTCGTGGTGTTGGATCAGCAGCGCGGGAACCGCCCCCCGCGCCTAGCCAGTGTGTCGGAGCAATGAAACCATCGATCGCAATAACTTGTCTGCTCCGAGCGCCGGCTCCGCCGGCGCAACCTTGCTTTTGGGGATGCTCGAAGGGGGCCGCCTAGGCCCCCTTCGATTGACTAGTGGTAGAGATCGATCAGTTCCTGCAGCGCGACCATCTGGTTGCCGCGCGTCGACGACGGCACGACGATCAGGGTGTTCACCCCGGCCGCGTACCAGGCCTCGATGCCGTCCCGCACCTCTCGCGGGCTGCCGAAGAGAGTGACCTGGGACAGCCATCGGTCCGACATCAGCTCGGGTAGCCGCGCGTCCTCGCCGGCCGCGATCGCCCGGCGAATCGCGAGCATCTCGTCCGCGAAGCCCGCCTCGATCCAGTAGTTCTGGTAGTTCGGCAGCTTCACGTAGCCGATGAGCGTGCGCCGGTTCACCGCGGCGGCCGCCGCGCGATCCGCGTCGATGCACGTCGGCACCATGTTGGCGATGAAGAACTTCGGGTCGCTGCGCGCGCTGGCCGGCAGGTGGGCGAGCGAGGCGGGCATGTGCGAGCGCGCGGCATTGGCCCAGACCGCGCCCTGGGCGATCTCGCCGGCGAGGGCCACCATCTTCTGCCTGAGCGTGGCGAGGATGATCGGGGGCAGCTCGCCGGCCTGCTTGGCTCCCGTCTTCAGATCGTCGACGAAGCGCCGGACGTCGGCCAGCGGCTTGCCGGGCGTGACGGACAGCCGCTGATGCGCCGGCCCGTGGCTCACGCCGATGCCGAACCGGAAGCGGCCGCCCGACACCTCGTGGATGAACGCGGCGGTGCTCGCGAAGTCGTACGGGTGCCGCGTGTAGATATTGGCGATCGTCGTGCCGAAGAACATCTCGCGCGTGTTGAGGGCGACGGCCTCGGCCAGGGCCAGGCCGTCGCCGAGGCTCGGGCCATAGATGCCGGCGAAGCCCTCGCGCTCGAACCGCTGCGCCATCTCGATGGTGGCGCGCCGCCGCCCCGGCATGGCGGCGAGACTGACGGCGGGCTTGCCGGTCATGGCCATGGCAGCGCTCCGCCCCAGCGGTCGAGGTACGTCGTCTCCGCGATGGGCTTTCTGACGCTCGGCCCGTACTTCACGGCGGGATACCCGAGCGGGATGCAGAAGTGGAACACGGCGTCCTTGGGTACGTCGAACATCGCGTAGAAGCGGTCCATGACCTTCGCGTGCAGCGTGGTGGGGATCGAGCCGATGCCGAGCGCGTGCGCGGCGAGCATGAGGTTCTGACAGGCGGGAACCACCGAGTTCGCCCAGCCTGGCGGCACGGCGAACGCGAACACGATGGCCGGGACGTTGTCCATCTCATCGGCGAGGCCCATCGCCGCGCGGTAGTTCTTTTCGTCGGGCGGGATGTCCTGCGGGCCCTTCCAGCGGTGGTCGTCCCAGCGCTTGGCCCACCACGCCTCGTGATAGAGCCGGGCGAAGGCGCGGATCCTCTCGCGGTCGGTGACCACGAGGAAGCGCCCGATCTGATGGTTGCCGCCGTTCGGGGCCTTGACCGCGGCCTCGATGAGAAGGCGAAGGTCCTCGGGCGGGATGGGGTCCGGCCGGAACTTCCGGACGGAGCGCTGGGTGAACATCACCTCGCCGATCGGCATCAGGAGCCGCTCGAAGCTCATCGCGGTGTCGGCCTCCGGTGGGGCAGGGGGTGGTGAGGCGCCTTGTGCCGGCGAGTATACGCGGCCCGCC
>Ga0126379_10001542_pt1 | contig 14126 bp, 11 predicted proteins | sample PanSoiMetPlot_24_FD_92640 | JGI IMG/M metagenome (GOLD analysis project Ga0126379, IMG submission 92640) | Tropical forest soil microbial communities from Panama - MetaG Plot_24 | ecosystem: Environmental > Terrestrial > Soil > Tropical forest > Bulk soil | place: Panama | collected 2016-02-17 | reverse complement strand
CCTTTGACTTTGAGTGAAGTGGCCGAAAATTGTCCTGCAATCTGAGGATCACTCGTCGAACCCCGTATCGTGCCCGCAAAGGTGGCCGTGCCGGCAAGGCCTATTTGCTGAGGTGTCGCGCTGAATGCATTCGCTACCGATTCAACCTCGCTCAAATCATTAGACTGAACTTGTACCTGCAGAGCGGTGGTTCTGCTCAGGGTTCCATTTAAGTCGATCGTCGTTTGGCCTGATTCGATGTGGCTTGGCGCGAATGTGACGGTTTCTGCCGCCGCAGAATAGTCCGCGTGAACGTCAGCCGCGATTGGAACAGTCGACGGCGCTCGATCAGCGTGTACTTGTGAGACCCCTCCTGCCACACTGGCATCCATTCGAGCCGTCAGCGTGTCGAATGTTTTATGCCAGTTCCCAGCCAACTTTGCGTTTGTCGTTCCGGTCAGCCGGAAGTCTTTCATCGCCTGAGCATTCATGAGCGCCTGAATACCGGCCAACGGTATGTTGTGTACTGTGGCATTAAAGTCCGCTACTTGAGCGCCAGCGACGTCATGCATCTTAAGACTGCCGTTGACCGCACCGCCAAGCACCGCGGCTCGAAGGTCGCGAACTTCAGCGTCGCCTTTGTCCAATAGGTATCGAACACTGATGTCTCGAACAAGTGTGTGGACCGTGGAGGTGTGAACTTGAACGCCGTTGCTCGTCAGATTACCTTCCAAACTCAGTGTCTGAAGCACGGGCTTATTCGGATCGCTTTCGAATTTCGCCGACCCCGCGAGTTTTACAACTCCAACCAACATCGGGTCTTTGATTACCTGGCGAAGTTCGGCCGTATCCAATGAAGACTGATATGAAGCCGTAACCTTCGGATGGACGTAATCGTCGAGTCTCGCCGTAAGGCTGAATTGTGAAGCCCCGCTCGCCAGCACGCTGCGTTTCAACGTGAAAAAGTCCGGAGTGGCTTCAAATTCAGCTTCGAAGTTGTGAATTATGGGATTCAGATTTTGCAGGTGGATCCGGCCGTCCTTATAACTCAATCCTCCGGAATAGCGCTTCGGACTGGGATCGAACGTTGCTTGAAATTCAAGATTGTGAAGATCTGCATCAAGCGCGCTTTTTTGATCGTTGTAGTACACCTCACCCTGACCGAGCATCACGTGACGCACGCCTAAATCGAACACGCTCGTCTCCTGGTCGGAGCTTTTTAACGTAGGCAGATTTGTCTCACCGTTTTCGCCGGCGAACACGCGCGCCACTGGATGGTCGATGACAATATCCTTCAAATACCACTTCCGCTGAAGTAACGATACGACCTGAATGCCGACGCTGAGATGGTCGACCTTCAAGAGCGGTGTGGCCTGATAAGGTGGCGCACTGTCGATCACAACGTCATACATGTCCACGGCGGGACTGACGCCCGAAAGATGAACAGAGAAATCCCTCATCTTCAACTGGACTCCGACCGTGTCGTTGAGCTTCGTGTACGCGATGCGCAGTAGATATTGGCGAAAAGCCTCGTTATGGAACAGTGCCACGATGCCAACCAGAAACACTGCAGTGAGAACCAATAAGCCGCCGCCAATGAAGGCGGCGATTCGTTTCCAGTTGCGGCGTCCGCGAGGTTGTTCGCGGCGCTCGTAATAATCCGGAGGTAGAGATTCAGTACTCAAAACGCTTGCCCCAAGGTAATAAAGATCTGTGTGGCCTTGATTCCCGGCAACGGATTCAAATTCCGTCCGACGTCGATTCGGATCGGACCCACGGGTGTTGCATAGCGCAAGCCCACACCGACCGAGTTGCTATATTGACTCGCGAAGTTCTTGAACCCGACATGATCGAAAACGTTTCCGCCATCATAGAACGTCGCGAGCGTTAATCCCTTCTTCAATGGGAGAGGAATTCGGAGTTCGGAATTCAAAATAAGAAGCTGTCTCCCGCCAGTCGGGACGCGAATAGGCCCGCAGGTTGAAATGTTGGCCGGATCGCCGCACACAGTGACGTTGGTCTGCGGGCCGGCTCCATTCAGCGGAAATCCCCGAAGAGTGCTTCCGCCTCCGGAGAAAAACAATTGGCTAATCGGAACGTGACTGCCGGATGTTGCCTTTGCAAAGCCAACCCTGAGACTATTTGCCCAGACAATGCCGTTCAGCTTTTTGTAAGCGGCAGCCTGGGCGAGAAGCTTTCCGAAGGTCACGTTAGACCCAAGCCCTGCGGGGTTCACGTCCAATTCCACGCTGTTGTACATGCCCGTGTGCGCATCGAGTGCATTGTCGCGAGTGTCGCGGATCCAGACGGCAGCCAATGTTGAAAGCCGTGTGTGCAGGTCTTGTTGCGGTACGAGTTCGGGAATCACCAGATCGGTCAACCCGATTTGTGTGAGCGTATACCGCAGCGAGAGGGTCTGCGTTCTATCGGAAGTAAGTGGCTTCTGAAGCTGGAGACCGAATTGTCCAAGACGTGAATTGAAGATCGGGTTTTCCTTGTTCTGCTCTAACGTTGTCGTTAACGTCGCTGTCCAGTCCGTCCATCTGAAATTCGGATCGCTGAAAGCAATCGAAGCGCGACGATCGAGTGGACCGTACAGACCTGCGACCGTGAATGTTTCCGCCTTGCCTCGGACATTGTTCCGCGAGTATTGAAAGCTCACGCGAGGTCCTTGCACACTCCGTTGGTTGGTTTTGAAGGTGGACGGAAGTCCAACTGGCGGCAAGCCGGGCAAAGCAACTGTACCCGTCGGTACACTGCCACCCTTGTTGACGAACTCGTATCCAAAGCCGTAGGCCATCGTGTTTTGCTTCGATTCGTGAACCTTCACGATCACATCCTCTTGTTCTTCTGTCGTGACTTGCCGCCGCGGATTCACTTCGGCCCAATCGAAGACGCTTATGGCATACAGGCGACTTTCGGATGTAAGAATGTCTCGTTCTGTCAACGGCTGCTCAACCTGCAACCTTCGGATTTGTTTAGCAATCAACTTGGGCTGCGTGATGTTGTTTCCTACTGTAACGATGCTGCTGGTTTTGACCTGCGGGCCTTCGTGAATCGTGTAAACGACTTCGAATTTGTGCGGATCGTTGGGCAAGGGCTCCGCTGTTGGCTGAAAGCTCGCGGTGAGGTAGCCGTGCTCGAGGTAATACGACATGATTTTGTTCCGATCATCATCGATCGACTTTTGTGCGTAAGGCTGATCTGGTCGTATTTGCAACCCATCGGGTGCGAGCTCGTTTACCTGAATAGAAGTGTTTCCTTCGACGCGAATCGAGGAGACCGTATCCTGGGGACCTTCATCGATGACGAACTTGACTAAGATATTTTTGTCTTTGGTGTCGAATTGCGGAGTAACTTTGACCTCATTGAAACCTTTTGACCGGTAGAAACCCTCGAGCATTTTGATACTCTTCGCATCGTAGCTGCCCTTAGTTAGGAGGCCAGCCTTGCGAACATTGATGTGCTCTTCGAGCTCGTTCTCGTCCAAGTGAGTATTTCCGGTAAATGCGACATCCTCGATCTTCTTGCGGTCGCCTTTCTTAACGGCGTACGTAATGATGATGCCGTCCGGCCGAACTTTCGTGTCCACGTCGACTTGAACATCGAAAAACCCTTTTTGCCGGAACATCGTTAGCAGGCCTTGTCGTCCTTCCTGGACTAACTCGGGTGTCAGCCCGTTCTGCTGATAAACCGGGAGTACCTTGTGTTTCCTTTGTGACTCCAGTACCGGGCGAAGCAGAAACGACGAAAGGTGCGCACCCTCGATATACGCATGAACTGGCGGGCCGGGTTGTACCTCAAACGAAATTTCGGCGCGATTGGTTTCGGGGGTGTAGTTCGCACCGAGCAGCTTCACCTGCGCCGCAAGGTGGTTTTCGCTTTGCAAATGCGATTCTAAGAACTGCGTTGCGTTCTGCAGCTTGTTCAGCGAGTAACCTTTACCTTCCCGGATTGCTGACGACTTCAGACGAGCGCGAAGCGAACGAAGACTATCTTTGAGGTGGTCGGTTTCGTCCGGCGTCGTTCCTTGAATGATGATGTCGCCAAATTTCGCTAGCCGATTCAGAGTGACTCGAAAATTGATATTAGCTAGCCCTTTCGCTTTATCGACTTGAACCTCGGGGGCCACTTCCGCCTGAAAATATCCGTTGCGCTGTAGGAACATGACCAATGAGTCTTGAGCCCTCTGAATGTCAACGGACGAATACGGCTCTTGAGGAACGTAGTTCGCGGCGAGAACCAAGCGATTGTACGGGAACCGCTCTGCGCCGGGGAATTGGTATATACCGAAGTAAACCGCAGGCTGGAGAACAAAGACAACGCGCACACCGTCCTGCTCCGGGCGCAGATCCAGTTGAACATCCTTGAACTTGCCTGTGCGCCGGAGCGCATCAAGAGTTTGCTCGATCTTCGCGGTGGAAAAATCTTCTCCGTTGCGCACCGTGACCATCGGCATCATTTCATCGACATTCAAATCAGGTTGTCCCGCGAGTTCTACGGAAGAAATGTTTTGACCTTCATAAGAGAGAAGTTCGGTCTTCTGAACAGCATCGCTTTGCGCGCGTTCTTGTGAGGCCTGCGCTCCAACCAATAAAGTTGTCCACAATAGGAGCCCAAGCAGTACCAGATTCCGACTAAACACAGTACGCCGTCGGAGTTTGTACATGAGGTTGACCTCATTTTGGGGGCCTTCAGACGCGATGTCGTACTTATCGTTCCCCGAAAGCGAATTGACGCTCACGATGGCCGAACATAACGCCGTTTATCGGCCAAAATGCTTCAAGTGCAAACTGTCATGCAATCGAAGCTCCGTCAGCGCAACTCCGATGGATGTTTAGGTGTAAATACCGAAAACATCCTAGGCGTTCTAACACATCCGCTTGCAGCGAAATTGCTGGACAGCCGGTCAGTGGTTTGTCTCTGGCGGCAAATCTCAGCGAGGTAGGAAAAAATCTCAGCCGAAGTAGGAAAAAAGTCCATAGTCCTAGAAGCAGACTACGCCGCCGGCTGGTGCCCGTCGACGACCCTCCTCGACCGGTTGTAGTGTTTCGAATAAACGTGAGTAAACTCAGCGCCTAGAAAAACCAGCTGCGATGAATAGTAGACCCACGCCAGAATCACAACTATCGATCCGGCCGCTCCAAACATCGAGCCGAGGCTGCTTTTACCGATATAGAAGCCGATCAAGAATTTGCCGAAATCGAACAAGAGTGCTGTTGCAATGGCGCCGATCCAGACATCTCTCCAGCTTACTCGTTCATCAGGCACGTACCGGAAAAGCAGTGCAAATAAAAACGTAACGACTGCGAAAGAAACGACCAGATCCGCCAAGTGCCAGAGGAAATTTGCGCCAGGTAGCAGATCACTGAAATACGCGGTTACGGCGGACAGCACGGCACTGAGAATCATAGAAACCAGCAGGAGGAACGCAATAACCAAAACCATCGTAAATGAGGCAAATCTGTCCTTTAGCACACCCCAAACGAGCCCGTAATCGTGCCGGCGGACCTTCCAGATCTTGTTCATCGTCGTGTGAAGTTCACTGAACACACCCGTGGCGCCAAGACTCAGAACCACAAAGCTCACGATAGTAGCGATGGTTCCGTGTCCGAACGTGCCGGCATTGTGTATCGCCACCGCAATCGTCTTCGCTGCGTCTGCGCCGGCAAGCGATTGCACTTGCCTTTGAATCTGACCAACCGTATCGCCCTTGTAGACAAACCCAACAATAGCAATTACGATCACCAGCAGCGGCGCCAAAGAAAATAAAGCGTAATACGCCAGTGAAGCTCCCAGACGAGGAGCCTCGTCTTCTTGCCACTCCTTGATCGTTTGCTTAATGAGCTCCCACGCATGAACCATGGTCCCTCCAAAAGCTGCGGTGATGTATCGGTGTTGTGTTTTGGCTGCACGAAATTTGCCATTCGGCAAAACGGATCACGAAGAATGGGGAAGTGTGAATATCGTTAGAGAAAATTCAGAGCTTCAAACCGACGAAGCCGGCGACTGCAGCAACCGCGAACGTCAACGCTTCGCCCGCAGTAGCCGTGGGATGGATTGGTAGAACGTTGACGCCGATGGCGTAGAGCGCACCCACGATAATGCCGGTCAGCATGCCACGGATGAGAACTGTACGAAAATTCTTTTTTCTTCTCGGGCTCTGGAAGTGTGCAAGCGCCACACCCAAGACACCACCAAGCACAGTCGTGACGAGAAAAGCGATGGGCCAAGAGAAGTAGAGCGGTACTGCAGCCGATGCAAGGGGTGGGCTTTGGGCTTTGATGGAGTCCTGGCCAAACGAAACCGATCGAACTGTTGTTGTGCCGACTCCCTGTGCATCCAGAGACACCTGCGTCGGATCCACACTTGCAAAATCCGCCGACACCGTAACCACTCGCCCCTTCGGATCCGGCAATCCGACAGCGCGCACGCTTACAGTCGACGTTTCCAACCCCAAACCCTGAATTTGCGAGCGCGCTGGAACGACTTCGAGACGTGGCCGAACCACAGGCAGGTTGATGGTGGCGCGCTCCGAGGTTCCAGCAGCTATCAAAGTGAATTCCGTGGGATCGGGTGGGTTATTGGACGCGATGGTTATTTCAGTAAAAGGAAGGTTCGTGTGATCCATACTGAATTGGCGTGGCAGCAACTCGTCTGCCTGACCGCTGACGAGAAGCGAGACAGGCTGCGGAAGCGGATAACTTGCGGCCGGATCCTTGTTGTCACGAAGACCCACGAAGATTCGCCCTTGAAACTTCCCCGCGTCTTGCAACGCAAGTCCGCCGGCTGATTCGATTACGGGTCTGAAGCGTATTTCCCGGCCATCGGGTGCAATGCCGATGAAGCCGAAACCAACTGACCATGCATTTCCTGACCGTGTTGCAATCGGTGGAATCTTCACTTCCTTATCGGCCCATCGCGCCACGATATATTCATTGGCTCGGAGTTCCGTTTCCTTGGCGGTCGCGGGAATCTTCCGCGTGCCGATGTCGCCACGCACGACCGTTTTCTCTCCAGCGACTGTCCCGACCTGAACCTGTTTCCGCACTGCAGCGCCACGCGCTATACGCACGTTGCTGATCGCCTCAGAGTTCTGTCGGCCTGGTACGGCACCAGCAATAAGACATGTGGCGGAATGGACGAGCACAATTTGGACTACGAACCAGCGTCTTACGGCCATGGCATTTACTTGAATGATGATTCGGGATGGTAGCGGACGACTCAAGTTCAGTCAAGCCAACATCGCAGGTGGCGGGAAGCAGTAGTGGAATGTCTCTTGCACTGTCCTAATGAGAGGTTTTTCGTATGGACTACTCCCGATTCCTGAGCGACGAGCACAAAGCGATCCGGCGGGCTGTAGATGTCCTGAACGCCATGACCGCACGGGCAGAGCAAAACGTACAGGTGGACATACATGACGTTAATGCCCTCCTGATGTTTCTGCATTATTTCGGGGATGTGTGCCATCAAGCTAAGGAAGAAACCATACTTTTTCCCGCACTTCAATCATCGGAAGGGTTTACTTCATCGTTTGAACCGGCGGCGCTGTTGAAGGGACACAACGAGGAACGTACGCTCATCGAGCAAACGCAACTTACGCTCTTCACAGACAATCATTCGGAGTTCGTAGCAAGTGCTCGAAGACTAATCAATGTTCTCTCCGAGCACCTTACAAAAGAGGAGAGTGTTGTTTTTCCCCTTGCCGAACAGATTCTGACGCGGGAAAAAGCAATGGAAATCGGTTACCGAATGCAGGAAGCCGATGCGAACTTCGGTTATACGCAGCGAAAGCTGTTACTGGATTTGTTGCAGCAACTCGCCGACAAGTACATTCGCAAGGCCGCTTAATTCAAGCGATCAGATCGGCCGAAAAATCCGAAGACTTTCCATCTTTGATCGGTCGAACCCATTCCTGATCCATCTCTACTGCGACCGAACGCATAAGTAACGACACGGAAACGATTAATCGGTCGACATTCTTGATCCGAAGAATGATGCCGCTGAGCCCCTGTAGAGGTCCTCGTTCGATTTCCACTGTCTGGCCAATCTTCACGTAAGGCCAGGGCCGCAGCGGCTGCCCTGAATTTACGGCATGGCGGAGCGTCTGAATTTCGGCGTCCTCGACGGCTAAAGGAGTGCGACCGACGCCGACTATGAATTGGACTCCAGGTGTCACCAGGATTGGCAGTCTGGAGTTGACGTCAAACCGGCAGAACGTGTAGCCGGGAAACAAAGGCATAGTGACCGACTTCACTCGATCCGACCAACGATTCCTGGAAATATATGTGGGTAAGAAGGCTTCGTAACCCTTGCTCTCGAGGTGCGTGTGAGCCAGTTTCTCAAACCGCGGCTTCACGCGAAGTGCATACCATAGACCGTCCATGTGACTCTCCGTTTCGGTTCCGCTCGGCATGCATACCACACGGGTAGTCCCATCGTTGTTCTCTGGATATCCTTCCGGAACAACCAGTCCGTCGGACGCACCGGTTGTATGCATCTTCGCAAAAACGAGGTCTCGTCAGCTTCCTTCGGTGACATATTAGTGTCAAGAGAAATCTAGCGGATACGTCTGGTCTTCTTGAACTTGCGACGATTTGGGTCTAAATCAATCCGGCTTTACTGCCCGAAGCACGTCGATACGGCCGTACCCCAGCTGCCCCGAATAATTAGTCAATCTGCTTCGGCAAAATTCAGCGCGCCAATCACTGTAATATCCGGAAGCTCGATCTGAATGCTCAACACGCCTTCCGGTACATGGGCAAAAACGAATTCGCCAATTTCGTTGGTGATCGCTGATTCGATCCGTTCGCCGTTCTGCAACAGGTGAAGCCGGCTGCCACCGACAAAATCGTTGCCGTTTCTAGGCAGAACTTGACCAATCATCTGCTTGTGGCCGTCCTCGTCCCAGATCTTGATATGAACATCGAACTCGTCCGCCCGTATAACGATCTGTCGGCCCGCCGAGTCGCTGCCGCGGACGCCGGACTTGCCTGACTCAACAAAGCTATCGAATACAATTTCAGCTCGCACATAAGCTGAATCAAGAGCGACTCCCGTCTTCGGATGCATCTCAGATAAACCTCCGCTCTGCCAATGGTGAGGGGGACTTTTGAAAATACATCAGCCTTGTAAAAAGAAGGAAAACAATTCTGAAAATCTGACTACGGTCAGGGATTTCCGATTAACAAGAAAAGGAGCCCAATGGAAAGGGTTAGGATATTCAGCGCGAATTGCCAGCATGGCCGAACGAACAGCTATCGATTTCGAGTTGCCTTCCAGTCATTCACGGTAAAAGTGCGTCATAAGCGCTGTCGTCGATTCGTCGTTCACATGCCAAAGGCTTAGTACGAGTGAACGCGCATCCGCGTACAAGAATCCTCGCATCAATCCCAGCAGGTCATCGCCACCAGTGACCACGCTGAGGCCCGATTGGCAGCCGCTTAAAGTAACAAGGTTCGTGTGACAAGCATCAGATTCCGGTAAAGCTGATGTAGATGCGGCTTTGTCGACTCAAGCATTTGCCCCGAGTGCGCGGAAGCGACATGCGGAGCATACTACTGCCCCGTTCGTGCTACACTAAACAGTTTCTGAAATGTATCGGGGAGGGTGTTAGTGGCGCGTACGAAAATGACTCGTCATCAGCTTAAAGAGAAGGACGAGATCACGACATCATTACAGACATTTACGGAGCTAGTCGTCGCTCGCAAACGGGAGGTGACGATAGGCCTGATCGTCGTGGCCGGACTGGCCATTGGCATCTTCGGCTGGCGGTACTACTCATCACGGCGCAATGCTGCGGCGCAGGCGGAACTTTCGCAGGCGATCAACATCTTCAACGACACGGCCAACATCAAATCCGACAAAGAACGGTACGAGAGGACGATGGCCGAAGCGCAAAAGACGCACGATAAATATCGTTCATTACCTGCCGGCAGCATTTCTCTGTACTACGTCGCCCTCAGCCAGGAAGGACTCGGTGATACGACAAAAGCAGTCCAGAATCTTCAAGAGGTAGCGAGTCGCGGCGATGCCAGCATCAGATCCGTGGCGCAGTTTGCGCTTGGCGCGATTTACAAGAAACATGGCGAAACGCAGAAGGCTATCGATACGTACAAACAGCTTTATGACAGCGGTGGATACTCGAAGGCAGCGGTCGCGTATGAACTCGCGACGATCTACGAGGCTAATAATCAGGTCGATCAGGCAAAGGACTATTACCAAAAACTCGTCTCGGAGTTTCCGGATTCTCCATTTCGTCAGAGTGCCGATGACGCCCTCAAGCGGTTGGGCGTCGTGAAACCGCCCCCCACTAGCCAAAAACCATCGTAGCCGTAGAATTAAAAAAAGGAGGGCGGCCATGAGTCAAAATCACTATTTCATTGACCTCAAGGATTTAGCCCACGAAAAACTTTCGTTCAGCTCGCGCTTCGAGCCCGGTGTAATTGACCTCGGATCGGAAAATGTCCGGCAGATCGGAAACCTGGACTGGTCAGCGTCGGCGGAACGCGCGGGCGCCGAAATCCGAATCAGCGGCAAACTGGATACGACGGTTGAGTTAGCGTGCTCGAGATGCCTCGATTCCGCGCGGCTTCAGGTGAGCAAGCCCTTCGATCTATTCTTCCGCGAGCGCGACGACGCGATGTTCGACGAAGACGAGGAAGTCGAACTGCACGAAAATGACACACGAACAGCATTCTTCACGGGAACCAAGCTGGCGATTGCGGATATTCTTCGCGAGCAAATTCTATTGGCCGTTCCGATGAAGGCATTGTGCAAGATAGACTGCAAAGGTTTATGTCCCACCTGCGGGACAAATTTAAATTCCGGTAGCTGTGGATGTCCACCGGAGAATTTCAATCCGCACATGGACACCTTGCTCGAAATTAAACGGCGGCTGGAAGAGCGGAGCTAATAAGATATGCCAAATCCAAAACGACGACATTCTAAGGCCAGGCGCAACCGCCGCCGGGCGCACGATCATTTGACTGCTCGGTCTTTTGCCGAGTGTCCGAACTGCCACGAGTTACGCATGCCGCATCGTGCTTGTCCTCATTGCGGCTATTACAAAGAGCGGGAAGTCATCGAGACAGCCGAGGAATAACTCCTCATGCCCGATTTCAAGATCGCAGTCGATGCGATGGGCGGAGATCACGCCCCCTCGGCGGAAATTGAGGGTGCGCTCCAGGCTGCCGCACAATTCGGTATTCCTATTGTTCTAGTCGGCCAGGAAGACCGAATCCAGCCGGTTCTCGAAAAGCAGGATACCGCCGGTCTCCACATCGAGGTTATTCACGCCAGCGAAGTCATCACGATGGATGAATCCGCAGCCACTGCTGCGCGGAAGAAAAAAGACTCCTCAATTCGTGTAGCGGCCCGCTTGATGCGAGATGGCGGCGTTGCCGGAGTGGTGAGCGCCGGAAACACCGGCGCTGTCATGGCAACTGTGAAGATGGTGTTGGGCACTTTGCCTGTCGTGGACCGACCAGCGCTCTCGACAGTTTTGCCGACGCAGAAGGCGAAGCCTGCGATCCTGCTCGACGTCGGCGCCAACGTCGACTGTAAGCCGCATCACCTCGAACAATTTGCCGTCATGGGCGACATCTATTCCCGCGCGATTTTCGGCATCCGCCGGCCCCGTGTAGGCTTGCTTTCCATTGGAGAGGAAGACTCAAAGGGCAACGAGCTCACTAAGGAAGCGTTCAAGTCTCTGAAGCACGCGCCGATTAATTTCATCGGAAACGTCGAGGGCCGCGACATCTTTAAAGGCGAGATCGATGTGATCGTCTGCGACGGTTTCACCGGCAATGTCGCCCTGAAATTGAGTGAGGGATTGATTGAAACCTTCGCAACGATGCTAAGGCAGGAATTGGAAAAGACAATAGCCGCGAAAGTCGGCTACATCCTGGCGGAGCGAGCCTTCCGCGCATTTCGCCGTCGTCTGGATTATTCGGAGTACGGTGGTGCTCCGCTGTTGGGCATCAAAGGCATTACGATCGTCTGCCACGGCCGGTCAAACGCTAATGCAATCAAGAACGCCATCCGTGTCGCGCACGATTTCTGCAAGCACAATGTGAACCACATCATTGAGACCGAGTTCAATAAACTCGGGATTACAAAAGCAGCGGGCACCACTTAGCTGCCACTTTACTATGAAGATTGCATTCGTATTTCCGGGCCAAGGTGCGCAGTACGCAGGAATGGGCCGCGAGGTGGCAGAAAAGTTTCCAGTCGCGCGGGCTGCTTTCAATGATGCAGATGCCGCTTTAGACTTTCCGATTTCCCGTCTGTGCTTCGAGGGTCCCGAAGAGGACCTCAAGTTAACCGAGAATACCCAGCCGGCGATTCTCGCAACATCCATCGCGCTTTTTCGGGTCTTGGAAGAAAAGGGCGTGCGGCCGCACTTTGTTGCGGGCCATAGCTTGGGCGAATATTCCGCGCTCGTTGCCGCCGGAGCATTGAACCTGCGCGAGGCAGTTGCGTTAGTGCGAAGGCGCGGCCGGTATATGCAGGAAGCAGTGCCGGTGGGCATGGGCGCCATGGCTGCACTGCTTGGATTGGATCTCTATGCGGCGCAGGCAGTCTGCGAGAGAGCTGCTGACGGTCAAGTTGTGGCTCCGGCAAATTTGAATTCGGCCGGCCAAATCGTCATTGCAGGAAACCGTGAAGCTGTCGAACGTGCCGTGAACTTCGCGAAAGAAGCCGGCGCCAGGCGATCGATTCTGCTTCCAGTGAGCGCGCCATTTCATTGTGCGTTGCTGAAACCTGCCGAAGAACGGCTGTCCGTGGACCTCGATTCCTGCACCTTTTCCGAATTGCGCTACCCGCTGGTAACCAATGTGGATGCGCAGATCATCCGAAGCGCCGTGGACGCTCAGAGCGCTTTGAAGCGTCAGGTATCGCGTCCTGTGCGGTGGCAAGAAACTGTTCAGCGCCTGCTCGATGAAGGAGTGCGCAGTTTCGTCGAAGTCGGACCCGGCAAAGTCCTGCTCGGTTTGATTCGCTCGATCGATAAGTCAGTTACAATGTTGAACGTCGGAGACGAAAAATCGGGGGAAAATGCTGTAAGGGCGCTCCTATAATTGCGGATTTGCAAAACGGCACGGAATGTTAACAGGAGGGTTTTAGAATGGCTTCCTCAGTTGAAGATAAGGTCAAACAGATCATTGTTGAGCAACTCGGTGTCGACGAATCGGAGGTGACACCGACTGCTTCCTTCATCGACGATCTCGGTGCCGATTCCTTGGATACCGTCGAATTGGTCATGGCTCTCGAAGAAGGATTTGGATTGGAGATTCCTGATGAAGAGGCAGAAAAAATCTCCACCGTGAAGGACGCCATCAAATACATCGAGGACCACCTCCCGAAATCCTAAAGAGGTTCTAATTGCAAAAACGACGAGTCGTTGTCACCGGCGTGGGATTGGTAACCGCGCTGGGCACCGGAACGGAAGAGACGTGGAAAGGCCTCTGCGAAGGCCGTAGCGGTATCACGACTATTTCTCGATTCGATACCACCCAATTTTCTACCAGGATTGCCGGCGAAGTTAAAAGCTTCGATCCCCTCCGCTGGTTCGAAAAGAAAGACGTCAAGAAGATGGATTCCTTTATCCATTACGCCGTAGCTGCGGCTGATTATGCGATGAAGCAGGCCGGCTTGACGATCACACCTGAATTGGCAGAGCGGACGGGTGTCTTCATTGGATCTGGAATCGGTGGGTTCACAATCATTGAACGCGAGCACCAAGCCTTTCTTGAAGGCGGTCCACGCAAGATCTCACCATTCTTTATTCCATCGAGCATTATTAATCTGGCCGCCGGCCAGGTTTCGATTCGCTTCGGCGCGAAGGGACCGAATTCCGCGCCTTGTACCGCGTGCTCTTCGGGTGCTCACGCCGTCGGTGATGCATTTCGCGTGATCTCTCGCGGCGATGCGGACATTATGATTTGCGGCGGATCGGAAGCTGCAGTGACGCCGATGGGCGTTGGTGGGTTCGCGGCCATGCGCGCTCTATCCACACGCAATGAGGAACCCCACCGTGCGTCGCGGCCGTTCGACAAAGATCGTGACGGCTTCGTTGTAGGTGAGGGAGCTGGTGTCATTGTTCTCGAAGATCTCGACGTTGCAAAAAAACGAGGCGCGCGCGT
>Ga0126379_10001541_pt1 | contig 14130 bp, 15 predicted proteins | sample PanSoiMetPlot_24_FD_92640 | JGI IMG/M metagenome (GOLD analysis project Ga0126379, IMG submission 92640) | Tropical forest soil microbial communities from Panama - MetaG Plot_24 | ecosystem: Environmental > Terrestrial > Soil > Tropical forest > Bulk soil | place: Panama | collected 2016-02-17 | reverse complement strand
GACGAGTCCTGCACCAAATGCAAGAACGAACAGCGCGGATAACGAGACGGTGAACGCTCGATTTCGTCCATTTTTCATAATTGCCTCTCCTTTTTCTACTTCTGTTTCGGCGGGTAATTCTTTAGCAGTTTCGCCATGACTTTGTTTAGGTTTTTCATGTTTTTTTCCTGGTTGGAGTTGGGGTCAGTCGTCTTAGTCGCGTTTCCCGTCTAGACCAACTGTTTCGTTCCGGGATCATGTCTAGCACCAGGGATCCAATATTGATTGTCGAACTCGTGGCCGACCCCCATACCTTCCCGAAGCCTCGACCGGTGCCCGAGGCATTCCATTGTCATTCCTGATCGACCGCGATTTGATTACCGACGTAAAGATCGGCCTTCTCGCTGTCGGTCGTGGTCATGCTTTTCGAGGCCAGTTGTGAATCAACCGCCTGCTTGATTTCGGCATCCATAATCTGGTTCGGGTGCGATGCACCCTCGATGCTTAGCCATTTGTAAGTGTCCGTTTCGGGCATGAAGTTGTACTTCACGTCCTGGCCCGCTGTTGCAATGCATGCTAGGAGTGCCACCGAGAGCGCCGAAGTGATTTTTGCCGAAGTAATCCGGTGCAGTTTCAACATCGATTTGTCTCCTTTCCTGACTCATCGTCCCGTCCTGAGAGCATGGCCTGACCGGCTTGTTTATTGGAGATCAACTCTCGCCCTCCCTCAAAAACGGAAGTCGAACACCAAATCTCTCAGGCAGTCCCAGAAGACCGATGTCGAGAGAGTTGCAAGACCAGGTCCAAATGGGACCACAAGACCGTTGAAAGGGAGACCTCCGAGAGGCAACTCAAGGCTTGGGCCTGTCTGATGGAGTTGACCGACCTCCACTCCTTAAGTCAACGATGAGTTCCAGAGACTTCATATTTAACACCTCGAGGAAGTTGATCTCCGGCAGTTCCTTAGCCAAATCGATAGCGGCTAAGATTCCTAGGTAAGAGTCGGACTGGACGTAACGCCGAAAGTCCTCAGTCGATTCCCAACGTTCCAGGTACAAGATGGTCCGTTCTTGATTGCTGGCCTCGTACACCGCGGCACCCAAACATCCTCCCTTGGTGCTCAGACGATGAATGCAAAACTGCAGAAGCTCCAGGACTTTCTTGTGTTTGCCTGGACTGGGCGTCAATTCAATGATGGAGAGGATCATGTCCTCACGAACCTAGCTGTCTCTGGCGGGAGACGAGCCTCTTGGAGGGCTGAGAGGCCGGCGACGAAAATACCCGCTGAACCAGGCAGCGCCCTTCCAGACTAATTCTTATGCAGATTTGGTGCCAAATCACTGGTAGCTGACACTGGGACCTACGGACATCAAACGCAGAACCTTGGCAGCAGGCAGGAAGTTGAATGGTCTCACAGTGAGCTTCAAAAGGGTCGGTATTGCGACTTCAAGACGGAATCCCGCCCTTTTCGCGTCGCGTGGGAATGTGTAACCGCCGCATCGTGGTGTAAAGAGTTGACGAATTCATTCCCAGTAGCGTGGCTGCGCCGGAGCGTCCCTTAATTCGCCATCCGGTCTTCTCCAGAGTGGATAAGATGTGTTGATATTCTGCTTCTCTCAAGGTGCGCATACTGGCGACGCCTACTGGCTTGGGCGTTTGGAGATTTAACTTTTCGCCGGTAGTCACGATCACGGCATGTTCGATGATATTCCTTAATTCTCGAATGTTGCCGGGCCACGAATAGTGCTGTAAATCATCCATTGCTTTACTTGGGACGCTGCGTATCTTTTTGCCCATTTTGCCTTCAAACTCTCGTATAAAAGCTGTGACGAGGAGTGGAATGTCTTCTAGACGCTCGCGCAAGGGCGGCACGCGAATGGGAAACACGCTTAGACGGTAGAAGAGATCCTCTCGAAACGAGCCGTTCTTAACTCGTTCGGGCAGATCGCGATGTGTGGCCGCTATTAGTCGAACATTCACGCGAGTGGTTCTTGGGCTGCCTAATCGTTCGAATTCACCATCCTGAACGATCCGGAGCAGCTTCGCTTGCACTTCCACCCCTAACTCGCCGATTTCGTCAAGAAAAAGGGTCGAGCCGTCCGCAGTCTCAAAGCGTCCTATTTGTCTTGTGAGAGCCCCAGTATAAGCACCCTTTTCTCGGCCGAAGAGCTCGCTTTCAATTAAGGTCGGAGGCAGGGCAGCGCAGTCGACCTTAACCATCACGTGTTCCTTGCGCCGACTCAGTCGATGAACCACCCGAGCAATGAGTTCCTTGCCTGTGCCCGTTTCGCCCGTGATGAGGACAACAGCGTCCGTCGAAGCGACTTGCTCAACGTTTCGGAGGACTTGTCGGAGTGCCTCACTCTGACCAACGATCTCTTCGTAACTGCCAATGTCTTTTATCTCTTTCTGAAGGTAGTCACTTTCGGCCTGCAGCCGTTCCTTCAGTTGTTTGACCTCCGAATACGACTTTTGCAGATCTTCCTGACTGCGCCTGGATTCTGTGACGTCTCGGATGATGACCGTAAAGAGTTTCTTCCCACTTACTAGGGTTTGAGATATAGAAGCTTCAATCGGAAATTCCTCGCCGTTCGCGCGCGTAGCCCACAACGAGCCAAGGGTGCCCATCGAGCGATTGGTAACGCCAGTCTCGCTGAAATTGCGGATGTGTTCGCTATGCGGAGCGCGAAAGCGTTGGGGAATGAAACGGTCAATGGGGCGTCCAATGGCATCAACTGCCGTGCAACCGAATATTTTTTCGGCAGCAAGGTTAAACACGACCACCCGCTGCTGATCGTCGATAGCAATGATAGCGTCCATTGCCGAAGAGACGATCCTTGCTCGCTGCTCGTTGCTTTCGTCCAGAGCCTGCTGTATTTGCCTCCGTTCCGTTATGTCAATCGACACGCCCATGAGCAAGTTCGGTAGCCCGGACTCTCCGCGATGAAGGCGGCCCCTTGCCGAAATCCAGCGAATCTGCCCATCCGGGTGCATAATCCGGTACTCTATACTCCTCTCTTCACCCGAAACTACGGCATTGTCGATGCCTTGTTGAACGGCATCGCGGTCCTCTGGGTGAACCGCCCTCATAAACTTGGTCACATCCAGTTCGTCGGCTGGTGCGAAGCCGAGGATTTCTTTCGTTTTCTCCGTGGCCCAGATCTGACCTAGGGCGAGGTCCAGAGTCCACAGCCCAGCTGAGGCCGAAGCGGCAGCCAGCCGTAGGCGGGCTTCACTGTCTCTCAGGGCCTGTTCAGTGCGCTTTCGAGCAAGAGCATTCGCGAAGACTTGGGCGAGCAGCTGCAGCCTTTTCACAAGGGCACACGGCCAATCTCGTTCCCTAATTGTTGCGTCGAAGGCCAAGACTCCAAACACGGGACCATCCCCGACGCAAAGCGGAAATGCAAGTGAGGACTTGATGCCATAAGCCTGCCAAGAATTGCTGTCTGTGGCCGCATCTGCCGGAACTTGCAAGGTACTCGGAACATTTACGATCTCCTTATTCCTGAGCCTATGCTGCGCCCAAGGAAAGTAGGTGTCGCCGTCCATCCGTTCCGGAGGGCTCGGCAGACTGGGATCCCTAAAGAGGTGAGTGAGCAAGAGAATACCCGGTTCATTGGGCGAGGCCTGCCAAACGCTTGAGTGATCGACGCCAAGACACTCGCAAATGGCTCGCTGCGATTCCTCGATTGCGCTGTCAACCTTATCGGCCGGAAGGTTTACGAACCGAGCGGACAGCTCTGAGAGCAGAGTTTCAAACTCAAGCTGCTCGCGGAAATCCACAGTCAGTTCAATAGGCGAGTGTTGTGCCACGGTTTCCCACCTCGGTTTTGGGATGGACAGCATCCGTCCGTTTTTCGTATATCTGGGTTCGAAAAAGCAAGAGTGCGCAGCAATCTAGCGGTGCTGCGAAACCCCAAGTTGCACAACGGCCTGTAGGCGGAGAGGTGGTTGGAAACAACTTAAACCCTGGCCGTCTGATGGTCTGACTGTATCTCAATATCTGATTCTTTGCAATGTGACGTACGTCACAGAATGGTTAGGTGAAAAGGGCGGGATGCCGTCCTGAAGTTGCAATACCAACCTTTCCTCATTCAATTCCAGTACTCCGATCTCCAAGAATTCACTCGATAATGCTTTTTTTTTCACACACATCCCTCTTCATGGAACGCCTTCGACACAATTGGTGAGAAACCTGCCTTATTGCTTTGCCGAACGCAGAAGCAGTTCCTTGATTCTTGAGCTGGCGAATCTGCTGGCACCCGGGTATCAGTTGACTGCCAGATCTAGCGAGGAGGGTCTGCGATAAGCGAGATCCAGCCGCAGTTGGCTCGAAGCACGTAGGGCGCAGGCTAGGCGCGCGGCCCGGCTTGTACTCAAGACGTGCCTCCGCGCGAGGTGAGGGCGAGAAGCCCAGCGCCTTTTTCCTCTCCGCCAGACGCTCCCGCGCCGCCCGGAAAAGGGAGTAACTTTCGCAACCAGGCCGGTGTCCATTTCCGGTCTTAAGTAAAGGTCGCCGCGGTCAGCGCGTACACCAAACCGGTCGCAAGGGGCAGAAACACCTCATTTTCCGAGTCCCGCCGCAGGAAGGAGCTGATCAAAGTGGAAAAGCAAATTCGGGTGAAGGAAAAACGGCCTGGTGGAGTGAGACGAGGGATCACGCTGCTCGCAACTGTATTGCTAGGTATCGTGGCGTGTGTGCTTTTCGGAGGACTGTATTTCTTTCAGGAACTTCTCTTTTTTGTGGGCTTGGCGGCGCTTCTCGTATTTTTTGCAGCCAGCCTTTACCTGCTGGGAATCTTAGCCTACAAGGCTGGACAAGGCATTCTCGGGTTTTTCCGAACTGTGAAACCAATAACCGCTTCCCAGGGGCACATTCAGAACGAACAGCAAGACGATTTTCTGCGATCTCCGGTGATCAGTCGAGCTGCGGGGAGTAGTCCCGCTTAAGCATAACAAAGCTTGACCACTTAGCTCACAGATAGTGGTGACAGAGCTTCTGTTTCCCAAGGGATTGAAGAAAGCGAGAAGATAAATTATGAAATTCAAATTCTGTCTGCTCATCTCCTTTTGCATGGCAACTGCGGCGATGCACCCGATGGCTGCCCAGCAGAAGGGGCAGTACATGCCTGGCCAATTTGGATTGAATGCCGGAATTTTGCCGAGTCCCGGACTTACGTACGAGAACATGGAGATTAACTACGACACCAGCACGTTAAACAACAGCAGCGGAACCGCTGTGCCTCTCAAACCCAACCTGAGCCTGTGGGTCATCGAGAACTGGCTGATCTACGTGCCGAACACCAAGTTTCTCGGGGGTAATCTCGGCTTTATCGTCATCGTACCAACGATCGCCAATGGGTCGGTGGACCTGAGCCAACTTAATCTTAGTGGCAGCACGTGGGGGTTTTCGGATACCTGGGTGCAGCCGTTCACGCTGGGCTGGCATCTGAAACGCGCCGATATTCTGGTCGGAGATGCCTTCTTTTGCCCGACGGGCCGCTATACACCCGGCGCTCTCAACAACACCGGAACGGGCTACTTTGGTAATCACCTCATTACTGGCACCACGTTTTATCTCACCAAGAACAAAGGTACGAGTGTAAACCTCTTTACTGACTGGGAAGCCCACGGACAGCGCCAAGGAACTAACGGTACCTACAAAACACCCGGCCAAGCCTTTACCGATGAATGGGGCTTCGGTCAAGTCCTACCGCTAAGCAAGGACATGAGTAAGCTGGTTCAGCTCGGTGTAATCGGTTACGACCAATGGCAAGTTACAAATAACGGGGGCACGACTTCGACCACGCTTCCGGACGGCACCGTCATTGTACGGCCTGCCAGTATTCTTCCGCGTTACTCCGTACACGCGGTTGGCGGTCAAGGCAACTTCATCTTGCCGAAGAAAAACATTCTTCTGTTTTTCAAGTATGAGCACGAGTACTCGTCGTACGCGCACACGCTTGGCAACACCCTTGTGTTCGGCGGCTCCTGGACGCTGAAGATCCCGAAGGTCTAAATGACAGACTTTTGCATCACCGTTACGCCTGGAGGTTACGCCAATGCTCGGTCTGAAGGAGTTCTCCATGGCTGAGTTGAATATTCTTGAGCAATTCTACGCTCCGTCCGAAGTGAAACGCCGGCACGACGGAATGGCGAAACTCATCGGCTATCTGCAATCTGGCTTGCATCTGTTATTGCGGCACAAGGAAGATCGGCTGGGCAACACCAGCACGTTCGAATGTCCGGAGGAAAGCGTCAGCAGAGTACAGCGTGAAGAAGAAGGAACAGCAATCATTGGGATTTTGACGATCCTGCGCGCAATTTTTGATTCTCTGTGCACTGCCGGACATCGGGGCATTCCCTGGGTCCGTTCGTGAAACGAAAGGAGTTCAAAGTAATGAACGACAGATATGTGTCATTCAGTAGCAGTGGAACGATAAGGAGTCGGTACCGGGCGCGTGTAGGCCGAATCGTGCTGACACCCATTTTGTTGGCTACCCTCGCGACCGCTGGGGCGTTCGCGCAGCAACCCGCTCCCGAAGCGTGCTCACCGGCCGGAACAACCTCGCTCAAATCTGAAACGCAATTGCCGCCAGAGCCCACCCCGTTCGGTGGAGTAATCAAGCGCGATGCACGCGACTCGAAACCCTGCTGGGCAGCGCGCGTCGTGCCACCCAAGGGCGCTCCCAATGTGTTGTTGATCATGACGGACGATGCGGGCTTCGGTGTTTCCAGCACGTTCGGCGGAGTGATCCCCACGCCGGCGCTGGATCGCATCGCCAAAGCGGGTTTGCGCTATACCAACTTCAACTCCACGGCGCTGTGCTCGCCGACGCGCGCGGCGTTGATCACCGGGCGCAACCATCATTCGGTCGGCTTCGGTGTCATCTCCGAGCAGGCAACCGGTTATCCGGGTTACGACAGCATCATCCCGAAAGACAAAGTGACGATCGGGCGAATCCTGAAAGACAACGGTTACGTCACTTCCTGGTTCGGCAAGGACCACAATACTCCCGCGTTCAGTGCGAGTCAGGCCGGTCCATTTGATCAATGGCCGAGCGGTATGGGTTTTGATTACTTCTATGGGTTTGTCGGCGGCGACGCGAATCAGTGGGAACCAAACCTGTTCCGCAATACGACGGCGATCTATCCTTATAACGGACATCCCGGCTGGAACCTGACCACGGCGATGGCCGATGACGCGATCGAGTATATGAAGCGCGTCAACGCGGTGAGTCCGGAACAGCCCTTTTTTATCTACTATGTGCCGGGCGGAACGCACGCGCCTCACCATCCGACGCCGGAGTGGACTGAGAAAATCAGCGCGATGCACCTGTTCGACAAGGGCTGGGACCAGCTTCGCGAACAGATCTTCGAGAACCAGAAAAAACTGGGCGTGATTCCGCCAGACGCCAAGCTGACGCTATGGCCTTCCGATCTATTGAAGCACTGGGATCAGCTCAATGCTGACGAAAAGAAAATGTTCCTGCGCCAGGTGGACGTCTTTGCTGCATACGCGGCTTACACCGATCACGAAATCGGACGCGTCATCCAGGAAGTGGAGGATGAGCGCAAACTCGACAACACATTAATCATCTACATCGAAGGCGACAATGGCACCAGTTCGGAAGGAACTTTGCTTGGCACTCCAAACGAAGTAGCCATGTTCAACCAAGTGGAAGTACCCGTCGAAGCTCAACTGAAATACTTCTATGATGTTTGGGGCTCGGACAAAACTTACAACCACATGGCGGTACCCTGGGCTTGGGCCTTCGACACACCATTTACCTGGACCAAGCAGATTGCTTCGCACTTCGGCGGCGTACGTCAAGGAATGGCCATTTCCTGGCCGGGACATATCGATGACCCCGGTGGAATTCGCCACCAGTTCCATCACATGATCGACATTGTCCCGACGATCCTTGAGGCCGCAAACATTCAGCAACCCGATTACGTGGATGGCATCAAGCAGAAGCCCATCGAGGGCGTCAGCATGATGTATACCTTCAAGAAAGCCAATGCCAATGCGCCCACCACGCATCGCACTCAGTACTTCGAAATGATGGGTGACCATGCGATTTACAGCGACGGCTGGATCGCCAGCACCAAAGTCATGCGTGCACCCTGGGACACCGGAAAGATTGTCGCCGAACACCCTGCGGATTATCCGTGGGAACTCTACGACGTAAGCAAGGATTGGACCCAATACGAAAACGTTGCCGACAAAAATCCGGCCAAGCTCAAGGAACTTCAGGAGCTCTTCTGGAAGGAAGCGGACAAGTACCAGGTCCTGCCGCTGGACAACACCGTCGTGGCTCGGCTCATTACGCCAAAGCCCAGTCTGAGCGCGGGCCGCACCGTGTTCGCTTACTCAGGTAAAGTTACGGGCACACCGAATGGTGACGCGCCGAGCATTTTGAACGCCTCGTACAACTTCAAAGCGGAAATCGAAATTCCGCAGGGAGGCGGCGAAGGCATGCTCGTCACGCAAGGCGGACGTTTCGGCGGCTACGGCTTCTACCTCTTGAAGGGCAAGCCCGTCTTCCTTTGGAACCTCGTGGACCTGAAGCGCATTCGCTGGGATGGCGCGGAAGTAGTTCCACCGGGCAAGCACACCATCGAGTTCGAATTCAAATACGAAGGACTCGGCATGCAGACGCTGATGTTCGGAAGCCCCAGCGGCCTCGGCCGCGGCGGCACGGGCATCCTCAAGGTTGACGGCAAGACCGTCGCCACCCAGACCATGGAACACACCATTCCGTTCATTCTGCAATGGGACGAAAACTTCGACATCGGTGCCGATACCGGCACTCCGGTGGACGATCAGGACTACCAAGTTCCCTTCGACTTCAACGGCACCATCGACAAACTCACTCTCACCATCAATCGGCCGCAGTTGACGCCGGCCGATATAGAGAAACTCAAAGAAGCTCAGCGCAACAACAAAGTCAGCGAATAACGGATGGCGGCCCCGCCGCCAAAACATCGGGCGGAATACCTCGATTCCGCCCAGCATCACTCGAGGATCGCGGAGCAAGTTTCGAATTGCGGAATTTCAGTACGGAGGAGTTATGATCGGGTCGTTGAAGTACAGAAGGCTTTCGAAGGAAGTGGTGTGCTTGGTCGTCCTAGTGTGGGTGTGGGCGGTGCTCTCGTTTGTCGGCTGCAAGAAGGCAGAAGAAAAAGTCAAAGAGGAAGCAGCCTACGTTGTCGGCATGGAAGAGTACGTCTACGGCTATCCGCTGGTGATGATGGACGTGACCAAGGACGTGCTCACGGCCACACCGAAGACCGGCGAGTACGCCGCTCCCATGAATCAGTTTGGTCGCATTCGAACGTATGTAAGCCCCGACTTCGTAAATGTCGTAAGGATCAGCGTCAATTCGCTGTGGTCGCACGGGTTTGTCGACCTTGATGCCGAGCCGGTGGTTGTTTCGCTCCCCGACATGGATGGCCGCTACATCGTCATGCAGGCGCTGAACATGTGGACAGACGACTTCGCATCGGTGGGCACACGCACCAATGGGGGCAAGGCCGGGAACTATCTCATTGCTGGTGCGAAGTGGAATGGTACCGCGCCAAAGGATGTAAATGATGTGTTTCGCTCGAGTACCCGCTATGCATGGGTGCTGGTGCAGATGTCTGCAGCCAGTCCCGCTGATTTTGCTTCGATTCATGTCAAGCAGGACCAGTTGAAGATCACGCCGCTGAGCGCATGGGGCAAGCCCTACACACCGCCAACGAACGTCCCGGTAAATCCCAACATCGATCTGACTGCGTCGCCCTTTGATCAAGTGAGGCTCATGACCGGCGCTACGTTCTTTGCCCGCCTTGCGAGGATATTGGCGGAAGATCCACCGTACGCGGCTGACGACAAGATGATCGAGGGGCTGAGGAAGCTCGGCGTCGAGCCCGGCAAGCCGTTCGATCCTGCCAAACTCGATCCCGGTGTTCTCAGGGGCATCAACGAAGCTCCCGCCGAGGTCAACAAGAAGTTCGTGACCGGACCATACGAGATGAACGCCGTAGATGGCTGGATCAACATGCTAAACCTCGGTGCTTACGGCAAGGACTACTCCACACGCGCCTTCATCGCGAATGTCGGTCTCGGAGCACTACCCAAAGAGGACGCCGTTTATCCAAGTGCCTTCGTGGACTCGACCGGCACGGCGCTGGATGGAAGCCACAAATACGTGATGCACTTTTCCAAGGAAGGTGTGCCACCGTCAAAGGTGGGCATATGGTCGATTTCACCGTATCGCGACAACTTCTATGTGAAGAACGCCCTGAATCGTTACGGGATCCTCTCGTCGATGCCGCTGAAGTACAACGCCGACGGTTCGCTCGATGTGTACCTACAAAAGGATTCGCCAGGGAAGGACAGGGAATCGAACTGGCTGCCAATCCCGCCATCCGGGTCGTACAACGTCACCGTGCGGATATATCAGCCGAAACAATCGATTATCGACGGCACTTATCATCTGCCGCCAATCACAAAAGTCGATTAGCCGATGCTGCAGATCAGTTCGTGAAGGCTGGCGTAAATGACAAATAGCACGATGGAGGAAGCATGAAAGTCGAAATCGAATATACAAATGCTCTGCGAGAACGGCCGCCTGCTTTCGTTGCCTACTCCTGTCTTTTGGGCGGCGTGAAGGAAAACATCATTTACCATTCCGGCCACAGTCGACGGCAACGGATGGCGCTGGATGGCGGCCATAAGTACATCATGCGTTGGGAGAAAGCGGATCTGGGCGTCTCACAGAACGGCGTTTGGTCCGTCTCGCAATACCGCGAGAACTTCTACGTTAGCCATCAGATTGGCTCAGGCATGCCGCTGAAATACAACTCGGACGGCTCGCTCGATGTTACATCCAGGCGAATTTGCAGGGTGCGGACAAGGAGTCCAAGTGGCTGCTGCTTCCCCCAAGCGGCATGGTCAACCTGACCATGCGCATTTACAACCCGAGGCCCGAAACGTTTGCCCCGAACTAAAAGTTTCCCCCCGTGAAGAGGGTCGATTGATTCGGCTCTCTTCGCGTTCGCGGTGGGAGCAGCGACCGTCACTGCTCCCACTACCAAAGGTACCTCGATGAAAGTGGGTTCAACAACTTAAGCCGAGAAAAGGAGGATCAATGAAAGACAAAACCAAGCTTTTTGATATCGTTTTGATCGCCATCATCGTACTTGCGGTGCTTTTCGTGTTCCAGATTGCATCCCCGCGCCCATTGACCGCTTCTCCTCTGACAACTCCTACTCAGCCAGCCGCAGCCGGCGCCGTACCGGATCCACAGCAGTATCCCGTCATGGACGCCATTGCGAACAAGCTTATTCAGAAATATCAGGCCGCCACTTGTGAGCAGTTGTGGCAAGAAAAGGCCCAGGCCAAGAACAAGCCTAAGTCCACCCAGGAACAGGAGGCCATTAGTATCCTCCGTAGCGACGCACAAATGCGCGCCGCATTTATCAACAAAATCGCGGCGCCCATCGCGAACAAGATGTTCGAATGCGGAATGATTCCATGACGATTTCTGCGTTTAAAATCCAAAGTTAGTCCGAGGTGTGCAATGATTCGTTCCGATAGAACGTGCACGTTGGCACTTATTGTAGTGGCGGTAATTTTTGGCGCAGTGAGTACAGTTGCCGCGCAGGACACATCGCCATCGACTACACCAAAGCAAACGGCACCGCTAGCCGCAAAGAAGAAAACGGCTCCGCCCAAAACTGCAGCTCCTGCTCCGCTAGAACTCGAGCCCAAGGCGATTGAAATTCTGAAAGCAACCAGCAATAAACTGGCGTCGGCCCACACGCTTACGTTTACGGCGATAGAGACATTTGAAAGTCTCAGCCGCCAGGGCGCGCCGCTCGTCTACGGGAATAAATACAATACGGTTTTGCAGCGTCCAAACAAGCTGCGCGTAATTCTCGAAGGCGATGGCCCTGCCTCGGAGTTTTATTACGATGGCAAGATCGTGATGGCCTACGCGCCTGCGGAGAATCTTGTCGCAGTGGCTGACGCGCCGGACACAATCGATAAGACGCTGGAAGCGGTTTTCCACTCCGCAGCGATCTACTTTCCATTTACCGACTTAATTGTTACTGATCCGTACGGCGACATGGCTCCCGGGCTGAAACACGCTTACTATGTCGGCCAATCGAATGTCGTTGCAGGGATTACCACCGACATCGTGGCATTTGCTGGTAATGGCATTTTTGCGGAGATGTGGGTCGGTGCGGAAGACAAATTGCCTCGAATAGTTCACGCGATTTATCTCGATGATCCTGATCGCCTGCGCCACAATCTGATACTCTCTGATTGGAAACTCGATGCGCCCGTGTCCGATGATTTCTTCACATCATCCAGTGCTTCTTCCGCGAAGCATATGCAATTTGCTCATCCAAATCCGGAATCCGCTCCGGGCGCAAGACCAACGCCAAAAACGCCGCCAGCAAAAACACCGGCCCCGCCAAAAACCAATCCCACGCAACCACAACAATAATGATAAGGAGGTTGAATACATCATGAAAAAAATAATGATTGGGCTTTCGGCTTTACTGTTCGCGCTGTTCACTGGCAAGACCGCTTCAGCATACGGGCACGCGAGTTCCTGGGGTGGTAGCAGTTCGCACAGCTACGGTTCCTCGAGCCGCGAGAATGCTCACGGCGGCGGTTCTACCACTCACTCAGGGGACACCACCACGCGCACCAACGCGTATGGCGACACTGCAACTCATACCGCAGGGCAGGGGACTACGGCTACGAACGCCTATGGCGGTTCGGCGTCTCACGCGGAAGGCTCGGGAACAACCACAGCAACCAATGCCTATGGCGGTAGCGCGACCCACACCGCAGGGCAAGGGACCTCGGCTACCAACGCCTACGGCGGGTCGGCATATCACGCGGAAGGTTCAGGAACGACCACCGCGACTAATGCCTATGGCGAAAGCGCCACGCACTATGCGGGCTACGGTACCACGACTTCTTCCGGCTACCACTACGCTTACCCAACGACCGCTTACTATGGCTATCATCCGCCGACTACAGTCGCCGTCTATGGATCTGGTTGCTACAACTGTGGCGCAAGCGGGTGGGCTGTTGCCGGTGCTGCCATTGGAGGAGCGGTAGTCGGAGCGACTGTCGCTACTGCGGTTGCATCGTCCAACAACGCCGCTGCAACGAATAACGCTTATGCACAAGGTTATAACGCGGGCGCGACTAACACCGCTGTAGCCACTAACGCAGCCGTTGCCAACGCCAATGCAGCAGCGGCCAATGCGAATGCAGCAGCAGCCAATGCCAACATCGCGGCGGTCAACGCCGGAGCCACCACTACCAATGCCAACGTAGCGGCGGCCAATGCAGCCACCAACTATCCCATGGGCTCGATCGTGGCCGTGCTTCCTGCGGGCTGCATGACGCCCAACGTCAATGGCAAAGCGTACTACTTGTGCGGCAACACCTGGTTCAGTGCCGCTTATGGCGCAAATGGTGTGTATTACACAGTTGTTCCGACACCTTGAGCGAGGATGCTCTGAAGGCCACTCCTGCCGGCCGCGAGCGGATATTGACACTGAACTGTGGTGTCCGCCGCCCATTAGCTACTGGTTCTTAGCAGTTTCTATCGACAGTGACATAGAGAGGACAGAAAAATGCGATTCATTACCCTTTGCGTTGTAGCCTGCGCCGTGATCCCGTCAGTGACCCGAGCCCAAGCTCCTAAAGATGTTCCTGTTTTCAAGATTACGCCGGTGCAAAGCACAATAAAGTTCGGAGTCAAGGCATCGGTGGCGATCGAAGGCAAGTTCGAAAAGTGGGACGCCACGTTGACATTCACGTCAACGGATCCCTCGACAGGCGTTTTGGATATCAAGATTGACGCCGCCAGCGTGGATACCGGGAGTGGCATGAAGGACGACAAGCTCAAGAGCAAAGATTTCTTCAACGCAAAGGATGATCCGTACATTACGTTTCATTCCACAAAGATTGTCCAGACGGGCGCGGACACCTTCGAAGTGGACGGCAAGTTCACCATACGCGGAGTGACCAAAGACGAGAAGCTCGCACTGAAGGTCTCCGGTGTAGGGACAGGCTCGGGCATCATTTCGGGGACAATGGCCTTTGACCGCAAGGAGTATGGGATGAACAGT
>Ga0126379_10001540_pt1 | contig 14132 bp, 11 predicted proteins | sample PanSoiMetPlot_24_FD_92640 | JGI IMG/M metagenome (GOLD analysis project Ga0126379, IMG submission 92640) | Tropical forest soil microbial communities from Panama - MetaG Plot_24 | ecosystem: Environmental > Terrestrial > Soil > Tropical forest > Bulk soil | place: Panama | collected 2016-02-17 | reverse complement strand
TTTACGGGCGGGCTGGCCTTAGGATTGCTGATCCGCAGTCTCAAGGGATCATCGCATGGTGTTACAAAAATTACTTCCTAGGCTTCAAACGATGGGTTACCCTTGCGTCCGAACTGCTCAGCGCACATGGAGGCACCTGTGACATTCTTGTTATTCGCTCTGTTGATGCAGGGCGTACCGCTTGAGATCAAACCGCCCGACCAGCCCGATCCGGCCAAGAAACGAGTCATCATCCCAGCGGGAACGGTAATTCCGGTCAACCTCACGAGCCGCATCAGCACGAAACATGCGAAGGACGGTGATGGGATCTATGCGCAGACCGCCGTACCGATTACGGTGAATGACGAGATCGTGATCCCACAGGGAAGTTTTATTAAAGGAAAAATCAGCCATGTCGAACAGCCGGGGAGAATCTCCGGCAGGGCGGAGATGTCGTTTAGCTTTCAGACACTGGTGCTGCCCACAGGCAAGACTTTCGAAATCTACGCAAATCTCCAAGGAACCGGCGGAGCCATTGAAAAGAAGGGCGAAGCCACGATTGTCGCGGACAAGGGTAACGACGGTGAGGACATCGCTACCAAGAGTGCCGAAGGAGCGGCCGGCGGTGCGGTCACCGGTGCGGTTTGGCGCGGGGGCGGAGGCGCTGCAAGAGGCGCTGCGGTCGGAGCAGGAGCCGGTGCTGCAGGCGCGGCTGTCGCAGCATTGATAAAAAAGGGCGCTCCCCTTGTGCTCGAGCCGGGTACCTTGTTTGAGATTGTCCTAAACCGGCCAATCGAGCGATAGGCAACCGTTCCCGGAATTGCCGTCTGGCCTTGGGATTGCTTGTCGAGACTTCATGACGACACGGATCCTCGGCATTTGCGCGGAACCAGAGGGCTTCAGCGCTGCTGTTGTTGTCGACAACCATGTCGCCTCGGCTGTCGAGGAATTCAAGATTCGGCATCACTGGTCGCCGAGGGAAAATACTCTCTTACCGAAGGACGCTATTCTTGCGTCACTGCAGATTGCTCAAATCGACCTCCCTAAAATAGATGTCGTCGCATTCACGACTGGTTTTGGCCCGCCCGAGAGAGTCGTAGAGCATATCCGCGATCTCGGCCTGAATCCGGAAGCGACGCTGGAGCAAGTGGATCATCGAATCGCGCACTCTGCAGCAGCATTCTACAGTTCGCCTTTCGATCGAGCGGCGATACTCATTCTCGGCAGTGGGCGCGAAATGGTTAGTCCGTGCTTCGCGATAGGAGATGGCGCGCGCATTGAACTGGAGCAACCGGACAATCCGCCCTCGTCGCTGGGTCCGCTGTATGACCAGATCTCAAGAGCATTGGGCTTCAATTCCCGCACGGCGAACAAAGTGGCATGGCTGGGCGCCACTGGGGAACCTGAATTCCTGGAAATGTTCCGGAACCTCACGTCGTTGGGACATGGTGACCCTATGACCGAAGGATTCCTCAGAACACTTGACCTCGAGCGCCCGCAAAACGTAGCAGCGAGCCTTCAGGCACTGACCAATGAACTTGTGATTCAGATGGCGGAAGACGTCCGGCGCCGCCGGAATGTAACGAACTTTTGTGTTGCGGGCCACTTAGCAGAGAATCCTTTGCTTATTCGAGAACTCGAGCGGCACTTCGGTTTAGATCACGTATTTGTTCCTCCGGCGCCCGGAAGCGAAAGCCTCAGCGTTGGTGCAGCGTTGGCTCGCAGACGGCTTGATACGCTTCCTCAACCGGAATCGCGCTTTCTGTACCCCGCTGTAGGTCCCGAATTCTCCGATTCTCAGATCAAGACCGAGTTGGACAACTGCAAGCTCGTCTGCAGTTTTCTTTCAGGCGATGAAACCCTTGTCGCAAATACGTGCAAGGCATTGGCGGCCGGCAGCCTTGTCGGCTGGTTTCAAGGCCGATGTGAATTTGGGCATCGCGCGCTGGGATTCAGAAGTATTCTGGCCACTCCTTTCACGCCCTTCATCGACGAAAACATCAACCGGTTTCTGAAGCATCGTGAAAGCTTTCATCCCTTCGTTATCTCGGTTCCCGAAGAGGCAACGTCCGAGTATTTCAAGCAAGTAGGCTCAAATGCACGAACTATTGCTTCTGTCTATGCCGTCAATGATGCGAAGAGGGATTTGCTCTCGAAGTTCACAGTGCAGGATGTTTACGTTCGCGTCCACACTGTCAGTTCCACAGATAATCATCTGTTCTGGACGTTGTTGCGCAAGGTGCAGTCTTTGACGGGACACCCGCTACTGATCAACACGTCCTTCAATCTGCCGGGTGAGCCACTCGTCATGACCCCACGCGATGCAATCCGAAGTTTTTACGCTTCCGGATTAGACGTGCTTGCGATGGGCCGGTTCCTGGTCACGAAGTAGAGGGGTCGTGGGGGCCGCCCCCATGTCCCCTTCTTGTAACGAGGTAGTTCTCAAGAAAGAGACCCTGAATTCCAGTTCCCAGGAACGTTTCTATCGCCTGCTTGGGAGTGTTGACGATGGGTTGGCCCTTCACGTTGAAACTCGTATTCAAAACCATTTCGCGCCCGGTGGCTCTCCCGACCGCCTTCAGCAAAGAATGGAAGTCGCGATTGTCTCTTGCCGAGACAGTCTGAACGCGCGCACTCCCATTGACATGAGTAATGGCCGGCAGCGCCGCACGATGCTGTTCGCGGACGTTCACGATCATGATCATGTAAGGCAGTTCCGTACCGGCTTCGATGTCGAACCAGGTATGCGCCTGCTCGGCTGACACAGCTGGGGCAAACGGACGGAACGCCTCGCGCTTTTTCACCATGGCGTTGATTCGATCGCGCATTTCAGGATGCCCTGGATCGGCAAGGATGCTGCGGTTTCCGAGCGCGCGCGGACCAAACTCCATCCGCCCGCGGTGCCACGCAATGACGCATCCGCGCGCAATCCAATCGGCAGCTTCGGCACATGCCATCTCCGAGTTAGGAAAATGTTTCACGTTGATGTGATGAGCGTGCTCGGCGAGGGCAGCAGTAACTTGATCGTGATTGGAAGCCGGACCCAGGAAGGGCACCGGCAAACGTCGATTGCATACGCGGTCGTGGGAGACGGCCCACTGCAAAGCCGCTCCGAGCGCAGTGCCGTCGTCGCCGGAAGCCGGCTGAACGTAGATCTCGTCAAAAAGGCCTGTGCGCATCAGCTTTCCGTTAGTTGTGCAATTGAGCGCAACCCCGCCGGCCAGAGCCAGCCGGCGCATGCCGGTCTGCCGCTGAAAATGCCCGCAGATGTGAAGCATCGTCATTTCAAGCCATTCCTGAAGCGCAGCGGCAAGATCACGGTGGTAGTCGGTGATTTGTTCATTACTCTTCCGCCTGGGTCCGAGTTGCTGTTCGAGGAATTTCCGTGTCGCTGTGTAGTTGTCGCGCTCTTCCCGGGTGCGGTTGAGTCCCAGTGCCGGAATACAGATCGATCCATTGTCACGGAATTCGACCGCGCGTTCGAAAAATGCTCGGAACCGATCGGGATCGCCATACGGCGCCAGTCCCATGATCTTGTATTCATCGCCGTTGAAATCGAAACCGAGATGCAGGGTGATCAATGAATACATAATGCCGATGGAATGCAATGCGGAAATCTCGTGCAGCTTGTGCAGTTCATTGTTGCGTGCGTGATATACGGTCGCCCCGTGGACTTCTCCCATTCCGTCAACGACGATCGTCAGGCACTCATCCCAGCCGGACGTGTAATAAGCGCTCGCAGCGTGTGCCAGATGATGGCTGATGTGGTGGACTCGGGACTCCGGAAACTCAGGAAAGTGACGTTCCACTTCACGGAGCAAAGCTGCCCTCGAAAATACAGCGTCGTACATGTCTGCCGAGGTAGCGTCCATGCCCCATAACTTCTGGTAAGGGGCGTAGTCGAATGCGTGGACGATTGCGTCGATCTCGTCGATACGCAACCCTTGCTCGGCCAAACAATAGTTGATCGCACGGATAGGAAACGCACCGGTCTGCTTTTCGCCCGTGAATCGCTCTTCCGCGGCAGCCGCGATGATTTCGCCATCACAAACTAACGCCGCTGCGGCGTCCAATCCCTGACGTATACGGTGCTCTGAAGGATCGAGGTGAGGGTAGCGAGAGCGCTTATACGATTCTGAGTTTGCCAAACCGCTGATGCCGAGAATTCTCATTTGGCGATGAATTAGCATTCCATTTGCCTTTGTGATCTTGTCAAGTCGGTGGCACCAAAGTTCTCTGTGTGGAATTGCTCAGCCGCAGATTTCAATTCGAGATGGCGTGTGAGCGACCCCCTGCAGCCTTCGGCGGCTCTCCCCCTCACGGAGGGGGAGAGTATTTATTATTTATTCTCCCCCGTGAGGGGGCAGACGCGAGCGAAGCGAGCGAGGGGGTCGCTCACACGACATCCGCGGTACATAGATTGCACTGCAACTAGCTTGAAGAACCAATGACGTGGAGAGCAAGATGGACTCGCAGCAGAAGATAAGGGTTTTTTCGACCTGCCCTCAGTCGAGCGATCACTCTTCCGGCGAGTACTTCCAACGAGTCATCGATGTTGCGAAATGGAGCGAGGCGAATGGCTGCGAAGGGATCTTGGTTTACACAGACAACCGGATCCTCGATCCCTGGCTCGTCGCCCAGATCATCATTCAACACACCTCGAGGCTGAGCCCCCTGGTTGCGATTCAACCCGTTTACATGCATCCGTATTCCGTCGCCAAAATGGTTGCTTCACTCGGATTTCTCTATCATCGCCGCGTTTACCTCAATATGGTCGCCGGCGGTTTCAGCAACGACCTTATCAGTCTCGACGATACGACACCGCACGACCGCCGCTATGATCGGCTTGTCGAGTACACGGAGATCGTGAAGCGCTTGCTTGCGACCGAAGCGGCCATATCCTTCGACGGCGAGTTTTATCGAATCAAGAACGTCAAGCTCTCACCGCATTTGTCGGCGGAACTCCTCCCGGACGTCTTGATGTCCGGTTCATCGGAAGCAAGTCTTGCGGCAGCGGAAAGACTCGGCGCGACGGCGATCAAGTATCCAAAATCCCCTTCCGAAGACGAGGGAGTCCGTTCGCAAAGCAAAATCGATAGCGGCATCCGAACAGGAATCATTACTCGAGAGACAGAAGAGGAGGCGTGGCGAATAGCCCATGAGCGCTTTCCCGACGATCGAAAAGGTCAGATCGCACATAAGCTCGCCATGAAGACGTCAGACTCCGTATGGCACAAACAACTATCCGAGCTCGCGCACTCGACCAATGTTGCAAAAACCCCGTATTGGTTAGGGCCGTTTCAGAACTACAGAACCTTCTGCCCGTATCTCGTCGGCAGCTACAAAACCGTCGCCGACGAGATTGCTCGGTATCTCGTATTGGGTTATCAGACATTCATTCTAGACATTCCTCCGAATGAAGAGGAACTTCGCTGTATTGGTAAGGTCTTTACGCTTGCACAAGAACAGGTGGCGGTGTGCAGCGGCTAATACAGTCCTATGCCGACGCCCAGGCGAAGTTGCGGCCGACGGCAAGGGCGGTCGTGTTCAGGAATGAAACTCTCACCTATGCGCACCTCCATCGATGGAGTAACTCTCTCGCCAGAGCGATGCAATCTCATGGCTGCAGGCGCGGTGACCGTGTGGGTCTCATGGTCTCGAAATCGCCGTTGGCGATCGCAAGCATCCTGGCCGTTCTCAAAGCCGACTGCATATACGTGCCCCTCGATGTGGACAGTCCGGCGCAGCGCATCATCAAGATTCTTGAAAATTCCGAACCGCGGCTGCTGCTGGTGGACGAATCTGGGACAAAGACACTGCAAGAGCTTTGGTCGGATTCAACAAGGATCGGATTCAAAGCAGCGTCGCTCGAATGCCGAAGCGCGCTTCCCGATCGAAACCCGTATGTTTTCTGTGGCGATGATATCGTCCGGTTCTCCGAAGAGCCCATTCACTACCAAAGCGCATATGATGATCCCGCTTACATCATGTACACTTCCGGCTCGACGGGTGTACCGAAGGGAGTTCCAGTCACTCACGCGAGCGTATCGGATTTCATCGACTGGGCCACGGCGTATTTCAACTTCACATCCGACGATCGGATCTCGGCGCATCCACCGCTCCATTTCGACCTTTCCGTCTTTGATATCTTCGGTGCCTCCGCCGCCGGGGCCGAACTGCATCTTCCTGCCTTTCTAAATTTCTCTGCAGCAAGTATGGCAGGCTTCATACGTTCCTCAGAACTGACGCAGTGGTTCTCCGTGCCTTCGGCGCTGAACTACATGGCGAAGTTTGACGTTGTCCGTCATGGCGACTTTCCGAAGCTGAAACGAGTCCTGTGGTGTGGAGAGGTCTTGCCAACCCCGACACTACGCTACTGGATGCAACGGCTCCCCGGAGTCCAGTTCACGAATCTGTACGGACCGACCGAGGCCACAATTGCAAGCGGCTACTACACGGTCCCATCGATGCCGGAAGAGAACGAGTCCATTCCGATCGGGCGGCCCTGCGACGGTGAATCTTTGCTGGTCCTCGACGAAAACCTTCGGGCCGTTCCCCAGGACACCATCGGCGGGCTGTACATCGGAGGCGTCGGATTGAGCCCGGGATATTGGAGGGATGAGGAAAAGACCCGGAAAGCCTTTTTGCATGCCCCGAATGGTTCCGGCCGGATCTACAAGACCGGGGATCTCGGGAAGGTCGGAAAAGATGGCCTCATTTATTTTGCCGGACGAGCCGACACGCAAATCAAGAGCCGCGGCTACCGCATCGAGCTTGGAGAAATCGAGGCCGCGCTGAATCGTATCGAGGATCTGAAGGAATCCGCAGTCGTTGCGATTCCTACAAATGAATTTGAAGGTTCGCTGATCTGTTGTGCCTTCGCGCCTGTTGACGGCGCTCCCGTGGATAGCGTCAGCTTGCGCGAGGCGCTTCGCACCACTCTTCCTCATTACATGTTGCCGGGGCGATGGCTGTCGATGGATCGACTGCCGAAGAATGCAAACGGCAAGATTGACCGACCGCTTCTGAAAAAGCTGTTTCAAAACAACGGTAGTACGGCTGAAAACACGGATTGCTTCCAGATCCAATTACTCAAGGTATAAGGCTATGACAGCTACTTCTCTGCAGGACAGGATTGGAAACGTCTTTGTTCAGCATCTGCATATACAACCTCCTCCTCCGGACAAAGATCTCATTGAGAGCGGCACGATTGATTCGCTGACTTTCGTCGAGCTGCTTACGCGTCTGGAGCAGGAGTTCTCGATTCGCATTCCTCTAGACGACATAGACCTAAATCAATTTCGATCCATAGCTCGAATCGGTGAGTTCATCCGAACAAAAATGCCGAAGCCCGAGGTGCCGCGTGGATCTTATTCGACAGTTTGAACACAAGGATATAGAACAGGTCGCGAATCTCCATCGGAGTGTTTTCAAAATCGAAAACGTTGGACCCTTGGACCGATATCACTCCTACTTCTGCAAACAATTCCTACCCAACGACGAAGATTCTCTGCCTTCACTGGTATGCGAGACTGAACACGGACGCATCCTGGGTTTTCTTGGAGTCGCAGTGCGCCATTTCTCCTTCGGAGGCAGAAAGATTACTGCGGCGCTCAGCTCACAGTTCGTAGTGCATCCTGAGGCTCGGCATCGTTGGACAGGAATCCACCTGCTGCGTGAATTCCTGAAAGGCCCGCAGGACTTGTCGTTCACGGACGAAGCAAATGATCTGTCCCAAAAGATCTGGGTTGCGTTGGGCGGCTCCGTCTCGACTCTGCAGGGAATATATTGGATCGTCCCTCTTCGACCTATCCGGCTGGCATGCTATCGATATGTCCCCGAATGGATGGCTACAGCTCTGGGTAGCACAGCAAACATCCTGGACCGGCTTGTTTCGTCGCTTCCCGACAGTCCATTTCGAAACACGAAGCCTGTACTCCGGGCAGAGCCTCTTTCCACTGCGGCCATGCTCACCTGCCTGAACGAGGTCACACCCCAGTTTCAACTTCGGCCCCATTATGACTGCGAGTCTCTGGACACGCTGATTGCTTGCGCTGCCGAAAAGGCCTGTCATGGCTCACTACGAAAAATCCTGCTGCGGGATAAACAGAATCACATTGCCGGCTGGTTTTTGTATCACTGCAAGCCAGGCGCGCTGGCGGAGGTACTGCAAATCGCATCGCGCGAAGATTGTCATCTGGATGTCGTGGAACACCTGTCTGCCGATGCCAGAGCGCATGGTGCGCTAGCTGTTGTCGGCCGCCTGGAACCTGGCCTGGCAGAGCCGCTCGCCAATCGATTTTGCCTGTTGTTTCGGCGCAAGTGCGCGATGCTCGTCCACTCCCGTTTTCCGGAAATCCTCTGCGCCATCCATTCCGGACGTGCGTTCATCTCGCGGCTGGAAGGCGAGTGGTGCTTGCGGTTTGCGTAGGCGTCGGCTTTAAACGAATTAGGGACAAGGGGTCAGACCCCTTGTCCCCAAAGGCGCCTACTCTCGACGGGGGTTCAGCTGCAATTCGCGGAGGTGATGGAGTTCCTCCGTGGAGGGCTCCGGCGTGACTCCAAGCGGCTCGGCCATCTTTAATGACCATCCCGTTGCGGCTATGACCTGATCAGGCGTGATTCCCGCGTGAACACTCACCAACGTCAGTTCGTGCGTCAGCGGATCCGGCTCCAGAATTCCTAGATCAGTAATCACCGCGCTCACGTGGTCCCCGGGCGTTGTTCGAAAATCGAGCGTCTCAACGAACGCTCGTCTCGTGTGTTTCAGGATAACCATCACTTCCCGCGCATTCGTGGCGATCTCGGGCGCACCACCGGCTCCGGGCAGGCGAACGCGTGGCTTTTCATAATTGCCTATGACGGTCGTGTTGATGTTCGCGAATTTGTCGATCTGTGCAGCACCCAAAACCGCCACATCAATACGGCCGCCCTGCAGCCAATAGGTGAATAACTCCGGAATACTGATGATCATGTCTGAGGTGTTTGCGAGCTCGTCGTCCGCGACGGAAAGCGGTGGGAATGAGGGTTTCGCGCCAACACATCCAGACTCGTAAATCAGCACGGCTTCGGGAGCATGACACTTCCGAGCCAGGCAGGCTGCCGTTCCCGGCATACCAACCCCGATGAAATAGGTGGCGCCGTTGCGGAACCTTCGCGCCACGGCAATCGTCATGAATTCCGCAGATGTGTATTGCTGTTCAACAGTTTTCGACATTTTTCCTTATCCAGTTTTGAAATCGATCCCGATCCTGTGAGATTGCATCCCATTCGCGATAGAAGGTGTCATCACGCTCGTAGTAATCCATCACGTACGAAGGCCTCGCTCCCCGCGGGACTTCAGCAACCGCCGTCAGAATCCATGACGGCAGCACGATGCTATTGGGCCTTGGTTCGAGCTTCTCGCGAATCTCCTCTACCGTCACAATCGCCCTTTTAGCTGCGAGAACCACTTCCTTCTGGATCCCAGTCACTCCCCATAACAGAACGTTGCCTTGTCTGTCCGCGTGTTGCGCGTGAATGATAGCGACCTCCGGCCGGATCGCTCGGACAGTCATCACTTCCCGGCCGGTAAAGGGGCAGGTCATCGGAGCAATGGTTTTCGTGTGTTTACATAAGTCGTTTCCGAAGTACCCCAGTAGAACGCCGAATGGGAGACCGGCCGCTGCGGCCGTCAGCGCAGCAGTAAGTCCAGCATGACTGTGCTCTTCGATTTCGATGTTGTGCGGCCAGCCGTTCTCGGCGGCGTCACGGAAGCGAGGAGACAAACCAACGCCGGGATTGCCTGCCCACGAAAAGATCATCTTGCGTGCGCAACCGGCACCGATCATTTGGTCATAGATGAGATCGGGTGTGAGCCGGATCAATGTCAGATCGCGAAGATGCTGTCGAATAATCTCGTGTCCGGCAGCGAAGGGAATAAGATGGCTGAAGCCTTCTGCAGCGACAGAATCACCATCGTGTACGAATGCGCTGATGGCTTCTTTGATGCTGCAAATTCTCGCCATACTCGCGAGGCGGAGCAAACTTGCTTCCATTCAACGGAGACAAAACGAACGCCCCGCAGCTGCTACTCGGAGTGTTCGACGTTCCACATGTTGGGATTCATTTTCATCAGATGAACACGTAACCGAACCTAGGAGGTTTTGACGAGCGTCTGTCCATGAATCTCTGTTAGCCGCGGAGCGGCGTCAGAGTGCGCAGTCCTAATTCGAGATGCGGTGTGAACGACCCCCTGCCGCCTTCGGCTAATCTCCCCTCGTCAGGGGGAGACACGAGCGAAGTGAGCGAGGGGGTCGCTCACACACCATCGTCAATTGGAGACGCCAGCAAATTCTCAATCCGCGATTTCGCTGAAGGAACCAGCACGTTTTGCTTTCGCCACCATGTCAAGAACTCAGGCCGTACGTTTGCACCGGCGCTGATGATGGTTTCGATAACCGGCACATAATCGACGTTCGGATCGTAATTGACGGCGGCCCACAATACATTGCCCAGAACTGTCCCTCCCCAAACGTTTTCGATTTCTAGTGGACTGCGTCGTTTCAGGAGAAGCTCTACCGCATTCAAGTGCCCGCCAAGCGCAGCGAGATGCAACCCGGTTAGGCCATTTTCGTTTTGTGCGGCTACATCGGCGCCTTTATCGAGCAAGAAGGCCACTATGTTCGTTCGACCAAATTCACAGGCCCACATGAAGGCCGACTGGACCTGCGCTTTCGTGATGTTGGGTTCCACTCCGGTCGCGTCCTCGAAAAATTTCTTAACGATATCCAATCGCCCGACCGCGGCTGCTCCGGAGATTCCGGCAATTCCCCGTGCACCGTCAATCATCGCACCCGCATTGAGCAAAACCTCGAACAGCGCGGTCCGCACGCCTGCACTCACAGGATGGATACTCGTCAAAAACAGTCCCGCCGTGGTAGCACCACCACCGTATAGATTGCACGTGGCGTTGACATCCGCTCCGCGCTCGAGCAACAGCCTGGCAATGGCTGGAGCGTTGCTCGGTGTACGCTGCCGAAAAGCTTCGACACCGTTCGCGCCGCAATAATTGAGCAGCGTAGCTCGATGTGGCCGTGGGGAACGCGCGTAGACGAGCGACGGTTCTTCGTCGAGCAATTCGCGTAACGTTTCAAGCTCGCCAGATGCAATCGCGTCGGCCGCGCGCTCGATCAAGAGATTCATTTCTTCGCGATCGAGCCTTGCCTCTTCCTGCGCGGGTTGGGCTCCAGCTTCGAGAAGATGCCGGATGAGTTGTTCACGACTTTGGTCATCCTTTAGATCGACTGCAAGATCGAGCGGTGTCATGAGGTCGAAGTTGCGCGCCTCGACGTCAGCACCTGCACCTAACAAAACATCTACTGTTTCGGTTGAATTGGCTGTGACGGCAAGGTGCAGCGACGTTTCGCCATCGCGATCGGGCACATTTGGATCAAGGCCGGCTTCCAGCAACAAAGGAACGGCGTTGTAATGGCCGCTTCTGACAGCCCACGCCAACATGCGGTGATCGTCATCTCGAAGAGAGGTCTTGAAGTCCGACGACTTTGCAAGAAGGCGGTGCACCTCTGCACGGTCTTGAGCCACGCAAGCGGCAATCACCCGATCCACGTGGGATACTACTCCGGCATCGGCCCCTCGCCGCCGCAGCACATCCGCGGCCACAGCATTCCCGTAACGTAAGGCGCTTCGGTATGCCCTCTGTCGGATGGGTCCGCAAAACTCCGGCGCATGATCATCGCCGATCAGAATGTCCATGAACTCGGCGTCACGCCCGAGTTGTATGGCTTCAAGCAGGGCGGGCTCATTGGTGGCCATGGGCGGGGCAATGTGGCGCGCCAATATCCGCGCCATGTCCTTTTTATCGAGAACAGCGCATGCCTTGAGGGCCCAAATAATCTGCCACTCGTGATGATTCGCATCGAGCAACAGCCGGAGCACATCGCTGCTGCCGCCGCGCACAGCCTGGGAAAGAGCAATGGGAGCGTCTTTTGGATCAGCCCCGGCCTCGAGGAGCAAGCGCACCAATTCTGGGCTGCCCAACTGTCCCGCAGCCGCCTCGATTGGGAACCACTCCTCCTGATCAAACAGGTTAACGTTAAAAGACACGTAGCCGAGTTCTTTGCCTGCGGCACGTACATCGGCGCCCAGTTCAATAAGGCGACGCGCGATCTGGAGGCGCGCCGCCGTGGCTTCGGAGTCGCTTCGGCGATAGCGGCTGTAACACAGATAAAGCAGCGGGGTCCAATTCCGTCTTCCACTCCTTTGAGCGACTAAGGACGGATCCGCTTCCAGCAATGACAATGCAGCCTGGACATCCGCGATTGCAGCTGCGACATGAATGGATCGTTGTGCTGCGCCGGGATCACGAGCGAGTGTGGATTGCACCACGTTGTCGTTGCCGGCAAACGCCGCGTCGATAATGGCCTCCCCGACATCTGCCCGGCTTAACGCCACTTGCTCGATATGGTGTTTCATTTTGGGCCAGCTGGAAAAACCGGCTTCGCGAGCTACGACGAACTGCGCTTCACTTAGGGTGATCAGTTTAGACAACGAAGGCAAATGCCGCGCGATACGCACCGCGGCTTCAACATGGCCTTCTCGGTGAGCCCGCCGGAGATCCTTGGCTCGCTTTCGTTGTTGCTCGAGGTTCAGACTGGGAAGGCGATCGGTTGGAAAAGACATCAGACTACCCTCCATTCAATTCCGGTGTCCGCTTTGCCGGATGGAAGACAGTCCGTTTTATTTTGGATTCTCAGGTTTGAAATCGAGACGGGCGCTGCCCTTCCCGCGGACCGGGTGCACTCCCGATGTGCATCACTTAGTATATTTCCGCAGGTAGGGAAAGTCCCGTAAGTTGCGCGCGGATTCCGCCAATGACGCCACTATTATCCGATTCGAAGCGGAGCCGCGAGACGAAACTGAACGAGAGTTTCGGAACCAATATAAACTTGGTCGCCTTTATGGGCGGCGTTGGTTGCCACTCCCGCGGCGGCGCCTAAACCTGCTCCGATTGCGGCCCCCTTTCCGCCTCCGAACAAGGCCCCCAGGCCGCCACCAGCCAAAGCCCCGATACCAGCAGACTTTGCTGATTGCTTAGATTCACTTTTCCCCCGAAACTCAACAACGTTGCTGGCTATTGGATAGCTGTGATTGCCGGCCACAATGCGTTGCAACTGAAGCTGCAATTTACTGCGACCTTTCACACGGCCCGCCGAGCTGGCGTTCACCAGCTTCACATAGGCAGTCGCACCCCGCGGCACGACAATCCGGTTTCCAATGCGAATCGGATTTTCGATCGATCCTCGAAATGTCTCTCCCGCATGATTCCGATCTGAACTGATACTGTCGATCATGCGTATGTTGATTACAGTACCCGCCGGTATGCTCACTTGATCGCGTGCGACTAGCGTTGCGGGTATGATCAATAATGCACAAATAGCCACAAAGCTTATTACTGATTGAATGTACCTCACGAATTCCTCCTCGCCCGAGGTAACTCTGTGTATGCGAATGCTCACGTGCTTTCGCAATTCTATGAACGGGCTCTTTATCTTTATTTTCCCGCAACCCGCGGCTGAATGTCGTTCGGCGACGTTCGCTAGAAAGACAAATTTTTTGAGAAAAACGGCAGGACCTTTAACTCGAACCGCTCTTTCACACGATTGGTGTGATCTCCTTCATACGTTTCGAAGGTATGCTTCACACCAAAGTCCGTCAGGATTTGATCCATCTGCTTGTTTGACGCCGCGAGATTATCCTGCGTCCCGACTTCACCCATGATCGCGTGATACTTTTTCAGGTTGGTAACGTACTGATCGATCATCACCAGCGGCGAGTTGGCAGCATATTTTGCGACGATCAACGGCTGCGGTACTCCGTCCTTCACCGGCAGATCGAAAAACTGGGGCGGATTGTTCGGATTGGAAGCCCAAGCGGCAGCCTGAGCGGATCCGGCATTTGCGAAACCTGCACCCCGCCCGCCGGCGCGCTGTCCCCTGGCGCCTTGTCCCGGGGTCTCGGCGGGCGCGGCCGCCGCGCGATTCCCACCCCCGCCTCCGCCATTATTCAACAAACAACACGCGCTCATGATGTACAGGCTCGAAAACACGTCCGGACGCTTCATTCCGATTCGAATGGTTCCATATCCGCCCATG
>Ga0126379_10001539_pt1 | contig 14134 bp, 11 predicted proteins | sample PanSoiMetPlot_24_FD_92640 | JGI IMG/M metagenome (GOLD analysis project Ga0126379, IMG submission 92640) | Tropical forest soil microbial communities from Panama - MetaG Plot_24 | ecosystem: Environmental > Terrestrial > Soil > Tropical forest > Bulk soil | place: Panama | collected 2016-02-17 | reverse complement strand
GCCGCGCGGCTCGCCAAGCTGATCAAGGAGCGCTCCGGAGGCTCGCTCGTGCTCGACCTCAAGGAGCCAGGCGAGGGGACCAAGCCGCAGGGGATCCTCGACCAGGTCGGCAGCGGCAGCGTCGATGCGGGATTTGCCACTGCAAGCTACTGGACCGCGAAGATCCCGGCCGCGGCGCTGTTCGCTGGCTTCCCCTTCGGGCCCGACGGCAAGACCTATCGCGACTGGTTCGAGACCGGGAACGGCAGCAGGCTTTATCAGGAGATGTACGACCATGCCGGCGTACAGGTCCACGTCATGCCTTGCGCCTTCGGCGGTGCCGAGGCCGGCGGGTGGTTCGCAAAGGAGATCAAGACACCAAACGATATCAATGGCTTGCGCATGCGCATCTTCGGGCTCGGCGGCCGGGTCATGTCGAAACTCGGCGCCACCACCGTGCTCGTGCCGGGCGGAAGTCTGGTGAAGGCTTTCGAGAAGGGTGACATCGACGCGGCCGAGCTTTACACGCCGGCGGTCGATCGCGAGCAGGGTCTCCAGTCAAAGGTCAAGCTTATCTACGTGCCTGGCTGGCACCAGCCTGAGACGGTGTTTGAATTGCTGATCAACAAGGATCGCTGGAATGGGTTCAGCGCCGAACAACGCTCCATGATCGAGGACGTTTGCCACACGATCCTTGATGAGACACTTAGCGAAGAGGCAAAGCTCCAAGCCGACGCGCTCGCTGATCTTGCCGCCAAGGACAATGTGCGCATTGCCGAATGGCCCGACGATGTCCTCACTGCCTTCCGCACGGCCTGGACTGAGGTCGCCAAGGACGAGGGCGAGCAAGACTACTTCTTCAAGACTGTTCTGGACGACATCGAGAAATTCCGCGCCAAGGCAAAAAGCGCGAGCGGAACTGAAGGGCCCGAGGCAACGGCTCCGGCTACGCCGCAAGCCGCGCCAGCACCTCGGGCCACTCCATGAAGTCTATTGCCCCGTCTGGGTCTGTAGATAAGCGATGATGTCGGCGCGCTCCGCGGCATCAGGCACGCCCGTGAAGGCGAGAGCCATGGGCGAATCGGGGATCATCGCCTTTGGATTTGATATCCATTTGTCGATGTTCTCTGGCGTCCACACGAAGCCTTGCTCGCCAAGTTTCTTCATGCCCGGCGAATAGGGGTAATCGGGGATGCTTGCCGCCTTCCGTCCGACCACGTTGTTGAGTTCGGGCCCGACCAGCGTCTTTGCGCCGGGGCCGACCTGGTGGCAGATGGCGCATTTGGCGAACGCCGCTTTACCTTTTGTCGCATCACCCTCGGCGTAGGCCGACTCGCCTAAAGCGACGAGCGCGACAGCACCAAGCCAACAGAGCCCAACGATCCTCATCTCACTCCCTCCTTGAAAAGGCCCGCAGAGTTCTCCCCCGCTCTCGGCGGGCCGTTGCCCAACATCTTCTCTTAGCTGTTCGGTTTCGCCCAACCCAGTAGAAAGCTCAATTTGCCACGAAAAGTAGCCGCCTGCGACACCATAACTACGGAAAACCGCAGGTCATTGGAGGAGATGGCTCGGCACGGTAGCCCAGCCGCGGGGGCGTATTGCCCCATAACGTCGCTCATGCGAAAGACTAGGCCGAAATTCCCGTCTTTATCGTCGCGGGAGGCGTTGATGTCGCAGCTTTCCATGCCGAGACCTGATCCCGCGATTGTGTCGCGGCGGGCCGACATCGTGCGGCAGCTGAAGAAGCTCGTCCCCGACGCGACCCTGATCGCCGACCAGGAGGGCCGGCGCACCTTCGAGACCGACGCGCTCACGGCCTATCGCTGTCTGCCGCTTCTGGTCGTGCTGCCCAGAACGTCTGATGAGGTCAGCAAGATCCTCCGCTTCTGCCACACCAATCACATCAAAGTCGTGCCTCGAGGAGCCGGGACCTCGCTCTCGGGAGGAGCCTTGCCGCTGGAAGACTCGATCGTGCTTTGCCTCTCGCGTATGAATAAGGTGCTGTCGATCGACCTCCCCAACCGTGTAGCGCGCGTCGAGGCGGGCATCACCAATAGCGGCATCACCCAGGCGGTCGTAGGCCAAGGCTTCTTCTACGCGCCGGACCCGTCGAGTCAAATCGCCTGCACCGTTGGCGGCAATGTCGCGACCAATTCCGGTGGCGCCCACTGCCTGAAATACGGCGTCACTACCAACCACATCCTCGGCGTCCGTATCGTGCTGATGAACGGCGAGGTCGTCGATATCGGTGGCAACTATCTCGACGCGCCGGGCTACGACTTCCTCGCCCTGATCGTCGGCTCTGAAGGCCAGCTCGGCGTCGTCACCGAGGTCACTGTGCGCCTGCTCAAGGCAGCCGAAGGGGCGCGACCGATGCTGCTCGGCTTCGACTCTAGCGACGCGGCAGGAGGTTGCGTCGCCGGCATCATCGCTGCTGGCATTGTACCCGTCGCGCTCGAATTCATGGACCGCCCGGCGATCCATGTGTGCGAGCATTTCGTGGCCGCAGGCTACCCGCTCGATGTCGAGGCGCTTTTGATCGTCGAAGTGCAGGGTTCCGAGGACGAGATCGACACACTGCTCGAGAAGATCAGCGAGATCGCCATGGACTATAACCCAGCTGTCATGCATCGCAGCCAAAGCCCGGAGGAGAGCGCAAAGATCTGGAAGGGCCGCAAGGCGGCGTTCGGCGCGATCGGCCAGCTCTCGGACTATTACTGCATGGACGGCGTCATCCCGTTGTCGAAGCTTACCAAGGCACTCGACGAGGTCGGCTGGATTTGCCGCAAGTATCGCTTTGACGTGGCCAATATCTTCCATGCCGGCGACGGCAATCTGCACCCGCTCATTCTCTATAATTCCAACGATCCGCTTCAGCTTGAACGGGTCGAGATGTGCGGCGCCGAGATTCTCAAGCTGTGCGTCGAGCTTGGCGGCTGCCTTACCGGCGAGCATGGCGTCGGCATCGAAAAGCGCGAGCTCATGCGCGTGCAGTTCTCCGAAGCCGACATCGCCCAGCAAATGCATATCAAGGCCGCATTCGACCCTGACTGCCTGCTCAATCCCGGCAAAGTATTTCCGCTCGAAGGAAACAGGGTCCAGTGACTGGGCATATGCGCGTTGGCTTCCACGCTCCTGACACGGTGGAGGAGCTTGCCTATCTCGTTGCCGAGGCAGCCGACACGCGCACGCCGCTCGAGGTGATGGGCCACGGCACCAAACGCGAGGTCGGGCGCCTGGTGCAATATGGTGCAGTGCTCAGCACCGAGAGCCTGGTCGGGGTGCCCCTTTACGAGCCGACCGAGCTTGTGCTTGTCGCTCTTGCTGGGACGCCGGTCTCGCAGATCGAGCAGATGTTGGCCGAGAACGACCAGGAGCTTCCCTTCGAACCGGTCGATCTTGGGCCGGTGCTTGGCTTTGGACCGGGTCAGGCCACGATCGGCGGCGTGCTTGCCACCAATATCTCCGGCAGCCGGCGCATTCTGTCGGGTTCTGCGCGCGACCACGTGCTCGGGGTTCAGGCGGTGAACGGTCGCGGCGAGACTATCAGAGCCGGCGGCAGGGTGATGAAGAACGTCACCGGCTATGACCTCGGCAGGGCGCTTGCGGGTTCATGGGGCACGCTTGCCGTTGTCACCGAGGTTGCCCTCAAACTGCTCCCCGCCCAGCGCGAGGTGCGGACCTTGCTGTGTTTCGGGCTCGCCGATCCGACCGGCGTTGAGGTCCTGGGTCTTGCCCTCGGTACTCCCTTCGAGGTTTCCGGCACGGTGCACGTCAATGGCGAGCTCGCGCGGCGCTTCTCCGACGAGGAGATCAGCGGACCTGGACAGACGGTCACGGCGATCAGGGTCGAGAATTTCCCCGCCGCCGCCCGCTATCGCGCGAGCCGGCTCAAGCAAATGCTTCAGGCCTATGCCCCAGCGCTCGAGCTCGACACGGTGCGGAGCCGCATGTTCTGGGAGGACGTGAAGTCTTTGAGGATGTTCCAGAAGACGGGGAGACCGCTCTGGCGCATCTCCACGGCCCCGACCAATGCGTCGAAGCTCGTCCACAGCCTCTCGCGCAAGATTGATGTGCGCGCGCTTTACGACTGGTCAGGCGGGCTGATCTGGCTTGAAACTCCCCCCATCTCCGACGCCGGAGCGGTCGAGATCCGCCGCACCCTTGCCGAATTTGGCGGCCATGCCACTCTGATCCGCGCAGAGCCTCAGGCGCGGGCGGTGATCGATGTGTTCCAGCCGCTCGACCCGCCGCTCATGGCACTGACGGCCGCGCTCAAGCGAGCGTTCGATCCGGTCGGAATTCTCAATCCGGGCCGCATGTACGCAGGGATATAAGCGAGACCATGCAGACCAAGTTCAACGCGGTGCAGCTCGCCGACCCGACCATCGCCCGTGCCGACGCGATCCTCAGGCGCTGCGTCCATTGCGGCCTGTGCACCGCCACCTGCCCGACCTATGTGCTCACTGGAGATGAGCGCGACAGCCCGCGCGGCCGCATCTATCTGATGAAGCAGATGTTCGAGGAGCGTGAGGTCACGCCGACCATGACCCACCACATCGACCGCTGCCTCTCTTGCTTCTCCTGCATGACCACCTGCCCGAGCGGCGTGGATTACATGCATCTCGTCGACATGGCGCGCGTGCGAATCGAGGCCAAGGGCCACCGCACCCCGCACCAAAACACCAATCGCTGGCTGCTCGGCAAGATCTTGCCCAACCCGGGCCGCTTCCGGCTCGCTCTCATGTTGGGCTCGCTGATGCGTCCGTTCCGACGCCTACTCATCAAGATGGGCTTCGAACATATCGCAGCCGCCGTGGCGCTGGTACCACCTGGCGCAATGAAGATCAAGCTGACCAAGCCGAAATCTGCGATCGGCGCCGAGCCGAAGGCTAAGCGCGTGGCGCTGATGCTCGGCTGCGTGCAGGAGGTGCTCGCGCCGCAGATCAACCTCGCCGCCATCAGGCTGCTCAGGCGGCACGGCGTCGATGTGGTGGTGGTCAAGGACGAGACCTGCTGCGGCGCTCTCGTCCACCACCTCGGCAAGGAGGAGGAGGCACGCGGCTATGCCCGCCGCAATATCGACGCTTGGACCGCTGTGATGCGGGAGAAGATGGTCGACGCCATCGTCGTCACCACGTCGGGCTGCGGCACTATGGTCAAGGACTACGGCAATCTGCTCGCCCGCGACCGCGGTTATGCCGAGCGTGCGGCCTACGTTTCAGGGCTCGCCCGCGATATCACCGAGTACGTCGAGCAGATGGGGCTGATGCCGCCCATGATGTGGACTGGCCTTAGGATCGCCTATCACGGAGCTTGCTCGCTTCAGCATGGGCAGAAGCTCGATACGTTGCCGCGCGCCCTGCTCAACCAGGCGGGGTTCAATATCGTCGAGATTCCCGAGGGGCATCTCTGTTGCGGCTCGGCTGGGACCTACAATTTGCTCGAGCCGGAGCTGTCGGCGCAGCTCCGCGAGCGGAAGCTCGGCAATATCGCAAGCGTCAAGCCTGACGCGATCGTGACGTCAAATATCGGCTGCATGGTGCAGCTGCAAGGAGCCGGCGTCCCTTTCGTTCACACCGTCGAACTGCTCGACTGGGCGACCGGCGGTCCGTGCCCGCCGTCGCTTGAGAAGCTCGAATCGATGGCGCACCCGGTCGAGGCACTGGTCGAGATGGCGCGCGAAGGCCTCCTGATCGATACCTCGGCTTGATAGCTGACAGGTGACACCCGACGCCTGGTTAGGCTAGAAGCGGGCGGCTGGAGCCTCTAGAATCAGCCGCCAATCCATGAGCAAGAAGACCGAGCCCGCTCGCCCCGAGGCCCGCCTGCCTAAGGGCTTTTCCGACATTTCCGCGAGCGAAATCCGCGCCACCGAGAAGATGCTCGGCACGATCAGGGGCGTGTTCGAGTCCTACGGCTTCGAGCCGCTCGATACGCCGGCCATCGAATATTCCGATGCGCTCGGCAAGTTCCTGCCTGACCAGGATCGGCCTAACGAGGGTGTGTTTTCCTTCCAGGACGACGACGATCAGTGGCTGTCGCTCCGCTACGACCTGACCGCGCCGCTCGCCCGCTACGTCGCCGAGAATTATCAGAACCTGCCGAAACCCTTCCGCCGTTATCAGGTCGGACCGGTGTGGCGGAACGAAAAGTCGGGGCCTGGGCGTTTCCGCCAGTTCACCCAGTTCGACGCGGACACCGTCGGTGCCTCGTCGGTTGCGGCCGACGCCGAGCTTTGCATGCTCGCCGCCGATACGCTGGAGAAGCTCGAAGTTGGGAACCGCTATGTGGTGAAGGTCAACAATCGAAAACTTCTAGATGGCCTCTTGGAATCGATTGGGCTCCACAAAGATGACAACGTACGACAGCGGATGGCCGTGCTGCGCGCTATCGACAAACTGGATCGCCTTGGTGTTGACGGTGTGAGAGCCCTCCTTGGAAAAGAGCGCAAGGACGAAAGCGGAGATGTGACTAGAGGAGCGGATCTCCCGGACAGAGCCATAGAGCAGGTCATGTCTGTCTTTGTGTTGGGCATCACCCCTCTAGCCGAATTGACATCGCAAGACCTGGCTCGCGCCGACCTGGCAATTGAGTTTGAAAGTCGATCGGATCGTCCTTGGTATGCCGGAATGAAGAATCCCATTACGTTGGCGCACCTAGGCAAGGCGCTGCCTCAAAGTCCAAGAATAGAAGAAGGACTCGCTGAGCTCGAAACAATCGCGTCGCTCTGTAAAGGAGCGGGATACGATAGGGTTCTGATAGACCCATCAGTCGTCCGCGGGCTGGAATATTACACCGGGCCCGTGTTCGAGGCTGAACTCACTGTGCCCATCGCCGATGACAAAGGGCCGCCCATCAGACTCGGCTCGGTGGTAAGCGGCGGGCGCTATGACGGGCTCGTCGCGCGCTTCACCGGCGAGAAGGTTCCGGCCACCGGCATGTCGATCGGTGTCTCGCGACTTCTGTTCGGGCTCCAACACCTCGGCAAATATAAAGACTCGGTCACGCAGGGGCCGGTCGTGGTGCTGGTGCTCGATCGCGACCGTGTCGCCGACTACCAGAAGATGGCGCACGACCTTCGCGGCGCCGGCATTCGCGCCGAGCTTTACCTCGGCGAGTCAGGCATGAAGGCGCAGATGAAATATGCCGACCGCAGATGCAGCCCTTGCGTGGTCATCCAGGGTGGCGACGAGCGCGCGAAAGGCGAGGTGACCATCAAGGACCTGATCGAGGGCGCCGAGCGCGCCAAGGAGATCACCGGCAATGTCGCCTGGCGCGAAGAGCGTCCCGGGCAATTCACCGTCCCCGCGAGCCAGATGGTCGACGCGGTCCGGCAAGTCCTCGCCCGCCACAAGAGCTAAGCCATGGCCGCTGAATCGGCTAGGAAGTTCGAGGCTCTCGAAGCCCAGGCGACTAGCCTGCTCGACGTGTTCAAGCGGGCGGGCTACGAGCAGGTTGCGCCTTCCATCATCCAGCCGGCAGACATCTTCCTCGACCAGATCGGCGAGCAGGTCAGAAGCCGCACTTATGTTTTTACTGACCTTGCTGGCCATGAGCTTTGCCTTAGGCCTGACCTGACTGTGCCGGTGTCGCGGCTTTATCTCGAGCGGTACCACGACGCCAGTACGCCGGCCCGCTTTTGCTACAACGGTCCAGCCTTCCGCTTTCAGCCAGACCGCAACAATCAGGCACATCCACGCGAGTTCCGCCAGGCGGGTATCGAAAGTTTCGGCGCAAAGAACAAGGAAAGTGCGGATGTGGAAACCGTGCTGCTCGCGGTCGAGGCTGTGCGCAGCGCGGGGCTCAAGGACTTCCGCCTGCACTTTGGCGACATCGCGCTGTTCTACGCCTTCATCGATTCACTCGCGCTTCCCGATCGCTGGCGGCTCAAGCTCCGTCACTATTTCTGGCGCCCACCGGTATTCCACGCGCTGCTCTCGCGGCTTGCGCGCGGCGAGCGGCCAGACGCCGAGGGACCTGCCGTGGCGCTCGCACGCACCCTAGACCGCGACGACCCCGAGCGATCCGAGGAGCTTGTGGCGCGCTATCTCGACGAGAAGGGCCTGCCGCTTGCTGGTAACCGCACGCTGAGCGAGGTCACCGCGCGCTTGCTAGACCTCTTGGGCGATCTGCGCGCAGAGCCTCTCAGGAAAGAGGTCGCGACCGTCATCGACCGTTTCCTTGCCGTCTCCGCGCAGCCGAAGGAGGCCGTGGAGCGCGTCGCCGTGATCGCTAAGGGCGCGGGCATCGATGTTGCGCCGGCAGTTCAGGCCCTCGTCCGCCGCTTTGAGCGGCTGGAGCGGGGCGGCATCGATCTCGGCAAGTCCACTTTCGCCACCGAGTTCGGTCGCAGCTTCGAATATTATTCTGGCCTCGTTTTCCAGATCGAAGTGGAAGGCGAGCGCGAAGCTGGCCAGATCGCCGGCGGCGGACGCTACGACGGGCTGCTAGCCCATATCGGCGCGCCCCGCGACGTACCCGCCATCGGCTCAGCCATTCACACCGAGCGCCTGCTCGCCGCCGTCGAGAGGCGCGCGCCATGACCGGCTCGAAACTCTCGATCGCAGTCCCCTCCAAAGGACGGCTCAAGGACCAAGCCGCCGATGTGTTCGAAAGGGCGGGCGTCCCCCTACGCAACAAGGGCCACGAGCGCGGCTATCGTGCCACGCTGGACGGACTTGACGGCGTCGAGGTAGTGCTGACCTCTGCCGCCGAGATCGTGCACGAGCTGAAATCGGGGCGCGTGCATCTCGGCATTACGGGGGAGGACCTGATCCGCGAGACGCTCGCCGACGTCGACGGCTCGGTCGAGTTCCTGGCGCCGCTCGGCCTTGGCCGCGCCGACGTCGTCGTCGCGGTCCCGGATTGCTGGATCGATGTCGCGCGTATGGCGGACCTCGAGGATGTCGCCGCGCAATTCGTTCGCGCGCACGGCCGCCGGCTTCGCGTCGCCACCAAATATATGAATCTGACGCGCCGCTTCTTTGCCGCGAACGGTGTAGCTGGCTATCGCATCATGGAAAGCGTCGGCGCCACTGAGGCCACGCCCGCGGCTGGCACCGCCGAGCTGATCGTGGACATCACCACGACGGGCACGACGCTCCGCGCCAATCATCTCAAGGTGTTGGAGGACGGGCTGATCCTGAGGTCGCAGGCGCATCTCTTCGCCTCTCGCGCCGCGCCTTGGGACGCCAGTCCCAAGAGGCTCCGCGACGTGATCTGCAATCGACTCAAAACCTTATGAGGTATGCCCTTGACGCTCGCTCGTCTCATCCTTGCGGCAGTTCTGGCGATGGCGTTCACGACAACTGCGTTCGCGGCGCCAGCGCGGATCATCATCCTGCGGCATGGCGAAAAGGCAAATCCCTGGAGGCTGTGCGAGGTTGGCGCAGCGCGCGCGAACGCGCTGGCCGACGCCTATCTCGGCGCGAAGGCCACCAAGTCGCTGTTTGCCGATGGCGAGGAGCCGGCCTTCTTCTTCGCCATCACACTGCACACGCTCGAGCTTGCCGCGCCATCGGCCGCGAGCTGGTCAAAGCCGCTCATCCTCTATTCAGTGGTGCCGGATGAGTCCGATGACGATGACTTGCACGTGAAGGCATTGAACCGCCCTACCCAGGAAGCCGCCGCCAACATCATGCAGAACCCGGCGCTGAACGGCAAAACCATCGTGATGGTTTGGGAGCACAAGCACATCGCCAATGCGAAGCTCGAGGCGAAATACGAGGGCGAGGCGGTGACCCTGCGCAAGCTGCTCAAGCTCGATATTTTGCCCGGCGTGCCTGCGACCTGGCCGGGCGATAACTACGACTATTTCTGGATCGTGGATTACCCGCCGAACTCGAACGTCCCGTCGAAGTTCACCATGGTAAAGCAGGAGTTCGGCGATGTCTTTGCCAGTGTTCCGTCGAATGATTGGGACACGCCGAACGGCCTTGAGGCCTCGAGCGGCTGCAAGGTCAAGAACGATTGACCGCTGCGCGCGATTGCCGGCGCTTTTGCTGCGTACCGTTCGCGGTCACCGCCTCAGCTAGACGGTGACGTCCCGGAGCCTCCGGTGAAAGCTCGAAGAAGCGGCCGTGGAACTGAATAAGACTCGAGCGGTGGCCTATGGAAACGATCGCCGCATTGGGCAGCCGGTTGAGCAGCAAGCGATAAAGCTCGGACTCCGCAGGCTCGTCCAAGGCGCTGGTCGCCTCGTCCAGGAACAGCCAATCGGGCTTTTGCAAGAGCGCGCGGGCAATCGACAGCCTCTGCTGCTCGCCGCCCGAGAGCTTGTCAGCCCAATACGCCGTCGCGTCGAACTCGTCGCGGAGGTGAGACAGCCCGACGTCATCGATCACCTCGTCGATCTCCTTCGGCGTGAACGAATCCTCAGGCCCTGGATAGGCGAACGCGCCCCGCAAGGTGCCCAGCGGCAGATAGGGACGCTGCGGCAAAACCAGCACATTGGCGCCCTTGGGGACGCGGATCGAGCCCTCGCCGAACGGCCACACGCCGCCAAGCGCGCGGAACAGGCTCGTCTTTCCCGACCCTGACGGCCCGGTCACCAGCACCCGCTCGCCAGGTTCGATGCTGAGATCCTTGACCCGCACGATCTCCTCGCCGCTCGGAATGCTCACGGCAAGGTCTTCGACGTGAAGCGCGTTTCCGCCGTCTGCGATCAGCTCGACGCGCGGCGCGGTCTGATCGAGCCGGCGTGCCCAAACGATCGAGGACTCGAAGCCGGCAAGCCGGTCGAGCACCGCTTTCCAGTCGGCGATGTTGGTGTATGCGGTGACGAAGAAAGAGAGCGAGCTCTGCACCTGGCCGAAGGCGGAGGCCACCTGCATCAGGCCGCCGAGCGTCATGGCGCCGAAGAAATAGACCGGGCTCACCACCAGGAAGGGGAAGATAATTGCGACCTGGTTATAGCCTGCGGTGAGGAAAGTGAGCCGCTTGGTTCGCTGCATGATGCCGTACCAGTTGCGCACCACATTGGCGAACCGGTCGCGCAGTCGCCCCTCCTCCGCCTCTTCGCCCGAGAGCAGCGTGACCTGCTCGGCATTCTCCCTGAGGCGGACCAGCGAGAAGCGGAAATCGGCCTCGTAGCGCTGCTGATCGAAATTGAGCTTGACCAGGGGACGGCCGACGAGGTGCGTCACCCAGGTGCCGATAATGGCGTAGATCAATGCGGCCCAGACGAGATAGCCGGGCACCTCGAAGGATTGCGACCCGATCATGAGCGGGGTGGCCGCCGACAAATTCCACAGGATGACCACGAACGAGACCAGCGTGACGATCGAGCCGAGCAGCGCGATGCCGATATCGAGCGTGTTGGCGATGAACTGACGGATGTCGTCGGCGATACGCTGGTCCGGGTTGTCGGCCTGGTCGCCCTTGAGCCGCATGCGGTAGTGCGTGCCCTGCTCGAGCCAGCGGCCGAGGTAGCGCTTGGTCAGCCAGCGCCGCCACCTGATCTGCAGCCATTGCTGGAGATAGATCTGATAGACGGCGGTGACGATGAAGGCGGCAGCAAGGATACTGAACACGCCGAGCTGGTAGATGAAGACGTTCCAGTCCTTGTTCTGCAATGCGTTGTAGAAGGTGTTGTACCAGCTGTTAAACTTCACATTCAGCCAGACTTGGAAGAGTTGGAGCGCAATCACCGCGATCAGCAAGATGCGCCCGGGCCATCGATCGTCCCCGCGGAAATAGGGCGCGGCTATATGCGTGAAATTGGTCGCAGAGGTGCGAAAATTCGCCATTAAGGGGCTGCTCCAAGGCTCCCGGCTTTTTCGGGAGCCGGACGATAGGGCGAAGGCAGGGTTCTAGGAAATTACGATTGCGTAAGGCTAAAGTGAATGCTTGGCCCTCGTCCTGCGTCAAAAAAGGACGGCTCGCACTTTCCCATTGAAAAGCCGGAAATCTCAAGCCGCCCGATCCGCGTCTTCAAGCACAATTTGCCTTGAAAACTGGTAGGACAAGAATGGACGCCAAAACCGGAAAGCGCCGCCTCTGAAGGCGGCGCTTTCGTTCAGGCCTACATCATGTCCATGCCGCCCATGCCGCCGCCCGGCATGTGGACATGTTCTTCCTTTTTCTTCGGTGCCTCAGCCACGCCTGCTTCGGTGGTGACCAGGAGGCCGGCAACAGAGGCTGCATCCTGTAGTGCCGTGCGCACCACCTTGGCGGGGTCGATGATGCCCTTCTCGATCAGGTCGCCATACTCGTTGTTCTGGGCGTCATACCCGTAGGAGGCCGACTTCTGATCGGTCACCTTGCGACCACGATCGAGCCCTCGACGCCCGCGTTCTCGGCGATCTGCCGGATGGGCGCCTGGAGCGCACGGCGCACGATGTTGATGCCGGCCTCCTGGTCCTCGTTTTCGCCCTTGGTCTTGAGCGACTTCGCCGCCCATAGCAGCGCCACGCCGCCGCCCGGCACGATGCCTTCCTCGACCGCAGCGCGGGTCGCGTTGAGCGCATCGTCGACGCGGTCCTTCTTCTCCTTCACCTCGACCTCGGTCGCGCCGCCGACCTTGATCACAGCAACGCCGCCGGCGAGCTTCGCCAGCCGCTCCTGCAGCTTCTCCTTGTCGTAGTCCGAAGTCGTGTCCTCGATCTGCTGCTTGATCTGGGCGATGCGGGCCTGGATGTCGGCCTTCTTGCCGGCGCCGTCCACGATGGTGGTGTCGTCCTTGGTGATCGACACCTTCTTCGCCTTGCCCAGCATGTTGACGGTGACGTTCTCGAGCTTGATGCCGAGGTCCTCGGAAATCAACTCGCCGCCAGTGAGCACGGCGAGGTCCTGCAACATGGCCTTTCGGCGGTCACCGAAGCCCGGCGCTTTCACGGCGGCGACCTTCAATCCGCCGCGAAGCTTATTGACCACGAGAGTAGCAAGCGCCTCGCCCTCGACGTCCTCGGCGATGACGAGCAGCGGACGGCCTGACTGCACCACCGCCTCGAGCAGCGGGAGCAGTGACTGGAGGCCCGACAACTTCTTCTCATAGATGAGGATGTACGGGTTCTCGAGCTCCGCCACCATCTTCTCGGCATTGGTGATGAAATAGGGCGATATGTAGCCGCGATCGAACTGCATGCCCTCGACCACGTCGAGCTCGCTGTCGAGGCTCTTGGCCTCCTCGACCGTGATAACGCCCTCATTGCCGACCTTCTGCATGGCTTGCGCGATCATGTCGCCGATCGCCCTTTCGCCATTGGCGGAGATGGTGCCGACCTGGGCGATTTCGGATGAGCCCTTCACCTTCTTTGACTGCTTCTTGATTTCGTCGACGACATGGGTCACCGCCTTGTCGATGCCGCGCTTGAGATCCATCGGGTTCATGCCTGCAGCCACCGCCTTCAGGCCCTCGCGCACGATGGCCTGTGCCAGCACCGTCGCGGTTGTGGTGCCGTCACCCGCTGAGTCGTTGGTCTTTTGCGCGGCCTCCTTCAGCATCTGCGCGCCCATATTCTCGAACTTATCTTCGAGCTCAATCTCCTTGGCCACGGTGACGCCGTCTTTGGTCGAGCGCGGTGCGCCGAACGACTTTTCAAGGATGACGTTGCGGCCCTTGGGCCCGAGCGTGATCTTGACTGCGTTAGCCAAGACATCGACGCCGCGCATCATCCGCTCGCGCGCGTCGGCGGAAAACTTCACATCTTTAGCTGCCATTTGAATTCGCTCCGGCGTTCTTTAAGTGTGGGGTAGGGGCTAGGGCTCAGCTGAGGATTCCCATGATGTCTGACTCCTTCATGATGAGGAGCTCATCGCCGTCGATCTTGACCTCGGTGCCGGACCATTTGCCGAACAGCACCTTGTCGCCGGCCTTGACTCCCATAGGCTGGAGCTTGCCGTCCTCGTCGCGGGCACCGGGACCAGCGGCGATGACCTTGCCGGTCTGAGGCTTCTCGGCTGCGGTGTCCGGGATGAGGATCCCGCCCTTGGTTTTGTGCTCCTCCAGCCGCTTGACCACGACGCGGTCGTGCAAGGGTCTGAATTTCATGGATATTGCTCCTGTGGGATGAATGCGCCGCGTTTAGCACTCACGGAAAAAGAGTGCTAATCAGCGCGCTTTTTAGCGACGGGTCAGGCGAGCTGTCAAGCAAGCGTAGCTGTGAGCGGAGAACCGAACGTCAAGCCCGCTTGCGCTTCTCGCTGTCGAGAT
>Ga0126379_10001538_pt1 | contig 14137 bp, 13 predicted proteins | sample PanSoiMetPlot_24_FD_92640 | JGI IMG/M metagenome (GOLD analysis project Ga0126379, IMG submission 92640) | Tropical forest soil microbial communities from Panama - MetaG Plot_24 | ecosystem: Environmental > Terrestrial > Soil > Tropical forest > Bulk soil | place: Panama | collected 2016-02-17 | reverse complement strand
TAACTCTGAGCGCCGATAACGCGCACGGCAGCGGCACCTTGTCGTCTAGCTTGACCAGCTCTTTCGATAGACGCGCCTTGGCCTCGTTTTCGATCAACGCCTGGCGCCGCTTCGGTTGCTTGATCTCCCCGGCATGGGCCAGCAACGTCTCAAGGTCGCCATAGGTATTGATCAGCTCGGCCGCGGTTTTGACTCCGATGCCGGGGACGCCCGGCACATTATCGGTGATGTCGCCGCACAACGCCTGCACGTCGATCACCTTGTCCGGCCCGACCCCAAATTTCTCCCGCACCTCGGCTTCGCCGATGGGCCGGTCCGTCATTGGATCGCGCATCACCACCCGGTCATCCGTGACGAGCTGCATCATGTCCTTGTCGGACGACAGGATGGTTACCTTGGCGCCCGCCTCTACGGCGTGTCGCGCGTAGGTGGCGATCAGATCGTCGGCTTCGAACCCGTCAATCTCGATCCGGCAGACGCCAAAGGCGTCCGCTGCCTGCCGCACATGCGCCAGTTGCGGCGCGAGGTCGTCGGGCATCTCCCGGCGGTTCGCCTTGTACTGATCGTAGATCTCGTTGCGGAAGCTGCGGCCGGAGGCGTCGAAGATCACGGCTATGTGGTCCGCATCGGTATCCCTCAGGTATTTGTCGAGCATATTGCTGAAATGCATGACGACTTCCGTCGCCATACCATCGGACTGACGCTGGAACCGCTCAGCCTTGGGATCCTTGGCGCGCGCAAAATAGGCACGAAAAATGAAGCCCGAGCCGTCGATCAAGAAGACATGATGCGGTGCCGCCGAGGGTGGATGGGCAGCACCAACCGGCTGCGGCTCTGGCGCGACCGTCTCGATTAATTCTTCCACGGATCCCTGCATCTAAACGTTGCGTTCTTCCGACACCCGCGGCGGTGTGACGGCTTCGCCCGTCTCGGCCGCCTGCATCGCCCGGTTGACGAAGAGGCGGGAGCAATAGGGGCATTCGATCTTCCCCGCAGGCCCAAGATTGAGATAGACCCTCGGATGCCCAAGCGGGCCGCCGCCGCCGTTGCAAGCGGCCACCGTCTCGTCGATGTAAATGGTTTCGAAAGGCCCCATCTGCGACCCGAAGACTCAGATTAAGCCGGCGACGCCAGCCGGCCGTTTCACGAAAACGATGATACGCATCGCCGCCACGCAATCAACGACCCCTTCGTGGATGCAGCCCCGCTCCTCGGGCGCCGACCACGTCCCGTGAGCCGATGGCGGCGGATCGTATGCGGTGCTGGGGGTGCTTGGGCGCTTGTGGCTTTCCTGCTGTCGACGGGATGCGCACCGGCCACCGACGAGGAGGTGCGGCTGGCCGGAAGCGCTACCGTCCGTGCAGCTCCGGAGCCGCGGCCGGTGCCGCGCTTCAGTGCTGGAACATTCATCACCGCCGATGGTCAGGGATTGCCGCTGCGCCGATGGCTGCCCGATGGTCCAGCAAGGGCCGTAATCCTGGCGCTGCACGGCTTCAACGATTACAGCAACGCCTTCGCAGACCCGGGCGAGGCCTGGGCGAAAGAGGGCATCGCCACTTACGCGTACGACCAGCGCGGCTTTGGCGCGGCGCCCGAGCGCGGCTTTTGGCCGGGACGCGCGGCGCTCGCCGCCGATGCCGCGACCGCGGCACAAGTCTTGCGCCGGCTCTATCCGCACGTGCCGCTCTATCTCTTGGGAGAGAGCATGGGCGGCGCGGTCGCGGTCGTGGCTGCGACCGCGGAGAGCGGCACGCCGGTTCCGGATGTCGACGGCATCATCCTGACGGCCCCAGCGGTATGGGGCCGCGCGACAATGGACCTTCTCCCGAAACTGGCATTGTGGGTCGCGGTGAGGGTGGCGCCGGGGCTCACATTGACCGGCCGCGGGCTCGAGAAAAAGCCGTCCGACAATATCGCGATGTTGCGCGCCTTGTCGCGCGACCCGCTGGTCATCAAGGAAACCCGCGTCGATACGATCTACGGGTTGGTGGGCCTGATGGATGCCGCGCTCGCGTCCGCGCCGCGGCTGGACGCGCCGCTCCTCCTCATGTATGGCGCAAAGGACGAAATTGTGCCGAAAGCACCGATTCGGCTCTTGGTCGGCGGTCTGCCGCCCGAATGCCGGCGGCAGACGAGGCTCGCCTGGTACGAGGACGGTTATCACATGCTGTTGCGCGACCTCGAAGGCCCGGCGGTTGTCGCCGATATCGCGAGTTGGGTGCTCGCACCTGACGCGCCGCTGCCGTCGGGCGCCGATCGCGGCGCCGCGCAAGCCTTCCTACCCGCGCCCCCTCGCTTTCCTCCTCCGCTCGCGGGGAAGCCCCCCGGACGTCGGCCTTCAGCCCACGGATTTGGTCCGTGGGCGCCCGCCAGGGTGGGCGTTCCGGGGGTAGCGTGAAGGCTCGCTTGACACCCGCTGAGCGATGCATCCGGTGCTTGTGTTGCAGCTGCTGATCCTGTTGATGCTGGCCAACGGTATGCCGGTGATGGCCAAAAAAATTCTCGGCGACCGTTACTCCTATCCGCTCGACGGCAATCTCAAATTCGCCGACGGCCGGCCGCTGTTCGGCCGCTCGAAGACGTTACGCGGCGTCGTGCTAGCCATTCTTGTGACGACGGCGGGCGCGCCGCTGATCGGGCTGGGCTGGAGAACCGGGCTGGTGATCGCCAGCTCTGCGATGGCGGGCGATCTGGTCTCGAGTTTTGTAAAGCGCCGGCTCGACCTGCCATCGAGCAGTCGGGCGAGCGGGCTCGACCAGATCCCGGAATCGTTGTTTCCACTGCTCGCCTGTAGCCTTTTTCTGGCGCTAACGGCGGCCGACATCGCGATTTGTGTCGTGATGTTTTTTATCGGTGAAGTGGTGCTCTCGCGCGTGCTTTATGCTTGGCGCCTGCGCGACCGGCCCTACTAGGTCCTGTTCACCAAGTCGCATTGTGTAGGCATCCGCGGATGGCCGGTGGCTCCGGCGACGAGGATCATTGTGCTGCTTGACTGACACATATCTCTGCGGTTATATGTCAGTCATAGCCTGTAAGTTATCGATCCCAATGCCGAACGTTCACGATGTGCTCTTCAGAACGCTCGCCGATCCTACTCGGCGTGCGATCTTCGAACGACTGTGCCGCGACGGAGAGCAGACAGTGGGGACGCTGACGGCTCGGGCCGGGGTCTCGCAACCGGCCGTCTCAAAGCATCTCGGGGTCTTGAAGCAGGCCGGGCTGGTGCGCGACCGCCATGAAGGTCGCCATACCCATTATAGCGCGCAGCTCGGCGCCTTGGCCCCGCTGATCGACTGGACAAGCCAAATGGCCGGCTTCTGGCAAAGCCGGTTCGACCGCCTCGAAGATCTGCTTAAAAGGATGGACCAATGACCAATACTGCGAGCGAAACGCTCTCCGTCGTTGTCGAACGGGAGGTACCTTTTCCGCCCAAAAAGATCTGGCGCGCGCTCACGCAACCACACCTGATCGAGGAGTGGCTCATGAAGAACGACTTCAAGCCTGTCGTGGGCCACCGTTTCAATCTTCGCGCAGACTGGGGCGCTGTTGACTGTCAGGTCCTGGCCGTCGAGCCGAACAAGACGTTGTCTTACACGTGGGCGGCGTATGATCTCGAGACTGTTGTCACTTGGACTCTCACCCCTACGAGTACGGGGACCAACCTGCGCATGGAGCAGTCGGGCTTCCGGCCGGATCAGCCGCAGTACTACCGGGGCGCCAAGAGCGGGTGGCCGCAGTTCTTTGCAAACCTGGAGCAGGTTTTGGCGCGGATAGATTGAAGTCAGCTGGCACAATTCAAAGCTGGGCCCTGTCGAAACGGTGCCTGCCCGCGCCATGTTGTTGTGCTAACCACGAATAGCGATACTCACGACTGAAACGGTGTCTCCATTTCGGGGAATACCAGCGATTACAAAGGCCAGACCGTCTACGGCCTCTTGCCCCTTGCGTCTCATTTAATAATGTAGTCGCTAGATTACGATTGCGGTAGCATGCAATGGACCAGAATTCGAGGCATAAAGATCCAATGAATCCATCGGAACGTATTGACCAGCTGATCGCAGAACTCACAGAATGGAAGTGGATGGGAAGCCCGGTGTGGTCTCATAACGGAATAATCGCTGTCGCCAACGCCCACAAAGAGAAGGTGAAGCTTACCTTTTCGCACGGGGCGAGCCTCCCAGATCCTGACAAGCTCTTAACGCGGGCCTCGAGGGCAACGCGCGACGAGCGATCGATTTTTGCGAGGGTGACGAGATTAATGAGCGTGCTCTAAAAAAATCTCGTCCGTGCCGCTGTTGGTTACAATCAGACCAAATTGAAGAAGAAGGCCCCTGCGGCTACTCGAACGAAAACACACAAAAGTAAAAAGACATGAAGCTATAGCTTTTTCCCGCTAATTGTCTCGCTGACTCGAACCCGCCGCGTCGCCGGGCCTGAGATGGAAGAGCAGCGGGATGCCTCGGGCATCACTGAGACCGTGAACGTTACAGGTGAACGCGCCCCGCAAGCGGCCGCAGTCACGCGTCAATTACCTTGCAGACAGCGCCTAGAACGGGCGATCGCCGCAGTAGAGCGTGTGCAGCGTGATTTCCGGAGGGCAATTGAGCCGCACCGGGACAATGCAGGAGCCAACCCCGACCGACGTATACCCGACCATATCGTGGTATTTCCACGCGCCGGACCCCATACGGCGGGGGAGCACCGAATCGAGCGTAATCGGGATTGCGCCGGGCAAGCAGAGCTGACCGCCATGGGTGTGCCCGCTCAGCAGCAGTTTGAAACCGGCATGGGCCGCCTGGCGGTAAATCTCTGGCGTATGCGACAGCAGGATCGAAAATTCTCCGCTGGGGATTTGCGAGACAGCCTTTTCGATATTGTCCACCCGGTAGTAATGCGCATCGTCGATGCCGACCAGATGGATGCGCTCGCCGCCGCGCACGAGGCTCTCTGATTCGTTGAGCAGCATGCGCATCCCCATGTCTTCCAGCGCCGGCACCATGCGGATTGTGTCGTGATTGCCCAACACGGCGTAAATCGGCCCCTTCAAATACCCCCGCACGCGCCGCAAGCCCTCGATAGCCGGCTCGAACGGCCCGTAGGTCTTGCCGCGATAGTCGCCGGTCAGCACGCACAGATGATATGAAATCGTCGGCAGCAGCGCGATGAGCCGTTGCATCGCCCCCCCGTTCATATCGGCGTGCAGATCGGAAAGCTGCAGGACCGTGAAACCGTCGAAGGCGGGCGGCAATTCGGGCAATCGGATGTCGTGGCGCCGTATTTGGATGTTCTCGGCGTTTTTCTTTCCGCGCCAATAAAGACCCGACAACTTCAAAGCATTGCGGATTATGAACGGGCTGCGACGCCAGTTTTCCGGATGAAAGAAATTGAGGCCGTGGCCAAAGACCCGGCCTTCGTGATCCTCTTCGATGCCGAGCCGCTGCCGGGCGTGCAACCGCCCCAGGCGCTCTTCCAGCCTCTCCAGAACGTTTTGGTTGATCGAGGAAGCAGCGCGGTATTGTGGTTTTTCAGCGAGCTGAAGATCCATTTCTCCCTCCGGCGCAGCCATCCTGCGCCGATCCTCGAGGCGCGTCCCGCGGGCTCGATGCGCTGCGGAATCGCGCCGCAAATGCGGCGAATAGAAGGCGCAAAGATTAACCATAAAGTGCGGCCTGCACTGCGGATCCACGCCGCGCGGCCAAGGTGGCCGCTCGCAAGCTCCTTGCATGTGCTCTCTTGAGGCTGTATCCCCGGTCTGCCAGCACCCGTAGCTCAGCTGGATAGAGCGCTGCCCTCCGAAGGCAGAGGTCGTGAGTTCGAATCTCGCCGGGTGCGCCATCAAATAAGCCCTTGCAGCGCGCGGAATTCTTGGGGCTTTTAGGCTTCCCCGAGGCCTCGCGCCCCGCGCCGAATTTGGCGGGATTTCCATGAACAGATACTGAATTTCTGCGGAAACCTGTGGGAGTCCGGTGGAGGCGCTCCTGGGATGTTCCGTTGTCGTTTGGAAGGTCGAGGAGCGGCGGGGTATTTCCGACAGGTGAGCCCGCGCAATATAGGCGGCCCCGCTGCCGAGTCCACCGCCAACGCTCGCCCGTAAACGCCGGCAAGAGCTGCGCCTCGAATACCGACTGCGGAATTAGCGGATCCGGCAGTAACCCTCTTTTCACCTTGTCGATATTGCAGCCATAACCGATATTGCTTTTATGCCGAAGCCAATGCGGTTTCCGGTCAAAAAGCTGGTTCCGCTAACCGCGGATCTCGCCCGGCGCATTGCCGCCTTCCGCGCTGCGCGGCGCATTCGCTCAGATAACGAGGCCATCCGATGCCTGATCGCGCGCGGGTTGGCGCGCGAGGAACACTCCGGAGCGAAGGAGCAACCGTAATGCCCCGCTCGCCCCGAGGACCGACGCTTGAATTTCAGCTCACGGCAGCAAGAGCGGCTGCTGGCGGAGATTGCCGGCTTGCGCGACGAGGTTCGCGTGCAGAGCGCGGCGACCAACCGGCTCGATGGGTCAAGTGCTCGCCAGCATGACCGGCATGCTGGAACAAATGCGCGCCATGGTCGCGCAGCACCAGCGCTTTGCCGCCCCGCTTAGCCGACTCGAAGAGGGACGGCAATGAAAATGTAAGTCCCTCGCGGCGGCCATTCTCGCCGCAGCCGACCTGATTTCGCAGGCGCAAGCGGCCGACGACGATCTTTGGCCTTACGATCTCTCGCAAAGCGCCGCGCCGCGGCGCGGCCGGGCGAGCCGGCCTTGCTCGCTGGGACCAGGGACAAGCCGGTTAAGAATCCGGTTCCAGAGGCGTCGTCGTTATCGGTTCTTGGCCGCGCCAGATGGCGAACCGGCGGGAGCCCTCGTCCCCTGTCGCGCGATGATCTTGTCATTGATCTGATCGTAGACGTTTTGCGGAATGACCTTGCGTTGAACAAGATCGTCCTTTCCGTTGTACGGCCGATGCGAGATGATCGCCTTTGCGCGCACCGGCCCGACACCCGGCAGCTTGTCAAGCTCCTCGGCCGAGGCCGAGTTGATGTCGACGAGCCCGCCCGTCGCTGGGGACGCCGTGCTCGGCGCTGTCGTTGCCGCAGGCGATTTCGGTGGCGAGGCTGTCTGTGCTGCGACGGGCGCCACGATGAACACACACAACAACACTGCAGTCGAATAACTTGCTAATTTCATCATTATGCCCTCCCTTGAGATGGCCTGTATTTGAACAGAACAGATCAGGTCGGCGGTGCTATTTGCAACGACAATCGCGATTGCAGCCCGGCGCGGTCCAAGCCGACGCTGCGACAAATCGACACGTTGTGTGATGCAGCGGAACCGAATTTTGCGGGTGATCATTTTGCGCCGCATCGGACCGAAAAGCAGTCCGCCGCTATACCGGCATACGTAGCTGATATGCGGGAACATGACGTCACAACCGCGCATCTGTTGGTGGAAACCAGTCGTGCGCAAATATTAAGCGCGCCCGATCGATGCGCATATTGATCACTGGCGGCGCTGGGTTCGTCGGCTCGCATCTCGCCTTATCTTTCAAGCGAGAGAACCCGGACAGCGCAGTCATCGCGTTGGATAACCTCAAGCGGCGAGGCAGCGAATTGGCGCTGCGTAGGCTGGCGGCCGCGAGCGTGGAGTTTCGCCATGGCGACATCCGCAACCCGGAAGATCTCGCCGATGCCGGACCTCTCGATCTGCTCGTTGAATGCTCCGCCGAGCCCTCCGTTCAAGCGGGGCTGTATGGCGGCGAACGTTACCTCATAAACACGAACCTCATCGGCACGATCAATTGCCTCGACCACGCCCGCCGCCATGACGCCGCGGTGATTTTTCTGTCGACGAGCCGCGTCTATCCGATTGCTCCATTGCGCGCGCTGCCGCTAGTTCGAACGGAAAGTCGATTGGTGATCCCTGCGTCGGAAGCCGGTCAAGGATGGTCGGCCTGCGGCATTACCGAGGATTTCCCACTCGTCGGGAGCCGCTCGCTCTACGGGGCCACCAAGCTCTGCTCGGAGCTGATTATTGCCGAATACGTGGCCCTCTATGGATTGCGTGCCGTCATCAACCGCTGCGGCGTGCTGACGGGGCCGTGGCAGATGGGCAAAGTGGATCAGGGCTTTGTCGTCCTCTGGGCGGCTCGTCATCTGTTCGGGGGAAGGCTGTCCTACAATGGTTTTGGCGGCGCCGGCCTGCAGGTTCGCGACGTGCTTCATGTGGAGGATCTCTACGACCTGATCCACAAGCAGGTCGCCCAGATCACCAACCATAGCGGGAAAATCTACAATGTCGGAGGCGGGGCTGCGGGCAGCGTGTCCCTCGCCGAACTAACCGCAATGTGTGTGAGGCACACCGGCCGAAATCTCGTCATCGCATCTCAGCCACAGACAAACCCCGTAGACGTCCCCTATTACGTGACGGACAATACCGCAGTTACCGCCGCCGCCGAATGGCATCCGCGCCGTACGATGGCCCATATACTCGACGACATCTTTCGCTGGTTGCGCGACTATCGCAGCGAGGTGCAGGCGATACTAAACTGAGAAGCGTGGACCAGTGACACTAGTCGCTGCCTCATTAACGGTTCTTTGGTTTGGGAGGCGCCGTCATGCCGCAATCCGAGCCGCCTCGCACTGGATCGGTTCGCGTCGCACTCTACGCCAGTGTCGGGCCGGAGCTGACGCAATATGATGTCGACATCGCGGACGCATCGCTGACGAAACGCGCGGCCGTCCGATTGCCGGCGAGCGTCCACTATGCGTGGCCGCATGCATCGGGCCGCTATCTCTATGTCGCCTCCAGCGACAGCGCGCCGGGGATGGGCGCAGAAGGCGACCGGCATCACGTGAGCGCATTCCGCATAGACGCAGCCTCCGGCGCCCTGTCCCCACACGGCGACCCGATCCCGCTGCCGACTCGCCCGATTCATATGACCACCGATATTCCCTCCGCATATCTGCTCGTTGCGTTCAGCAATCCGAGCGGGATCAGGGTGTACCGCGTCAGTCGTGATGGCAGCCCGGGCGACGAGATCGCTCAGCCCAGCCCAATCGATCCCGGGATCTATGCCCATCAGGTGCGGGTCAGTCCGGACAACCGGCGCGTGATCTTGGTCACTCGCGGCCACGACGCCGCCGGGGGCAAGCCGGAAGAACCGGGAGCCCTCAAAGTATTCGATTACGGAGATGGGTTGTTGAGCAACGAAGTCTCGGTCGCACCAAATGGCGGCTGCGGTTTCGGGCCGCGCCATCTCGACTTTCATCCGTCGCGGCCGTGGGTCTATGTCTCGCTCGAGCGCCAGAACAAGCTCGACATGTTCGAGATCTCCGGGAATGCGCTGCCGGCCGCTCCGGTGTTCCGCAAAGACACGGCCGACCCGAACAACATCCGCGGCCGGCAGATCGCGGGCACGGTGCACGTGCACCCGAACGGCCGTTTCGTGTACGTCGTCAATCGCGCTTCGTCGACAATACAGGTCGAGGGCAAACCGGTATTCGCGGGCGGCGAGAATACGCTGGCCGTCTATGAGATAAATTCCAGCACCGGCGAGCCGATCCTCATGCAGCACGTCGACACGCGCGGCATTCACTGCCGGACCTTTCACATCGACCCGAGCGGGCGGATGGTGGTCGCCGCCCATATAATGGCATTGCCGGTCAGACAGGGGTCGGCCACCCATATCGTGCCGGCGAGCCTCGCAGTCTTCCGCATGAACGACGACGGCACGCTCGATTTCGGGCGCAAATACGATGTCGATGTCGGCGACAAGACGATGTTTTGGATGGGGATGGTGCGCCTCTCATAGCCCCTCACCCCGACCCTCTCCCCACGAGCGGGGCGAGAGAGCATATTGCGGTTCCCTCATCTCGCGGCGGCGGGAAGAGGGCTAGGGTGAGAGGTCTTTGGAGAGACGGCCATTACTGGAGGGTCATGCTTCAGCCGTCGCATCGCCGCAACGGAGATGGATCGGTCGCCATTTGAGGTGTTGCGCGTCTTTCTTCGCCTCGGATTGACCTCGTTCGGCGGGCCGGTCGCGCATCTCGGCTATTTTCGGGCCGAGTTTGTCGAACGGCGCCGCTGGCTGGACGAGACCGCCTTTGCCGACATCGTCGCGCTCTGCCAATTCCTGCCGGGACCGGCGAGCAGCCAGACCGGCATAAGCATCGGTATTCTACGTGCGGGACTGCCCGGCGCGTTTTGCGCCTGGCTCGGCTTCACGATGCCGTCGGCGCTGGCGATGGTGCTCTTCGGCTATGGCGTTGCGACGTTCGGAAACCTCGCCGATTCGCCATGGCTGCACGGGCTTAAGATCGTTGCGGTCGCTGTTGTCGCGCAGGCCGTATGGGGAATGGCGAGAAATTTGTGTCCCGACCGCAAACGCGCCACGATCGCGATCGGTGCAGCGATGCTGGTACTCGCAATTCCGTCAGCTCCCGGTCAAATCGGTGCGATCACCGCTGGCGGAGTAATCGGCTACTTGCTGCTGCGCGATGAGCCACAGCCCTCGCCAACGGGCGCTCTGACGGTCCGGCTGCCGCGCATCTGGTCTGTCGCGGCGCTAACGGCTTTCTTTGCATTGCTGTTCGGGCTGCCGGCGCTCGCTGCGGCGGTATCGTCGCAGGCGCTTGCTCTCTTTGCTTCGTTCTACCGTTCCGGCGCCTTGGTGTTTGGCGGCGGCCATGTCGTGCTGCCGCTGCTTCAGGCCTCGGTAGTCCCGCCGGGTTGGATTAGTAATGATACGTTTCTCGCCGGCTATGGCGCGGCGCAAGCTGTGCCGGGGCCGTTGTTCACATTTTCCGCCTACCTCGGCACGGTTATGAGTCCTGCGCCTAACGGCTGGCGCGGCGGGGCGATCTGCCTCACGGCTATCTTCCTTCCTTCTTTCCTGCTGCTGATCGGAGCGCTGCCGTTCTGGGATACGCTGCGCCGCCGTCAGGGAGTGCAATCGGCGCTGCGCGGCATCAACGCGGCGGTGGTCGGTGTCTTGCTGGCCGCCCTCTACAGGCCCGTATGGGCGAGCGCGATCCTCGGACCTGCCGATTTCGCGATCGGTATTCTCGCCTTCATGCTATTGGCCTTCTGGGCGGCGCCGCCATGGCTGGTGGTTATTTTCGGTGCCGTCGCGGCGACGGTGGTGGCGGGCTTTCCGGCGTTGCATGCCTAGAGCGCTATTGTTCTTTTGCTTCTTGTTCGCCGGGATCCCGGCCGCACAGGCTTTGGATACGGTATTTCTGGAAGAGCTGACCTGGACGGAACTACGCGACCAGATCCGGTCCGGTAAGACGACGATCATCGTCCCGATCGGCGGGACCGAGCAGAACGGCCCGCACATGGCGCTGGGCAAGCATAACGTGCGGGCGCGCTACCTCTCCGAAAAGATCGCGCGGGCGTTGGGCAACGCGCTAGTCGCTCCGGTGATTGCCTATGTACCCGAAGGCACTGTAGAACCGCCGGTCGGCCATATGCGATTTCCCGGCACAATCACAATTCCAGACGAGGCCTTCGACAAGACGCTCGAATACGCGGCCCGCAGCTTCAAGCTCGCGGGGTTCCGCGACATCGTCTTTCTCGGCGATCACGGCGGCTACCAAAACGACGAGAAGAAGGTCGCCGACCGGCTCGACAAGGAATGGGCGGCGCAACCGGCGCGCGTCCACGCGATTTTGGAATATTACCGCGTCAGCGAGAGCGCATTCGGCCAGTTGTTGAAGAGCAAGGGTTACCCCGAGCAGGAGGTTGGAGTCCATGCGGGCCTCGCCGACACTTCGCTGATGCTCGCAGCGGACCCTCACCTTGTGCGGACCGATCGCCTGCAATCCGGCGCCGAACCACAGAGCAGCGGCGTTAACGGAGATCCTCACCGCTCCAGCGCCGAACTCGGTCAGCTCGGCGTTGATCTGATCGTCGCGCGGACTGTCGACGCGATCAGAAGGGCCGCCAGCCGCGGCTGATATTCATCACTCGGAGATCATCGTGCACCAACAGGTTTTGGGTTGGGTTCGCGCCGCCATCTGGCTCGGCCCGGTTCTCGCATTGTGCGGCTGGGTCGGCGCCTCGGCACTGCCGTCACCGGCAGCAGACGAGCGGGGCGGGCCGCTCTGTGCGGCGGGGAATGCAACGCCGCGCACCGCCCAGCCGGGCTCGGGACTGCTGCGCAAGGCTCGCTCTCATCCCGGCGAGCCGGTGCAGACCGTACCGGGAATGCCCCCGCTCCGCGATCCGAACAACCTCTACAGTGAAACCACGGCCGGCGAACTCAGCCCGAAAGTGGCCGCAGACCCGCCGCGGCTTTATGTGCCGAACCGGCGATCGAACAATGTCTACGTCATTGATCCCGCAACGCTCGCCGTCGTCGACCGCTTTCCGGTCGGACCCAGCCCACAGCACGTCGTGCCGTCGTGGGATCTGAAGACCTTGTGGGTGGCGAACAACGGCCTGCGGCGCAGCAGCGGCAGTCTGACGCCGATCGACCCGAAGACCGGCAAGCCGGGCAACACAATACCGGTCGACGATCCGTACAACCTTTACTTCACACCCGACGGCCATTCCGCGATCGTCGTTGCCGAGCGCCACAAGCGCCTCGATTTTCGCGATCCGCAGACAATGGCAGTGCAGCAATCGATCTCCGCGCCCGGTTGCTCGGGGATCAATCACGCCGACTTCTCGATCGATGGCCGCTACGCGATCTTCACTTGCGAATTCCGCGGCGGCGGGCTCGTCAAGGTCGATCTCGTCAACCACCAAGTGCTGGGCTACCTGCGTTTCCCAAAGAAGGGAATGCCGCAAGACATCCGGATCTCACCGGACGGCAGTCATTTCTATGTCGCCGACATGCATGCCGACGGCGTCTATGTAGTGGACGGCGACAGCTTCACCGAGACCGATTTCATCCCGACGGGTGTCGGCACGCACGGCCTCTACCCGAGCCGTGACGGCAAGGAGCTCTACGTCGCCAACCGCGGCTCTCACTCGACCCGCGGAAAGCCGCACGGCAAAGGGAGCATCTCGGTCATCGACTTCGCGGCCGGCAAGGTCGAACACACGTGGCCGATCCCCGGCGGCGGCAGCCCCGACATGGGCAATGTCAGCGCCGATGGAAAGCAGCTCTGGTTGTCGGGACGGTTCGACGACGTCGTCTACGACATCGACACGTCAACGGGCGCGGTCAAATCGATCCCGGTCGGCAAGGAGCCGCACGGGCTGACCGTGTGGCCGCAGCCCGGCCGCTATTCGCTTGGCCACACCGGCAACATGCGGTAGTCAGGTTACAGCGCGACACGTCATTGTGAAGAGCGAAGCGACGAAGCAATCTCGGCTCAAACCTGACGAGATTGCTTCGCTTCGCTCGCAATGACGACGTGCGGCGATCGCCGTCACAACCGAACGTCGCGTAACCTCAATGCATTGGCTACCACCAGGACCGAGCTCATGCTCATCGCGGCGCTGGCGATCATCGGGTTGAGAAGCAGGCCGAAGGCCGGGTAGAGAACGCCGGCTGCGACCGGAATCGCCAGAGCGTTGAAGACGAACGCAAAGAACAGGTTCTGGCGGATGTTGCGCATGACCGCGCGGGAAAGCCGGCGGGTGCGGACGATCCCCTTCAGATCGCCTTTGAGGAGCGTTACAGCGGCGCTTTGCATCGCGACATCAGTGCCGCTGCCCATCGCGATTCCGACATGAGCCTGCGCCAGCGCCGGGGCGTCGTTGATCCCATCGCCGGCCATTGCGACGACGCGCCCCTTCGCCTGAAGATCTTTCACCACGGCGGCCTTCTGCGTCGGCAACACTTCCGCCGCGATGTCGTCTAGGCCCAGTTTGCGGCCGACCGCCTCGGCAGTGGTTCTGCTGTCGCCGGTCAGCATCAGCACGCGTATCCCCTGTTCGTGCAACGCCTGCAGCGCCGCCTTGGCGGTTTCTTTGATCGGATCGGCGACCCCGACGAGACCAGCGGCGCGGCCATCGACCGCGACCAGCACAACGCCTTGGCCGTCCTGGCGCAGTTCCTCGGCGCGCGCGCCCAAGCTTGCCGGATCGATGCTGAGCGAAGCGAACAGCTCCACATTGCCGACGGCCACACGCCTGCCCGCGACGGCGCCGACCACCCCCTTCCCGGTCTGCGACACGAAATCCGTGGCTTCGCC
>Ga0126379_10001537_pt1 | contig 14138 bp, 6 predicted proteins | sample PanSoiMetPlot_24_FD_92640 | JGI IMG/M metagenome (GOLD analysis project Ga0126379, IMG submission 92640) | Tropical forest soil microbial communities from Panama - MetaG Plot_24 | ecosystem: Environmental > Terrestrial > Soil > Tropical forest > Bulk soil | place: Panama | collected 2016-02-17 | reverse complement strand
GCTCTTCTTAATCGTTCTTATCACCGGCCGGTTTTACGCGACCACCGTCGAGCGTCTTGCATTGCAAGACCTGGTCAAGAAAGCGCAGACGATCGTGATTGGCAAGGTGACCGGGTCCCGTACGTACTGGAGCACGGACAAAAAATTCATTCTCACGGACTACACGATCGAAGTCGATGAAAGCATGAAAGGGCAGGCCGCGCACAGCATTGCCGTTACGACCATTGGGGGCAAGATCGACGACCTCGAGCTTTATGTTTCCGGGATGCCTTCATTTCAAAAAGGAGAAAACGCCGTACTGTTTGTCGAACAGAGCGGTACGTATCAAACTATCGTCGGCCTCGGCCAAGGGAAGTTCACAATCACGAACGGAGAGGTTTCGAACAGCGTGGGCGACCTGTCGTTTCCGGACGGCGCCCCGGGCAGGCCGGTAAAGATGCCGCTGCAGACTTTCAAGACTCAAATCCGCAATTTTCTGAATCGCCAGCCTTGAAAAGGTACGCCTTCATTCTTGGGTTATTCACGTTTTGCGCCAGCGGCTTCGCGTATACGCGCATTACTGTCTCAACAGGAGAAACACCGAGATGGGCTTCCATGCCCGTTACCTATTGGATCAACGAAAAAGGGTTTTCAAAAATCACAAATGGTAGCGACTTCTTAGCGATTCATTCTTCATTCCAGACGTGGAAAGACGTCGCAAGCGCCGACGTCCAATTTGTCTACGGCGGGACAACGACGGCTGCAGGCGTCGGCCGTGACGGAATGAACGTCGTCTCATTTACGGATACATCCGCGCCGATGGGTTCATCGACGATTGCAGCGACATTCTCATTCTTCAAGCGCGATACCAGCGGTCTCACGATCGATGAAGCCGATATCGCTTTTAATCCTGCCCTCGACTTCTCCACGAGCGCCGAACAAAACAAGTTCGACATTCAGAGCGTGCTCACGCACGAGATCGGTCATTTGCTCGGACTGGATCATTCGGCAATGGTGTCCTCCGTAATGGTGCCCTTTGGCGTGACATCGCAACTCGACCAGCGGACGCTCGCGTATGACGACATTGCCGGCATTACAGAGCTTTATCCGAAACCTAGCACGGTCGGAGTTGGTCAGATTGGTGGAGTCGTTCGCGCTGGGGGAACTCCTGTTCTCGGTGCACACGTTGTCGCGTTGAGTAATGCAGGTACGGCCCTAGTCTCGACGCTTTCGCAGCCCGACGGCAGTTATACCTTGCGTTTCCTGCCGGAGGGCACATACAAGGTCTTCGCCGAACCGCTCGATTTACCCGTAACAAAAGACAACATCGGCGGCGGATTCTACGCCAACACAAGAACGGATTTTGGAACCACGTATTTTGGGAACGTTTCGACACAAACTGATGCTCAACCTATCGCTGTGAGTGCCGGCGGCAGCTCGACAGCAGACATTGACACGTTTCCAAAAAGCAGCACCGGTCTGAATCTGACGAGGCCGGCTTTTGGAATTCGGGTGGCTCGCGGAGTCGCTGGGATACTGACGGTCGGTGGCGAGGACATCACTTCGGGTGTTGCCTTCACGACGTCCAGTTCCGGCATCGTTCTCGGCGTGCCCACTTTTGGTGGAAGCATTTCTTCGGCGGCTTCGACTAGCGCCCAAATGAATGTTTCGGTAGCGACGAATGCACCGATCGGTCCGGTCAACCTCGCCGTGAACCGAGGCACCGACGCATCGATTGTTTCGGGCGCATTTGTAATTACAGACACGGCTCCGCGGACTATCACAGTGACGCCGGTGTCAGGGTCGGCCAATGGCGGCACAGCTGTAACGGTGAGGGGCGTCAGCTTCCGGGCCGGCGCACAAGTTTACTTTGGCGGTTTGCCCGCATCCGGGGTAAGCGTCGTCGATTCGGGAACGATTCTCGTCAATGCTCCGCAGAATTCACCAGGCGCGATGAATGTCGTGGTTGTGAATTCCGATGGCACGTGGGGTTCCGCTCCAGGCGCGTTCACATATGAGGCGTTGACGCCCGAAATCACAAGCGTTACGCCGTTGAGCGGTCCGCTGGCAACCTTGGTCGTTATCGGCGGACAGAATTTCGACTCCCGTTTACAAAATGTGGCGGTCCAGTTCAATGGAATTCCAGCGCGAGTTATCAGCGCCACGTCGAACAGAATCACGACGGTCGCGCCCTTTGGCGTAACGACGGGCCCAATCACCGTCTCAATTTTCGGAAAATCCGCAACTGGGCCTGTTTTTACCGCAATTGCCTCTTTGCCGACCACCAACCTCGCGACGCCGGCATTCAATTTTATTGATGCGAGTGTCGCCGCTGGAGGCGCAAACCTCGCTTTCACCAGCAATGATGACGCAGTTGCGTCCGCAGCTTTGCCGTTCAATTTCACTTTGTTTCGGGACATTTATCTCGCGGGTTCGGCGATCTCCATTTCAACGAATGGTTTCCTAAGCTTTGAAAGCGTGTCGGCCGCCCAAACATTTCAGAATGGTCCGCTTCCCGGGCAGAGCGTAGCGCAACCGAGGGGGGGTACAGGAGTCATTCCACCTTCTCTTATAGCGCCGTTTTGGGATGACCTTGTTATGAAGAGCGGCAGCACCATCAGCGCGCGAACTGCTGGTAATCCACCGAACCGGCAGTTGGTTGTGGAATGGTCGAACATGAGCATTCTCGACGAAAATGGAAGCGATCGCGGGGCCGGCCTGACCTTCGAAGTGGTGCTGTTCGAGGGGAGCAACGACATTCAGTTTGTGTATAACACCATGAGTGGTCCATTTTCCGATGGATCCGGCGCTACCATCGGAGCCCAAAATTTGAGCCGCTCCACAGCGGTCCTGGCGGGTTTTAATCAGCCGATTGTTTCCTCGTCACAATTCAAGACATACCATTTCAACAATGGCGCGTATACGGAATTGGCGCCGGATGCCACGCCTCCCCCGACGCCGGTTGTCACAGACGAAGGCGCCCTGACAGCAAATAGAACAGAGCTAGCTGCATCGTGGGTCTCCCAGGATCCGGAATCCGGAATTCGCGAATTCCAGTACGCGATCGGTACGTCGCCGGGCGGTACAGACGTGAAGTCCGTCGACTCAACGACGCAAAACTCGATCGTCGTTACGGGGTTGAATCTGCAACCCGGAACCACGTACTTCTTTGCTGTTAACGCGATCAATACCGTCGGTCTCGTCAGCAGCACGGGTGTTTCCGACGGCATTCAGTACGATCCTGAGTATCAACCCCAAATCAAGATAATTCCTTCGGCCCCCGAAAGTAGCAGCCAATTCACGGGAATAGCGCTTCTGGCTCCCACCGCCATGAACGTTGTCTTGAGAGCTTACGATTCGAATGGCGGCATGGTTTTCGGGTCTGGCATTCGCAATCCGTCGACAGTTTCTTTGGCCGCAGGCCAGCAGTACGCCAGGCTGATTCCGGAACTCTTCGGATTGCAGAGTTTCGATGGTTGGATAGAAGTTGAGGCATCGGCCTCGGGGTTGGGAATTTTTACGGCGACGGGTGGATCGGACATGTCTACGCTCGATGGTACCGTGGCGCGCGAGACATCGGATGATTTCGTGCTATTCCACGCCGGCGCAAACGGGATTTTCGTCAACCCATCCTCACGTGTGGCCAATGTGACGATGGCGTCCCTGAGTGGGCTAAGCAGCGAGTCTTTTTCGATTCCATCGCAGGGAAGAGTTGTCAAGCCGTTAAGAAGTGCAGTCCGCGTTCAATCATCCGAAGCGCTCGCCGCGATCGAGCGATCGGATCGTCCGGGTAAATTGGCGATCAATGAAGCAGTGCCTGTGGCGGCTGGACAGGTCACACTCGTATTCCCGCAAGCGGTCATGGGAGGCGGATATACGTCGACATTAACGCTGGCAAACATCGGCGGCAATGGACAGGTCCGTCTAACCTTCCCTGGAGTGGATTCAATACAGTCTCTCGCGGCGAACACCACCGCTCGGATACCGATGACTAGCCAGGCAGGTAATGTCACCGTCGGAGCTTTAACGGCGTCTGCAACGGACGGTTCCTCCCTAGTCGGTGTCTTGGATATCGAAAACGAAACCGGATTGGTGACAATAGGCGCGCGTCCTGCGGCAACAGAGTTCGCGTTTCCGCACGTCGCAAACGGTAATGGTCTTTTTACGGGCTTGGCCTTCGCCGCCGGAAACAGTACCGCCAGACTCACGATTGAAATATTTGAGCCGCCGGGCGGGGCACCAAAGTCCGCCACCATCACGCTCGGAGCAAACCAGCAGCTAGCCCGTCTGCTCAGTGAACTCGTTGCCGGCACGGCAACACAGATGGGCGGATACATTCGTATCCATTCGGACCAACCGATCTGGGCTTGGCAGATTTACGGCTCGGCCCAGGTGATGGCTTCGGGTCCACCGTTGTGATGCTGGTTGGGCCAGGTGGAATCCCCTCCTCACGAGGAGGGGAATCTTATTCTTCCTCTTCCTCTTCGCCAGCGCGGCCGGCCTTGGCATGTGCGATCACTTTATCGGCGAGGTTGGCCGGCACTTCGTCGTAGTGGTTGAATTCCATCGTATAGCTTCCGCGGGCGCCGGTCTTCGATGTCAGGTCCGAGGCATAACTCAGCATTTCCGCCAGTGGAACTTGAGCCTTGATGACGGTCGTATGCCCGCGCACCTCCATGCCCTGCACGCGACCGCGGCGGCTGTTTAAATCGCCCATCAAGTCGCCGGCGAATTCTTCCGGACCCTGCACTTCAACGTTCATGATGGGCTCCAGCAAGATGGGCTTTGCTTCCTTGATTGCTTTCTTGAATGCTAAAGATCCGGCAATCTTGAATGCCATTTCCGATGAATCGACATCGTGATACGAACCGTCATAAAGGATCACCCGAAAATCGACGGTAGGAAATCCGGCCAGCACACCTTTCTGCCTCGCCTCCAGAATTCCTTTTTCAACGGCCGGAATGAAGTTCCTGGGAATTGCGCCGCCGAAGATCTCATTCACAAACTCGAAATCGCCGCCGCGGGGAAGCGGTTCCATGCGGATTTTGCAGTCACCGTACTGGCCATGGCCGCCGCTCTGCTTCTTATGCTTGCCCTGAACATCGGCTTTTCCTTTGATCGTTTCGCGGTAAGGGACTTTGGGCGGATGGAGTAAAACTTCCACACCATACCGCTTCTTCAGCCGCGCCACCGCAATTTCCACATGCATCTGACCTTGGCCGGAAATCAAAAACTCTTTCGTTTGCGGCTCGCGGGAGTAACGGAGACCAAGGTCCTCATCCATCAACCGATGAATGGCAGTACTGATTTTTTCCTCATCGCCACGAGATTTCGGCTCAATGGCAAACGAGATCACCGGTTCAATCCACTTCACTCCTTCGTATGCGATCGGATGCCCTTTGTCGCACAGGGTGTCGCCGGTTTGCGTGTCTTTGAGTTTTGCAACAGAAGCAATATCGCCCGCATGGACCCTCGGGACGGTTACCTGTGTTTTTCCTTGGAGCAGGACGATGGAGCCGAACCGTTCGGTAGTCCCCTTCGTGGCATTGTAAGGCTGCAACTCGGTTGAGACGGTTCCGGAGTACACACGGAACAGGGATACGCGGCCGGTGAAAGGGTCGGAAAATGTCTTGAAGACAAAAGCAGAAAACGGTTCGGCGTCGCTCATCTTTCGCTGGACCTCTTTGCCTTGAAGGTCCTTCCCGGTCACCGTCCCCCGTGCAACAGCATCAGGCAGCAGATTCAAGATGGCGTTGAGCAGGGGTTGGATACCGACATTCGTGTTTGCCGATGTATACAAGACCGGATAAATCTTTCCCTCCATCACTTGCTTCTTCAGACCGGTGACTATGTCTTCGTCACTCAGCGAGCCACTGTCGAAGAACTTTTCCATCAACTTTTCATCACTCTCGGCGACGGCTTCGACGAGCTTCTCTCGATATTCCTGCGCCCGGGTTGCGGCATCACCTGGAATTGCGCCTTCGCTGAATTTTCCGGAAGCGTCCGGCTGGTACGTATACGCCTTCATCTGAATGAGATCGATGACGCCTTTGAAGCCTCGTTCCTCTCCTAAAGGGATTTGGATTGGAACGCACATTCGGCCAAGTGTCTGCTGAACGGATTCAAGCGATCTCTCGAAACTTGCGGTGTCGCGATCCATACGGTTGACGACAACCAGGCGCGGCAGTTGAAACTCTTCGGCGTACGCCCAAGCCTTTTCGGTCTGGACCATTACGCCCGAAACGGCGTCAACGACAACGATTGCGGCGTCCGCTACGCGCAACGCGCCGCGAGCTTCTTGAATGAAGTTGCCGAAGCCCGGCGTATCAAGGAGATTGATTTTATTCTTGTTCCACTCGCAGAAAGCGAGCTTGGCGGAGATGGTGATTCTCCTTTCGATTTCTTCGTCATCGTAATCCGTCGCGGCGTTGCCGTCGTCTACGCGCCCAAGGCGATTGGTTGCGCCGGTATCGAAAAGGATCGCGGAGACAAGTGAGGTCTTACCGCTTCCTCCGTGTCCCACAATGCCGACATTACGAATGTTCTTCCCTTCGTAGACGTTCACGAATTTCTCCTTGTTGTTAGGGTCAAGCTTTGAAATCTAGCATATTCATCCTTGAAAACACACACCGCAAAAGTTAGGCTCAACTAGTGTTTGCGCCGATTTCTACCATTTTCAGCCTGTTGTTTTTCGCCTCAACACTGCCCAACGGAATCCGATTGATCGAACTTCCCGCCGGCCCAGATTCAATTGAAATTGTTGCTGGGTATACATCCGGAGGATTGACCGGTTTCGTCTCCACCGAAGGCGCAAAGTCTCTCTTGCGAGATGCATACGCGGCAGGAGCGACTATCGATTTCATCAACGAAGTCGACCGCACGGCTCTTCGGATCACCGCGCCGAAATGGGCACTACCCATGCTGATGGACCGTTTGCCTGACCTCTTTAGGGCCGTGGGGGCAGCCGCCTCGTCCCCTTCTCCTGTGGATTTTAGAGAGAAGGTTGAGGAAGAGATTCGGAGCGCTTTGCTGGGAGCCGGTGCACAGCCGGCAGCCTACTTGACTGATGATGCGTTCATTTTGATTTCGGCGCCGGTTTCGGATTCCGTACGCGAAATGCTGCAAGCAATCCCGAAGCGCGCGGCGGCAACAAAGCCTAACGACGCGATCAATAGACTGCTCGCGGAGCGAACATTGCGGTTTAAGTCGGATCTTCCAGCCGGAGCGGTCATTTTCGCATCGCCGGCTCCCGGCGTGTATTACAAGCAGTGGTACTTGATGCTGCTTCTGGACCGGGTGATTCATCGCCTCGTGCCGCTCCAACTAAAGACGGCACTGCCGTTGACTGTGCGTCCTTATTATTACCGCATCGAGCTGCCCGTTCCGGCAGGGCAGTTTCCGGAGCCGGCCGAAGAGAATCTTCTGCAGGAACTGCAGCGGCTGCAATTCACGCCTGTGAACGCACGCGATTTGACCGCCGCTCGGCAGGAGGCGGTGGCGTATCTCGAGAGCAAGCCGGCTCGGGAATGGTTCGCGAGTCACGATATTCTTGTCCGGCGCGAAGAAGGCATCGAGTGGATCCAATCGATGTCGCCGGAGGATATGCGTGTCGCCGCGCGCGATCTCCTCATCATGAATCGTGTGCTTGCCAGTTGGTCTCCAAGGCCTAAACAAACGGCTGTTTCATCGGAGCCGTTAAACTCCGCTCCTCTGCCGGGATCCTCTGGATTCCCTGGCCAGAGCCCAGCGCCCGCGCCCGCATCGGCCGGCAACACATCCTCTGCCGCTGCATTTCCTGGCCACACAGATCGCCCATTCTCGCCAGCGCCTCCGGAGCGTCTCTCCTCGGGGGTTTCTCTGGTGGTCAGCAATACGAACGCCGTCTTTATTTCGGGTGGGTCGCTGACACGGTTCAATCGTGACCTTACACCCGACGACCTCAAAGGTTTCCAGCAATATCGCGCGGATCGCATCCTCGTTCTCAGTACCGCGTCTTCGACGGATCGTGCACGCCAGCTTTGGAGCGCCTTCAAGGGCAACGCCAATGGCGAAACCGCAGTTCCGAAAGGGACTGTGTCCAGTGGCGACCTTCCGGCTCTTTTTATTCTGAAAACGATTCTGGACCTTAAACTCCTTGAATCCGGCTGGTGGCATGACGCCGGCCTTCGCGTCGATGCCGGTGAGGGCTCCGCCCTACAGATACATATTCCTGATGAAGAGCGACCTCACGTCATGGACTGGATCAAGTCCATAAGCCAGGCGCCCCTCCTCGACACCTACTTCGCGTGGGCTCGTGAAGTCGCCATTCACCACTTCGACAGCGCTCTCGCCGACCTCCAAGCCCTGACCTGGGAGCGCGACCCGCAGGGCACAATCCAACCCTTCGAAACAGTTTCTGCCAAGCACGTACAAGATGTCGCGCGGATCTATTTTTAGAGTCGGCGTCGATACCGGGGGAACGTTTACAGATTTTGTCGTCATCAGGGACGGCAAAATCGAAATCTTCAAAGAACTTTCGACACCTCGCCAACCCGATGATGCGATCATGCACGGACTCGAGCGCCTCGAATCATCCTCGGTTAAAGAAGTGATCCATGGATCGACTGTCGCGACGAATGCTCTACTCGAGCGCAAGGGTGCGCGCACAGCTCTCCTGACCACGGAAGGCTTCGAAGATGTCATCATCATTGGGCGTCAAACGCGTCGCGAGCTCTACAACATTTTTGTTACACGCCCAGAGCCCCTGGTACCCGACGGGTTGCGCTTCGGCGTCCGTGAGCGGGTGCTGTACGACGGATCGGTTGAACAGCCGCTCGATCAATCGCACCTCCGAAGTGTCATCGATGAAGTGCAAAAGAAAGACGTCGAATCGATTGCCGTATCCTTCTTGTACTCATTCGCAAACACCGCACACGAGGACTCTGTTCTTGCCGCGCTGGAGCCTCTCGGGCTGCCCGTGTCACTCTCGTCCCGCATCCTGCCTGAATACAGGGAGTACGAACGAACATCGACGACCGTCATCAACGCTTATCTTGCGCCTGTCATGAGTCGCTATCTTCTCCGGCTGCATTCGCGGCTGGGGGCCATGGGGGGCATGGGGTCAGACCCCTCGTCCCCTGAAAAGCGGGACGAGGGGTCTGACCCTGTGCCGCTCCGCGTGATGCAGTCCAACGGCGGGGCGGTGCAATCGCTCACCGCGGCGAACGCGCCTGTTCGAACCATTCTTTCCGGTCCTGCAGGTGGTGTTGTCGGCGCGTTTCACGTAGGCCAGGTTTGTGGTTACTCGAAGCTCATCACGTTCGACATGGGTGGAACGTCGACCGACGTTTCGCTTTGTGAAAACGAGATCAAAGTCACGCACGAAAGTCAGATTGACGGCATGCCTGTCGGCGTTCCGATGATGGACATTCATACGGTCGGCGCTGGTGGAGGCTCGATTGCCGAACTCGATGCGGGAGGCGCGTTGAAAGTGGGGCCGGAGAGTGCAGGCGCCGATCCCGGCCCTATTTGTTACGGTAAGGGCGAACGCCTGACGGTGACGGACGCGAATCTGATCCTTGAGCGGTTGCGTCCGTCGTTCTTTTTAGGCGGAGCCATGCGACTTGCGACAGATCGCATTGCCCCTGCGCTTCGGCGGCTTGACTGGACGCGTGGGTGGAAAACCCCTGAAGAACTTGCGCAAGGTGTCATCGATGTGGTCAACAACAACATGGAACAGGCGATCCGATTGATTTCGGTCGAGCGCGGGTATGACCCTCGCGATTTTACGCTGTTCTGTTTCGGCGGTGCGGGTGGACTACATGCTGCCAGTCTTGCGCGCAGTCTGGGCATGCGGCGCGTCGTGGTGCCCCGATTTCCTGGCGCTCTCTCCGCGCTGGGGCTCCTGCTGGCGGATGTGCGTAAGGACTACTCGCGGACGCTGCTCGTGGATGCGGATCGCTCCACGCGCGAATTGAAGTCGAGCCTCGCGGAATTACATCGGGCAGGGCAGGAAGAGTTGCAGGCCGAAGGTTTCAAGAAACGTGAGATTCAATCGATGGATTTTGTGGACCTCCGTTATCGTGGACAGTCCTATGAATTAACGCTGAGGCTCGAGCCAAATTTCACAGAACGATTTCATCGAGCACACGAGCGCCGCTACGGATATGCAAACCGCGGCCGACCGATAGAGTTGGTCAATGTGCGAAGTACTTTTATTGGCCGGACTAAAAAACCGGAATTTAAGAAAACCCCGAAACAGCGCGGGCAGCCTGTACCTATGGACAAACAAGCCGTTTGGATCGATCACAAGCAGATGCGGACATTGATATACGACCGCTCCACGCTTGGCCACGGTCACGTGATCAAGGGGCCTGCAATTATTGGTGAGTACAGTTCGACTACGCTGGTACCGCCGGACTTCCGATGCGAGGTGGATGGATATTTGAACCTCGTCTTGGAAAATTCCGGGACGGTTGCCTAAATACCTAAATTCGATGCGAACCGATCCTGTTCAACTCGAAATTTTCAAAAGTCTCTTCCATGCAATTGCCGAGGAGATGGGCGCGACTCTCAAACGGACCGCTTTCTCACCAAACATCAAAGAACGACGCGATTATTCCTGCGCCATTTTCGACGATCGCGGCGACATGGTTGCGCAGGGCGATCATATGCCGGTTCACTTGGGTTCCATGCCGCTATCCGTCAAAGCGGCCATCGAAACACGCGATATCGGGCCTGGCGACGTCGTGATCCTCAACGACCCATACAAAGGCGGAACACACCTTCCCGACATCACACTTGTGTCCGGTGTGTTTTTGAAAAAGCGATTGTTGTTCTACGTCGCTTCTCGTGCGCATCAGTCCGACATTGGCGGCATGGCTCCAGGATCGATGCCCCTGGCGGAGGAGATCTATCAAGAAGGCTTGCGCATCCCTCCCATCAAAGTGATGTCGGACGGCAAGATCAATCGCGACGTCTGGAACATCGTCCTGGCTAATGTGCGCACGCCAGAGGAGCGCGAAGGCGACCTTGCCGCGATGCTTGGAGCGAACAGAACCGGTGAACGCCGGATAATGGAGATCATCGCTAAATACGGTACGGCGGAAGTAAACCGGTACGTCAAAGAAATTTTGAACTACAGCGAACGAATGACGCGAAATGCCATCTCCTCGATTCGGAATGGGACTTACAAAGCGGAAGATTTTCTCGACAATGACGGTGTCAGCGACAAACCCATTGCTATCCGAGTCAAGATCGATATCCGGGGTGACAGAGCGACGATCGATTTCTCGGGATCTGATCCGCAAGCGGAAGGCAGCGTCAATGCGGTTTACGCCATTACAGCCTCTGCGGTGTTTTACGTTTTTCGCACGCTGGTTGACGTTTCGATACCGTCGAACGCCGGAGGCATGCGCCCGCTCGAGATCATTGCTCCTGAAGGCACGGTGGTGAATGCACGTCCACCTGCGGCCGTGTGCGGCGGCAATGTGGAGACGTCGCAGCGAATTGTGGACGTTCTTTATAGATGTCTCGCTGACGCCATGCCGGACCGAATTCCCGCGGCCAGCCAAGGCACGATGAACAACTTTACATTCGGTGGAATCGATCCCCGCACAAGCCAACCTGTCGCCTATTACGAGACCGTCTCCGGAGGGATGGGAGCCAGACCAACGATGGACGGCCTTTCCGGTGTTCATACCCACATGACGAACTCTCTCAACACGCCGATTGAAGCACTTGAGCACGCTTACCCCATTCGGGTTGCAAGATATTCGCTTCGTCGGGGTTCCGGCGGACGAGGCAAATGGCGAGGCGGCGACGGCGTCATTCGCGAAGTGCGTTTCCTCACGAAGGCTCAAGTCACACTCTTGTCCGACCGTCGGAAGTTTGGGCCCTACGGATTGCACGGGGGTGAGCAGGGCACTCGCGGATCGAACGTTCTCACTCGAGACGGAACACGGGAAGAACTTCCATCGAAATTCACGAGGTGGGTCGGACCCGGCGACGTTCTCTCCATTGAAACGCCTGGTGGTGGGGGTTGGGGCGAGCCGTGAGGTCTGTGGTTCACACAGCTGGCATCTGTCCGCCCTCTGTCAACTCGAGGACACCTGATCGAGGGTGCGTAGAAACTTCGGCGGCCGGCGGTATCGCGTGGCTTGCTCGTACGCAAATGCAATCTTGATGAGGGTCGGTTCGCTCCATGGCCGGCCAAAGAACGAAATTCCAATCGGCAATCCGCTGACGTAACCACAAGGTACGGACACGTTTGGATATCCCGCAACGGCCGCGGCAGTAGAGCTGCTCCCGGCGAAGTGATCGCCGTTCAGATAATCCGTTACCCAGGCGGGTCCATTCGTCGGCGCGATGATGGCATCCAATCTGTTCTTGGCCATGACGGCATCTATGCCCTGTTCGCGCGCCAGCTGCTGATTTTTCCGCAAATCTTCGATGTACTTCGCATCCGTAAGCGGGCCTTTTTCTTCTGCCTGAATGAATAATTCCTGCCCGAAATACTGCAGTTCTTTATCGGCATGCTTCTCGTTGAATTCGATAATGTCCTTAAGGGTCTTCGTCTGCGCCTTCGGGCCAAGCGATGCTAGATAGGCGTTGAGGTTTGCCTTGAGCTCATACAGCAGCACGTTTATTTCGGCCGCTTCGATGTTTTTCGTAGTATCAACGTTCGCCGGATCGATGATTTCTGCGCCGCTTTTCTTAAGCACATCGATCGCATCTTCCATGAGCTTGTCCACACGCGAGTTGAAACCAAAGTCGGAACGGGAGACACCGATGCGCACTCCTTTCAATCCATTTGGGTCCAGGAACGCCGCGTAGTCCGGCGCATCTATTTCAGGATTCCGCAGCGCACCCAGAAGAATTGCGGCGTCGGTGACGGTACGACACATTGGACCGGCCGTGTCCTGGCTGTGGGAAATCGGAACGATTCCGGCACGGCTGATCAAACCCACCGTGGGCTTGATTCCGACAATTCCACAAACGCCCGATGGGCACACGATGGAACCGTCCGTCTCCGTGCCGACGGACAAAGCGGTGAGATTCGCCGATGTGGCGGCTGCCGATCCCGAGCTGGATCCACACGGATTGCGATCGAGAACATAGGGATTTCTGCACTGTCCACCCCGCGCGCTCCATCCGCTAGAGCTGCGAGTCGATCGGATGTTTGCCCACTCGCTTAAATTAGCTTTGCCCAGAATGACCGCTCCGGACTCACGGAGTCTTTTCGCGACAAGTGAATCATGCTGGGGAATGGATCCTTCAAGTGCAAGCGACCCGGCGGTGGTCGTCATCCGGTCGGCCGTATCAATGTTGTCCTTGAGAAGGACCGGAATCCCGTGCAGCGGCCCGCGCGGCCCTTTCGATTTCCGTTCCGCGTCCAGTGCGTCGGCTATTTGAAGGGCGTCAGGATTTATTTCAATGACGGAGTGCAGAGACGGCCCGCGCTTGTCGATTGCTTCTATCCGCTGCAGATACAGCTGTGCAACCGAGCGGGCGGTATATTTACCCGATTTCATGCCGTCCTGAAACGCCGCTACCGTCGTTTCGTCTAACTCGAACGGCGGTATACCCGCTGCAGGCTCTTCCGGTTTCGTGTGTGTTTCCAAAGCAGGGCCACCACATGCCGCCATTGATGCTACTCCTAGCGAAGCGGTGATAAAACGTCTGCGGTTCATTTTCACACCTCCAAATCGGCGTCGGTTCGAACCGCATCATAGCGTACGTTCTTGTCCGATTGAATTTGGAAAGCCGCTTGCGTATAGGTTGTATATCGGAGAGTTGCAATGGACGAGCCGAAGCGATACGAGGCAGCTAAGCATGTCATTGCGATCGCCGGTTTCGTCTTAGATGTCCTGATACTGCTGTACCTCCTCGTATCCGGCTCCAGCATTCGCATTCGCCAGCTGGCGGAGACAATCTCCGATTCGCAATGGATCAGCATTGCGATTTATACCCTCATGATTACGGCCATCCTTAAGGTTTTCGATGTGCCAATCAGTTTCTATTCCGGGTATTGGGTCGAGCATCGTTTCGGACTATCTCGTCAATCGCTCGGTGGTTGGATTACGGACCAACTGAAAGGTCTTGGCATCAGCATTGTCCTGAGCGTCCTGGCCATCGAGGTAGTTTACAGATTGATCCGGGCTCATGGCGAACGGTGGTGG
>Ga0126379_10001535_pt1 | contig 14141 bp, 14 predicted proteins | sample PanSoiMetPlot_24_FD_92640 | JGI IMG/M metagenome (GOLD analysis project Ga0126379, IMG submission 92640) | Tropical forest soil microbial communities from Panama - MetaG Plot_24 | ecosystem: Environmental > Terrestrial > Soil > Tropical forest > Bulk soil | place: Panama | collected 2016-02-17 | reverse complement strand
GGCGGTTTCCATACAGTCACTCTCCGCAAGGACGCGCGAAGCCGCCCTTGAGCTTTGCCGGCTTGACCAGGGTTCGTTGCACGCGGCTCTTGCAAACGACGCCAGAGCATTTGTTCAAGATTCTGCGCGACGTTCGCGTCGCGGTCACACCCAAAACCCAAATTGATCCACCGGTCTTGCACGACCACGATCAACAACGACAGCGACGCTCTCAAGCCGGACCTCGCCGCAGGCAGACGGCTAAGTGAAGCCTCCCACCCCTAAACGGGTGGGCTTCCGGCCTCCCGGCCGCCCTCCGGGGCTCTCGCAGGTCTGGCCTGTTACAACATCCCCGGCCTTGCGACCGTTCTGATCTGGTTTTCGAGCGATGCGCTCCGTGCCAACGCTCGCGAAGCCCCTGTATAGCAAGCCGGTTATGGGCATGAAAGGGCATGCTATCGGGATCGTCCGGTGCAGGACTTACGGCGCCGTGAGCTCGGCGAAACGCTGCAGAAACCGATGCTCCGCTACTTCAGCGGGCCACGGGGTCACGTAGTCGCGTTCCACCGCGGGGGCCAACTCGGGCGGTCGGCCAAAATACCGGTGCGCTTCGCTTGTCTCAAAGCCGGCGAGGTGAGTCGCTTCAAGACCCGCCGCGGCCTGGTCGGCGAGCTTGATCAGCCGGTGCAGGTCCGCGGGCAAGGTGCGCGGCAGGCCGAACCGCACGTGAATGGCGGACAGGAGACGCGTCTCGACCGACTTATACGCGTCTCCCATGACCGCCTTAAAGGGCGAGATCAGGTCGCCAATGACGTATTCCGGACTGTCATGGAGGAGGACTGCCAGGCGGAGGCGGCGATCGATGTTCGGCCGGAGCTGCTGGGCAATCGCCTCCACCAGCAGCGTGTGCTGGGCGACAGAAAAGATATGAGCGCCCTGCGTCTGACCGTTCCAACGGGCGACCCGGGCAAGTCCGTGGGCAATGTCCTCGATCTCGATGTCGAGCGGGGAGGGATCAAGCAAATCGAGCCGGCGGCCCGAGAGCATCCGCTGCCAGGCACGCGCCGGCATCTCTGAGGACGGCGCGCCCGCATGCGGGGCCGATGACCCGGCGGAGCGGCGTCGCACCGGAGCGCGGCTCACGCCGAGTGGCCCAGTTCGCGGCAGGCGGCATGCCGATAGCATTTCACCAGATGATCGTTCACCATCCCCACCGCTTGCATGAAGGCGTACACGATCGTGGGTCCGACAAACTTGAAGCCGAGCCGTGTCAGCTCCTTTGATATTTGTTGCGAGAGCTCGGTTTGGGCCGGGATCTGTGACACCGATCGGAACCGGTTGGTCTTGGGGCGGCCATCGAGAAAATCCCATAGCCGGGCCGAAAAGCCCGGTCCGCGCTCCATGAGGTCCAGATAGGCGCGCGCCGAAAGTATCGCGCCCTCGATCTTGGCGCGGTTGCGCACGATCCCGGCGTCCGCCATCAGCGCCGCGACCTTCTTCGGGCCGTAGCGCGCGATCAGCTCTGGCTGGAAACCATCAAAGGCGCGGCGGAAATTTTCACGCTTGCGCAGAATAGTGATCCACGACAACCCAGCCTGAAAGCCGTCGAGAATCAACTTCTCATAGAGCGCCTGGTCGTCAAACTCCGGCACGCCCCACTCCTCGTCGTGATAGGCGACATAGATCGGATCCCCTTTCGGCCATGGGCAGCGGGGCCGCCGATCTTGAGCCTCGAGCGAACTCATACGCTTACTCCCCCGCCATCGGGTTGCCCGGAAGTGCGAACCGCGCCCAAGGGGGTCTGACCACCTCAAGCTTGATCCCATCGGCCTCAAGGGTGAGGGACGCGGTCAGTGCTTCCTCGACCCGATCCAGACGTAACAGGGCAAGGCCCCGGCCCGCCGCCGTCGATCCCATGGTGCCGACGGTCTTGCCGCCGGCCTGAACCGGCGTGCCGACCTGGGGAGGGCTCCCCGCATAGCTCACCGGCACGACCCGGGTGCGAATGCGGCCTCGATGCTCCATTCGGGAAACGACTTCCTGCCCGACATAACAACCTTTCTCGAAGTCGATGCCGTTGAGCTGATCCATGTCGGCCTCATGCGGGTAGGCATCTCCGTAAGCAAAGTCGAGCCCCCCGCTCGGCACGCCAAGGGCGATCCGATGCGCCTCGTAGGGTTGCGGATCGGTCAGCTGTGCGCCCAGCTCGGCGGCCGCCGCCTCCGCCCCCTGGGGTTCAAGAATCACCCGCTGCCCCAGCGCTGGCAGCCGCGGGTCGTCGAAGACCGCGCGGCCTCCAACCTTCCCGGTTCCGTCCCAGGCCGCCAGCACGCCGATTTGGTCGGAGACATCCTCGATCTGAGCTTTGGCCCGCAGCTTGTAGAAATTGAGCCGTTCGACCAAGCGCGCCGTCAGCGCACGCGGGCAATCGATCATGAGGGTGTCATCGCTCGGCCCCTGAACCACGAAGCCGTCGACGGCAATTTTCCCCTGTGGGCTTAGAAGCGCGGCAAAGCGCGCGATGCCGGGTCCGACCACAGCAATGTCGGTGGTCAACAACCCGTTGAGCAGCCGGCGGGCATCGTTCCCCTTGACCGCAATCACGCCTCGATCGGTCAGCAGCGCAGCTTTCATAGAACCAATGGTCCCGGCGCGCGCCAGTCGAGGGGACCACGCGCACCCATCTTGTTTCAGGTGCGCCGAAACCTAAGGCGCTGGGCCGCAGGTCTCAAGGGCCGATTCTGGTGAGGTTCGGTCCTCGGTCATGTCGCATGCCGCGGCTTTGCGGCCGCCGACCCGCGCAATCGCTGCAATTCACGACCGCACAGTTTGCGTTGCGGCGGTCATGGGCTGACAAGGGGCATGACGGCAGGGCGTTTGCGCTCGGCGCGACTGTCAGCCGGGGCTGGCGTTTGCTTCGGCGAATGCCCAGCGCATGGGATCGCGTCGGCGCGGCCGTTGCGCGGGGCGAATTGAACGCACTGACCGGGTGCGGCGGAAAGCGGCGCTTGCGGCTAGATCGTCGCCTGCTTGCGCGTCCGATAGAACTCCACGACCCGGCGTGCCGTTTCAGGCCGCAATCGCTCGAAGCTCTTGAGAGCATTCTCGAGATCGAGCGCGGAGATGCCCCGATCCGAGGTCCGCAGCAACAGAACGGCCTTGGCGCTCGACCAGGAGAGACCCGCGGTCTTGGCGAGAATAAGGATCATATCCGGCCGGTCCTCGAGCAGGGCGGCTTCGACCACTTCGATCGGGACCCCGCAGATGAGCGACAGGGCGACGGCGGTTTCCTCGAATCGATGCGCTTTGGCGCTGTGGTAGACCTCGGCCTCGGTCAGCGGTCCGGCCTGCATGCGCGCCGCAATCGCTTGCTTGGCGGCATCATACTGGGTCGAGACCGAGACGGCCTCGGCGCGGATCTTGCCCACAACGTCGGCAAGGACGTGCTCAACATCATGCGCGGCCTGCGGGTGAGCGGCCGCCAGCTTGGTCCTCACCGCGTCAGATGCCTTGGCGATCAGTTTGAGAAAATGATGCCGCGGGATGTCGTTGCGGGTCCCCACATGCTCGGCGAGAATGTCATCGCTCTCGGAGCGTTTGACGAGCACGCCGAAGCCCGCATCGGAAAACCGCGCCCCAGCATTCTTGGAGACCGAACGCACCACGTGCTCATCACCGCGGTCGACCAGCACGTCGGTGATGGTTTCGTCAAGCGCCTGGCGTCGAGAAATGGCAAGCAGGTGTTCTTGGCTCTTGGTCTTGGCATTCTCGACCAGGTCGTGGTTGGCAAGCTGATCGAAATGCGTGAGCACCGGCCCGGCAACTTCGGCGACGTCGTCGAAAGCAAGCGCCTTCATGACTTTCGGCGGCGCGTAATCCACGGCGGCGAGCCGGTTAGCGAGCTTGGCACGCGCCTTGACCTCGATTTCAGCGGCGAGCCGCACGATCACGTCATCGAACAGGGCCGCATGCTCGAGCGAGTATTGTCCGGCGCCGGTGATGAATAGGTCGGTGACCTGCCAGAGTGCCTGCGCACAGCGTTCGGGGTTGCCGGACGAGATCGCCGTCTCAAGATCACTGATGAGTGAGCCGTAGGCCGTCATGATCGCTTACGATCGGGAACATGAGGCCCGAACCCGCCCCACTGCCGGGAGTGTATGGTCGCTTCGTAAACAAATTTGCCTTCTGGCGACACCAATGCGCGCAATCTGCGCTAGCGTGCGGTAACGGTCCGTCCGCAAACATCTCCCTTGAGTGGCGCGCATTTCTTGCATCGGGGACGGCCGCATGCGCCGGTGGTCCGCGCGCCGATGACATCAGCCTCGCTCGGGCGAGCGCACGCCGCGATGGCTCTCCTTGCGGTTGCTGTCGCGATGGCGGGTGTCATGGGGTGCGGGGGCGCAGGCGCGGTCAAGCGAGCTTCAAGTCCGGTCCGGGTCGATACGAGGGCGTCGACGCATCCCGGGCCGGGGCCACAGCCATCAAAATTTCGCGCGCTATTCTCCGGCCACGAAATAATGCCACACGCCATCCGGGGCGATGCCGACCCGATAGAAACTGTAAGCGCCGAACGCCGTCATCTCCTTATAGTCAGACCCCGTGACGATCCGGAACAGCTCGACCTTCTGTTCGCGGCTCAAGTCCTTGAGCGGCGTTTGCGCAAAGTACGGCCAGACATACATGTCCTGAGGGGTCCCGCGAGCGACATGAACAAAGCCCGTCTCCAAGATCTGGATCAGGGTTGCGAGAATCTCGATCCCATCAGAGTCCGGAAAGTTCGCCTTCCAAAAGGCAATCGGGTCCTTTTCGTCGCCGAATGAGAACACCGGCAAGGTTTCGTTCGACTGCATAACAAGCAACAGCTTTTCCAGGTCGCCCGAGCGTGCGGCTTCAAGAATCCGCTCGCGCATGCGCGCGACCGGCACCGGCAGCCGCGACAGATCGGTGATGATTTCCGCGGGCGCGCTCGGCTCGGTCGCAACAGTCGGCGTTTGCGGCGCACCGGGCGCGGCCGGAGGTTGGATTGTCTCGGTGTGGACCCGGGTTTGAGCCGCTAGCCCGCCCCCCACAATCAATCCCAGAGCTGTCAGAATCCCGAACCGAGCGTGCATGCCACGCCTCCCATCGCATTCAAGATCGGACATGAGGGAGGCCGCAAGAGCGCCCAGGGCACGGACGATTCCGGACAGCCGGCTATTGCTTGAGCAGATCGAGCGAAAACTCGCCGTTGCGAATCCGCGCCGGGAGCGCTTCGGCATAGCGGGCCGCGGCATCCTCGCCGTAGGTCGAGACGAATTCCGCGAACGCGGTAAACAGGCTGGCTTGCGCCAGGCAATCGCTGTCGATGCCGTCGAAGCGGGCCTCGGCCCACGCCTCCGACAAGTAACCGAGCGCTACGCGCCTTTGGTCGTAATCAGCCACCGGATCGGCAAAAACCGGGACCGGTCGTGTCGCCGTGCTCATTAACACCCCTCGCGTGACGTGCCCGGCTGCGACGGTGCGCAAGAACCGAGATCCCCGAGCATTGCGGCGCCCGCCACTTCGGCGCCAAAACGCGTGCCGGCCGCCGACTCGCAGCGTCCGTCCCCAAGGCCGGACGTTATCATGGGCGCCGGCTCAGCCTAGCCCCGGCTTTAGGAAAGGTTAACGCCGTACCTCCGAAACGCTTCCGTTAGGTCGAAGCGTCCGGTCCGGTCCATGACGGACAAGCGCTGTTCTCGGCGTTGCTCTCGCCGGCCCTCACCGCGGTTGATCCCCACGGCCGGTTAATTGGCGTAGCGGGCGGTGATGTCGCGCGCGATCCTCGCGCCCTCGTCGAGATAGCGTCGGATCGCCAAATCAGCAGCGCGCGTGCAGGTGTGATAGCTTTGTTGAAAGCCCCGATAGCCGCGATTGAAACTCGCCACCAGCCGATTGCGCCGATCCCCGGTCGGGGTCTCGGCCTCGATCAGCGCTTGCATCTCGTTGCGCCAGGTCTGCCCCTCATTGGCCCCGCAGATACTGCGCAGATGATGGAGCGCCCCCAAAATCTCGGCGAGCCGTTCGAGCTCACCCTGGTAGGGGGCCGGGGGGACGGGGTTTTCTTCAGCCCGGCTTACGGCTGCCGGGGCTGCCAGCATGAGCAGCGCGATGAACACCAGCAAGGTCGGCTTGGAAGCGAACATGGCACCTTAAGATATGCGTCGCAACGCGCGCTGCGACAAGGAAAAATCGCTCAAGTGAAGCGCCGCAGCGCGGCCGCGACGATCGCGGCGAGGCCTTCCGTGGTGGGCAGGCCCGCAAGCTCTCCCGCATCAATCCACCGCGCTTCGGCGAGTTCCTCGTTCAGGCTCAGTTCGCCCTCCCGCCACCGCGCCGCAAAGGCGAGAACCACGAAATGCCGGGCCACGCGACCTTCCGCGTCGCGCATAATCACCTCGCGATGGCCGGCAAGATCGATCGGCTCTACGATCAGTCCGGTTTCCTCGCGCAACTCACGCTCGACGGCCTGCTTGAGGGTTTCACCGGCCTCGACCCCACCGCCCGGCAAAGTAAAGAGCCCCTGCGCCGGCGGTCGGGCGCGGCGCACCACCACAAACCGCCCGGAGCGCCAAACGACCGCACTGACGGCCAGAATCGGCCGATCCGGATAGGATCTGGGATCAGCTAACGTCATTGATATTGCTCACGTTTTAATGTCGTACCGCATTCAGGGTCAGCCGCGGCGTCCATAAATGAAGAAACCTAGCGAGTCCGGTAATCGGACGGGCCGTGCGTCGCTGGCCCTCCTGGCAACGAGAACAAGTGCGCCCGAGGCCAGCGAGCAGCCAGCAAGAAAATACAGCGCCATTTGGAAGCTGTTCGTCGAATCTCTGATCCAGCCCACAACAAATGGTCCAGCATACCCGCCAAGATTTCCGATCGAATTGATCAGCGCGATGCCGCCTGCGGCGGCGGTTCCGCTCAGGAAAATCGAGGGCAGTGGCCAAAACGTCGGTCGCGTACCGTAGATTCCGACCAGAGCGAGACATATCGCCGGCAGCGAGGAGCTTGCGGCCAGGCCTGCGGCCGCAAATCCGACGCCGGCGGTGACGGAAGCTGCGATCAAGTGCCAACGACGGTCCCCGCTTCGATCACTCGACCAGCCCCAAACCAAGAGAGCAATCATGCCAACCAGGTAGGGTATCGCCGATACGGCGCCCGTCATGAAATTGGATAAGCCGAGACCCTTGACGATTTGCGGCAGGAAGAAGGTCGTTCCATAGCCCGCTGTCACCGACAGAAAATAGATCATCGAAAGCGCGGCGACCCGCGAGTCCATCAAAGCCTTGGCCAAGGTGAGCCGACCCTGTGCTTCGATCGCTGCCCGCTCATCGTCGAGCTCCTTCTCGAGCCATTGACGCTCGTCAGGTTTGAGCCAATTTGCAAAGCAGGGTCGGTCGATCATTCTCCGAAGCACGACGAACGACAGAATGACAGCCGGCGTTGCTTCGATAATAAACACCCATTGCCAGCCGCGCAGGCCCAATACTCCATTCATCTCGAGAATAGCGCCTGACGCGATATTGGAGAAGGCATTGGCAATCGGCCCCGCCAGGAACAGCACCGCCATGATTCGGCCCCGAAATCGATTCGGGAACCAATAGGTGAAATAGAGCACAACGCCTGGGAAAAAGCCGGCCTCGGCAACGCCCAACAGAAAGCGGACCACGATGAAACTTGTCGGCCCCGTTACGAAGGCGCACGCCGCGGAAAGGATTCCCCAGGTGAACATGATCCGGGCGATCCAGCGACGGGCCCCGACGCGCTCAAGGATCAAGTTGCTCGGAACCTCGAAGATAAAGTAACCGATGAAGAATATGCCCGCCCCCAGACCGTAGGTGAAGGCGCTGAAGCCAAGGTCCTTGTTCATCGTCAACGCTGCTACGGCAATATTCGCGCGATCGATATAAGCGACGCAATAGGCAACCAAGATCAGTGGCAAAATACGCCAGGCAATCTTCTTGATCACAGCCGTCTCAAACGTTTGCGGCGAGTCCATACCGTTCTCCCGAGGAACCGGCAGTCGCTATTGGCTCCAGCCGATCCAGTCGCGTGAGCCGAAACGACCGAAGCAAGCGACGGATCATGTTGAGACCGAGTGTGATTGATGTCTTGCCGTTAGTGCGCGCTAAGCCTATTGAGCAGCGTTTTTGCCTCGCGAGCGTCGGCAATCTCAAATCCCTCGAACGCCCTATAGGCCGGAGCAAGGATTCGGCTTGCGTCGGTTTTGCGATCCTGCTCGACGCAGAGCCGCGCGAGGCTTAGCGCGTTTCTCAATTCCCAGAAGAGCGCGCCCTGTTGCTTTGCCAACTTCAAGGCTTCCGAGAAGCATTGCTCCGCCGAGGAGGCGGATTGATGTTGCGTATCCTTCAAGATCAATTCGCCCTTAATGCGCAATAGCTCCGGGACGTACCATTGTTCATGCTTGGCTTGGCAGCGCTCCAAGGCCTCGGCGACCGCCGCAAGCCCCTTTTTGATTTCATTTGCTTCACCGAGACAGGCCGCGAGCTCGCCCAGCGGAAAAAGGAAGCGCGGCAAGAACCTGGCGTCGCCCGCACGATCGATTTCACTGCGCAAGAGAGCCAGCCCGGCATCGATGTCGCCGCGTTTGGCCATGACGATGCCCTTGAAACAGCCCACCCAAAGCCGCCAAAGCCGTATCGCATGACGCTCGGTGTGCTCAAACAGCACTTCACTGTAGCGCTCCGCCGCGTCGAGATCGCCGGCCAGGAAAGCGATCGGGCACGCGGCCTGCCCCAGCACACTGCAGAAGGTCAAGACATGACCGTTCGCGCGTCCTTCCTCGATGTTGTACTCGACAAGGCGCAGCGCCTGGTCGGCGAGACCTTGCAGCCACAGGATGCGGGCACGGAAATAGTGCGTCGAGATCCGCAGATCGAGCGGGAAAATCTTGGGCTTGTCGGCCAGGAGATCGAGGGACGCGTCCACTTGATCGATGTGCCGACGTGCGCCGTCTTGGTCGCCGAGAAAGTGCAGCGACACGGCGAGAAGGCGATCGGCCAGCATCAAGTCGGTCGGATCGGCAGAGCCCTCGGCGGCCTTGGTGAAACGCTGAGCGAACGCGAGTGCTTTGAGAAATTCGCCGTTGTTGAACTGGTCGATGCACAGGCCCCAGAGGGCACGCAGGCGATAATCCTTGTCATCGAGCCGCTCGGCCAACGCGAGGGTGGTCGCGAGCGCTGGGCCGGCATCCCGCGCACGGCCCTCGCTGTACGTCAGCGACCAGCCGAGCGCCGCCGAGAGCTGCATGCGCAAGCGCGATGCACCCATAGCGCCATCGTCCAGCTGCGCGAGCGCCAATTTGGTGCGCTCGCGACATTCGCTGAACAGCGACAGGTGCACCCAGAGCGGCACTGCGGCGGCAGTCAACGCCCCGCCGATCTGCAGGTCGCCGTCCGCCGAGAAGGCCCATTCGAGGCCGGCGCGGACATCGCCAAGATGTCGGCCGTAGCGTCGCTGCCAAATGACGGGCGGCAAGGAATTGCTCTCGGCCTCGGCCTGAATGAGGGCTTCCCGGACGTATTCCGCATGGCGACGCGCGGCTTCCCGGTGCTCTCCCGCACCGCGCAGCTTTTCGAGAGCGTAGGCGCGGGTCGTGTCCAACAGACGATAGTGATCGTCCCCGGTTTGAAAGTCGGCGGCGACGAGCGACTTGACGACCAGGTCTGTCAGGCTATCCGCGACCGAGACGGCGTCGAGATTTCCCATCACTGCGGTAGCGGCATTGAGGGAAAAATCGCCGTTGAACACCGCGAGGTGGCGCAGCACCCGCGCCTCGGTCTCAGACAGCAGTTCATAACTCCAATCGAGGGTCGCAAGCAGAGTTTGGTGTCGCGGCAACGCCGTTCGCAGGCCGCGGGTCAGCAGGTTGAAGCGATCGTGCAGGCGCGCGGCGACCTGTTGCAGCCCAAGGGTTGCGATGCGAGCCGCCGCAAATTCAATAGCCAGCGGGATGCCGTCGAGCTGACGCGAAATCGCTGCGACGAGCTGCAGGTTTTCCCTGTGCGGCGAGAAGTCCGTGTTCAACGCCTTTGTCCTGGCGATCAGAAGCTGCACGGCGCTGCGTCCGAGGATATCGTGATCTTTATCCCCGCCCTGTCGCGGAACCTCGAGCGGGGGAACGCGATAGACATACTCGCCGTCGATGCGAAGCACCTCGCGGCTCGTCGCAAGAATCCTCGCATGTGGACAGGATCGTACCAGCGTCTGCGCCAACCTTGCAGCCCCTTCAATGAGATGCTCGCAATTATCCAGCACCACCAGGAGTTTTCTTGCTCCGATTTCCCGCGCTATGGAGTCAAAAGAAATCAGATCGCTTCCCTGTCTCACACCAAGGACAGTAGCGACCGCAAATGGCACCAGCGCGGGGTCCGAGAGCGAGGCCAGTTCGACGAGCAAACCGTCCCCTCCGAAAGTCGCGAGCAGATTGTGGGCGACTGCCTGCGCGAGTACGGTCTTCCCGATACCGCCGGGCCCGGTCATGGTGACCATTCGATAGGTCGAAAGGAGCTCCAACAATTGTGTCTCGGCAGTCCTTCTGCCGATCAATGCGTTGGGTGGGGCCGTAAGATTGGTGACATAGCTTCGACCGGGGTCAGCAATCGGCGTGCCGGGCGCGGTGAAATCCTCCCGCTCAATGCTCCAGTCCCCCAGCAATCGGTAGCCACGACCCGCGATTGTCTTCAATAGTCCTCGATCGGGACCCAACGCCTTGCGGATCGCGGAGATTTGTGCCTGCAGGGTGTTTTCCTCAACCGCTGCACCCGGCCATACACGGTTCATCAAATCATACTTGTCGATCAGCTCGCCGCCCGACTGGACCAGCGTCTCGACGATTTCGAACGCCCGACTGCCTACGTCAGTCGGAACTCCGTTCAACCGCATCTCGCGGCGCGCTAGATCGATTTCCCACGCGCCGAACTTGTAAACGGGTGGTCGGTCCTGTCCTGGCATCGGTACTCCCTTCCGACATTTAAGGCCATGTGGACAATTTCGCGCAAGAATCTGTGTTCGCTGGGCGACGCTTTTTCAGGACTTTCGCTTTTTCAGGACTTTTCAGAACTGCCTCAAGGCCGGACGCACCCGTTGAGGGTAGGGTTGGTTCGTCGCAAATGCTTTGGGACGCCACGCAATGGCCGCAGATGGACTGATTACGATCGAAAGCCGCTATGGACCGGAGGAAACGATGAACCGGTTCGAGGCCGAGGTCAGGGCCAGGGGAATGACGGTCTTCGCCCATATTGATCATGCGGCTGGCGCGGCTGCCGTCGGGCTAGCGTTGCGGCCGACAGAACTCCTGATCTTCGGCAATGCAAAGAGCGGCACACCGCTGATGCAGTCGACTCAGACGTTGGGCATCGATCTACCCCTCAAGGCGTTGGTCTGGCAGGACCCGTTGGGCACCGCGTGGCTCTGTTACAACGATCCTGCATTTCTTGCGCGCCGCCACGGCTTGGACGGGGCGGACAACACGACAGTCAACGCTATGGCGGCCGTATTGGAAGCGATTGCGAGCAAGGCAACAACGCGACCGTGAGCGCAGTTCTGCTCACCAATCCAACGCCGAACTTTGGAGTACGCCGATGACTGCGATAACGCCCATGATCCGCCCAAGAGGTGACGGCATTCCCGGTATGACGGAGAAAGGCCGCAGCGAACAGCAGTCCATGATGGGCGAGAGTCTTCACCTGCGCCGGCATTCGATCGATCGATCGAGCACCGTCTCCAGAAGCGTTTCGTCCATCAATATTCCCGAGGCGGGCGGCATCGGACGAAGCGCACTGACGCAAGCCGAGGTCGTCCCGCACGCGTTCTCCTTTGGGCCCTTCCGCATTGTTCCGCGCGCTCGCCTGCTGGAACGCGATGGCTCACGAACACCTATCGGCAGTCGCGCTTTCGACCTTCTTTGCGTCTTGATCAGTCGCCCTGGCGAAGTTGTCAGCAAGGGCGAGCTCATGGCGAGAGTTTGGCCCGACGTAACCGTTGAGGAGGGCAACTTGCGAGTCCACATCGCGCAGCTTCGTCGTACCCTCGGTGACGGTCAGGAAGGCAACCGCTATGTCACGAACGTCCCCGGGCGAGGCTACTGCTTCGTTGCGCGAGTGGATCGCACGACATCTCCGTACATTCAGCACCTCCGTGGCTCACGATTCATGCGAACGGGTCAACACTTGTTGCGGACGGCGGGAAGTGTGAGCGACGCAAAGGACCAAGTGCCACTGCAGACCTCGGCGCAATTCGTGAGCGCCTATCATGCGCAAGCCCACGAGATGACGGACGCGATCGCGGCGGCGGTCACTAATGCACAGGCCGGGTTAAACTGGCTGAGTGCTCAACCGCCAGACTTGGAAGCGGTCCGAAAGGCGCTCAATAGTATTGTTAACGACGGTAAGCGAGCCTGCGAAATTGTCGTTCGACTTCGAGCGCTCCTGAATAAGGTGCCGGCAGCGGATGGAGCTAACAAACTTTGAGCTGACAGCTCCGGGGGACCGAAGCGACAGTCTGCGGTCCAACTGACGGGCAGTCAGATGGGACTACGCCAAGCGACACCGTCCGAGTATACGGGTGCCCGTCCTTGCTTTGGCACTGTACGCCACTCGTTTGAAGATCGTTAACCAACGCGCCAAAATGCCTGATAATGGCACTGCTTGTCACTCGCTTACGTTCACAAATTTGCTTGGGTCCGACGCGCCCCGCTAGTACTCGAACAAAGCGTCGACCGCCGCCTGCGGAGCATCCGCGTCGGCATCAGTCACGACCGTCAGGCCGCTGCCGTTGATGACCGCGGCGGCCTGGGCAACCAACAACCGCAGACGTTGCGACGTCGACTCGATGACGGTGGCGGCGTGAAGCGGGGTTGAGTCCAGCACCGCATCGATCGTCGATGCCAAAATGGCGTTCATTTCGTCCGCCAGTTCGTCGAGCCTGCGCCGTGCATCCGGGTCGGCGAGCTCGTGAGCCGCAATAGCCAGCTCCCGGTCCTTGAAGTTTGATTCGGCGAAATGCTCCGCATAGGTCAACGGTCGCCACTGCACCAAGTCGGTGATGCAGTCGGGGATCTCGGGGAGCATCTCCAGCATCATGCTCGCCTCATTGAAATGGTTAAGATAGTCAGTGGCAAGCAGTGTCGTGGGGTTGATGTTGGCCGCAGTCAGCCGGGCGGGATCGATCGTCGACAGAAAGACTCGCCGGTAGACCTCGGGCAGGCGGTTCGAACGAGCCTTCTGGGGCAAAGTCATGGCGCAGTCCGCATTTACGATGCCGCCAGTGTTGGGCCCCATGGTTAAGGCAGATTTACGCGCGCTAGCAAATGACGCCAACAAGGTCAACGACTTACAACTGATCCTTGGGGCCGCGAACTCTCGTGGCGGCAGCCGACCGCGTTTGGTCGGGGGTATCGCGGAGGAGCCCGCGCGTTGTCATGCGCTTAGGGTTTGGAGAACCCTGGGACCACAACGGTCGTGTGTTCGACCTCCGGCCCGCCGGCATCGAAGCAGTGCGCAACGAGCGCTCGCCACTGCTGGAAATCCGCCGAGTCACGGAAATCCACCGTATGGTTCTCGAGCGTTCCCCATTTGACCATGAGCCGGTAGCGGTTCGGCCTTTCCACGGAGCGGTGCAATTCCATGCCTCTGCACCCCTTGGCGCGCTCGAAAATCGGCTGCGCCTTGGCGACCCCTGCTTCGAACTCCGCCTCAAGCCCGGGTTTCACATTGATCTGAGCAATTTCCAGCACCATGGTGATGTCGCTCCTCCTTGATGGCGGCAAAGCTGTTCTTGCCTCGTCTTATTGCCGAAAGCGTTTAGACTACTTTGGGGTGAGCGGCTCGAGCGGCGGGGTCTTGCCGACCGGAACACCTTGCTCGGCCGCGCTGAGCAGCATGGCAACGCTCACATAGGTGCCGCTGACCGTGACGAGGTCGACGATCTGCTGTTCGCTCAGAACGCCCCGCAGCTGGTTGAAGGTTGCATCGCTCACCTCATGCCGGGTGGACAGCTCGATCAAGAAATCATAAGTCGCGGCTTCGTCGGGCTGCATCGCCGCGGGGCGTTTGCCCTCCTTGAGATCCGCCGCCACCGCCTCCGAGAGCCCGGCCTTTATGGCCAGGGGATAATGCGCG
>Ga0126379_10001534_pt1 | contig 14142 bp, 10 predicted proteins | sample PanSoiMetPlot_24_FD_92640 | JGI IMG/M metagenome (GOLD analysis project Ga0126379, IMG submission 92640) | Tropical forest soil microbial communities from Panama - MetaG Plot_24 | ecosystem: Environmental > Terrestrial > Soil > Tropical forest > Bulk soil | place: Panama | collected 2016-02-17 | reverse complement strand
GACTTCCGCCTGGAGAAGCGGGAAGTAAAGGTCTTTTCCACGCGCGAGGTACCCGATCCGAAGCTGGAAGCCAAAGTGAAAGGAACGTTTGGAGAGTTCCTAAGATTCACTTCACCAGTGAAATCTCCGTATCCCGAAAACAATTTGGTCAACGCGCGCTGGTTTCCGGCGCGTGGGCGGCGTGCGGTGATTCTTCTTCCACACTGGAACTCGGATGCGATCGCCTACGTGAGCCTCTGCCGTGTGTTGAATCTGCTTGGCATCGCTGTGCTTCGTCTGACCATGCCGTACCACGATATCCGCATGCCAGCCGAGATCGGCCGCGCAGACTACGCCGTGTCGGCGAATATTGGACGGACGCTCGATGCCGCTCGGCAGGGTGTGGTCGACGTCCGGTGTTGTCTCGACTGGCTTGAGGAGCAGGGCTACAGCCAACTCGGAGTTGTAGGGACAAGCCTGGGATCGTGCTATGCGTTTATCGCGGCGGCCCATGATTCGCGCATTCGAGTGGCGGCATTCAACCACGCTTCGACCTATTTCGCGGATGTAGTTTGGCACGGCCAGTCGACGCGCCACATCCGGCAAGGCATCGAGCAGCAAATCGATCTCGAGGAATTGCGCAGGGTTTGGCTGGCGATCAGTCCGATGTCGTTCTTTGAGCAGTATTCGCGCTGGCCGAAAAAGTCACTGATCATCTACGCAGCCTACGATCTGACGTTTCTGCCGGAGTTTTCGCGAGAAATCGTGGCGGAGTTTGCCCAGCACGATCTGGATCACAAGGTCGCTGTGCTTCCATGTGGGCACTACACAACCGGCGAGACGCCGTACAAATATATGGACGGCTGGCATCTGGCCTCATTTTTGCGGACGGCGTTCTGAGGATCAGCACTCAGCCATCAGCACTCAGCATTCGGTTTTGAAGCATTCCGCACAATGATTTGGCTGAATGCTGACTGCCGAATGCCATTTAGAATGTGTTGGTGAACTTTGGTAGTACTGGTGAGGGTACGATCCCGGTCGAACACCGGCGCGGAGAGTACTGCATCAGCACCGATCCCGCGCGGATCGATGTAGATGCGGTCTACAAATTCCTGACGAATTGCTACTGGGCGAAGGGAATTCCGCGAGATGTTGTCACCCGCTCGATCGAGCACTCGCTGTGCTTCGGCATTTATCATGGAACTGCCGGGCAAGTCGGCTTTGCTCGCGTCATCAGCGATTTCGCGACGATCGCGTACCTTGGCGACGTGTTCGTGCTCGAATCGCATCGCAGACGCGGGCTGAGCAAGTGGATGATGGAGTGCATCACGCAGCATCCTGCGCTGCAAGGGTTGCGTCGCTGGATTTTGCTGACGCGCGATGCACACGGACTATATTCGCAATTCGGTTTTACGCCGTTGAAGTCGGCCGAGCCTTACATGGAATTGCATCGGCCTGATGTATACAAACTCGGGAAGACATCATGACAAATTCTAGGATGTATCGTCCGCTGTACGAATCTGATCCGCAGATTGCCGCCGCGATCGATAACGAAACCCGCCGCCAACACGAAGGCCTGGAACTGATCGCCTCGGAAAACTTTGTCAGTGAAGCAGTGCTCGAGGCTGCGGGTTCAGTGTTCACGAACAAGTATGCCGAGGGATATCCCGGCAAGCGCTACTACGGAGGTTGCGAATTCACCGACGTTGTCGAGAACCTGGCGCGCGACCGGGCAAAGCAGCTATTCGGCGCCGAGCATGCCAACGTGCAGCCGCATGCGGGATCGCAGGCCAACATGGAAGCGTACGCGGCCGTGCTGCAGCCGGGCGACACGATTCTCGGCTTGAACCTTGCACATGGCGGACACCTCACGCACGGGCATCATCTGAACTTCTCGGGCAAGACCTACAAGATCATTCCCTATGGCGTCACTAAAGACACCGAGACTATCGACTACGACGAACTCGAGAAGCTTGCCGAGAAAGAGCGCCCGAAGCTGATCATCGGCGGGGGCAGCGCTTATCCGCGGATTATTGATTTCGCCCGCATGCGCCAGATTGCCGATAAGGTCGGTGCGCTCTATCTGGTCGACATGGCGCATTTCGCAGGCTTGGTCGCGGGCGGCGCGCATCCTTCGCCGGTTCCGCATGCGCACATTGTTACCTCGACAACGCACAAGACGCTTCGTGGGCCGCGCTCGGGGATGATCCTCTCGAAGGCCGAGTTTGCCCAAGCGATCGACAAGGTAGTTTTCCCGGGAATGCAGGGCGGACCGCTGGTGCACATCGTTGCGGCGAAGGCCGTGTGTTTCCAGGAGGCGATGCAGCCGGAATTCCGCGAATATGCGCGTCAAATCGTGGCGAACGCGAAAGTACTCGCGCAGACGCTTACTGATGAAGGTTTCCGTATTATTTCGGGTGGCACCGATACCCATCTAATGCTGGTCGACGTCTTCTCGAAGGGCATGCTGGGCAGCGAGGCCGAGAAGGCGCTGGGCGATGCGGGCATCACGGTGAACAAGAACGCCATACCGTTCGACACGAACCCGCCCCTGAAGCCGAGCGGCATCCGAATTGGTACGCCAGCTTTAACCACGCGCGGCATGAAAGAAGTAGAGATGCGGCAGATCGGCCGCTGGATAGCCGAATCGCTGTTACATCGCACCGACGCCTCGGTCTTGGCAAAAGTCCGGAAGCAGGTGCTGGACCTTTGCGAAGCCTTCCCGCTGTACGCTGAGCGACGGGCAAAGGCACAAGCGGAAGTCCGGGCTTGATTACGCTCTACGCGGACGGAGACAAATCCAATCGGGCTGCAGATACCGGGAACGCGTAAAGGCAGCCCGTCGATTCGAGCAAACGAATTACCGGCAGGATGAGGGGCGGCCGCGCCCTCTCGCCTTCTCGACGTGTTACTTCAAAAGCGGCTGGCCCGGAGACATAATCCCCAATTTATGTAGCTTGGCGGTGAGACGACTGCGGTCGGCATCGGTCTTGGCGGCGGCCAAACGTTTACGCAGTTGGCTGATCTTGTCTTTACGAGTACGGCGCCGGCGAATCTCTGGCCGGCGGCTAGGTGCTGACATGCGGTGCTCCTGAAATGAATTTAGATTTGTGCGACGGGAACCGCAAGCCAACTCGCTTCGGCCCTTTGCCTACAGAGTAATCATTTGAAATCACCCATTACGAAGTGTCAACGTTGACGCTCCAGATCATGACGGTTTCGGCGCATTCTCTCTGCGGTTTCCCAGGATGCTAATCTAGCTGTCCGACACATGCCTGCACGCCCCCAATCCCTCCGCATCGCGATCGATACCGGGGGCACTTTCACCGACTGCATCTGGATCGATCCCAGGACCCGACGGCTCCGGATGCTGAAGGTCTTCTCGACTCCCGCAGATCCTTCGCAGGCAATCGTCGATGCGCTCAAAAAGATCACTTTGCACGGGGAGTTCATCCTCTTGCATGGCACCACGGTTGGCACCAACACACTGCTCGAGCGCAAAGGAGCCCGCACCGCTCTCATCACGACTGCCGGGTTCGAAGATGCCATTGAAATTGGACGGCAGGCGCGCCCCAAGCTTTATGACTTCTTCTTCGATCGAATCGAGCCGCTTGTTCCGAAGGATCTGCGGTTCGGCATCAACGAACGAACCGGATGCAATGGCGAAATCCTGACCGAGCCGACGCGTGATGAATTACGCGCTCTCGCTGAGAAAATTGGATCTGCCAAACCGCAATCCGTGGCGATCTCATTGCTGTTTTGCTTTGCAAATGCGAAAAATGAACAAACCGTGGCCAAGGCGCTAAACGCGCTGGCAGTGCCGCTTTCAATCGCGCACCAAATTCTTCCCGAGTTTCGCGAATACGAGCGCACTTCGACGGTGGTCGTCAACGCTTACTTGCAACCGGTGATGCAGAGCTACCTAAGAAGTCTGGAAAACCGAGCGACGTTGAAAGAAGACCGAGCGGAATCGACTGCCGGCACATCCGTGGAAGAGCGGCGCTTCAGCGCCGCGAAAGGCAGTCCGAAAAGACGGGCTTTAGCCCCAGTCTCTCCGGACGCGGCACACATTTTCGTCATGCAATCGAGCGGAGGCATCACCGCTCTTTCCACCGCCGCGCGTGAACCAGTTCGCACCGTACTATCCGGACCCGCCGGCGGCGTGGTTGGCGCCGCGACAACGGCCCGCGCCAGTGGATTCCAAAACATCATCGCCTTCGATATGGGAGGGACTTCCACCGACGTTTCTCTCGTAGAAGGCGAAATTAAACTCGCGACCGATGCGCAGATTGCCGGATTGCCGATTGGCGTTCCCATGCTCGATATTCACACCGTGGGCGCCGGCGGAGGCTCCCTCGCGCGCTTCGATGCCGCCGGCGTTCTCCGCGTCGGACCTGAATCAGCCGGCGCCGATCCCGGCCCCATCTGCTACGGCCGAGGCATTCAGCCCACTGTTACTGATGCCAATCTGATTCTCGGCCGTTTGCGTCCGACAAAGTTCCTGGGGGGAGACTTCACTCTCGACGAAGCGCGTACCCGCACCATCACCAAAGAATGGCTCAAGAAACAAGGCTCAAATCTCTCGCTTGAGAAGTTTGCCGCCGGGGTGATTCGCGTCGTCAACGCTACCATGGAGAAAGCCATCCGCGTGGTCTCAATTGAACGCGGACGCGACCCCCGCCAGTTCGCCCTGGTCGCGTTCGGCGGTGCCGGGGGTCTGCACGCCTGTGCCTTGGCCGAGGCCCTTAGCATCCCGCATGTCATCGTCCCGGCATTTCCCGGTGCGCTCTCAGCGCTGGGCATTCTTGCCAGCGACATCGTGAAAGACTATTCCCGCACGATCCTCTGGCGCGTTTCGCGCGAACTGCCGCAAGCGAAGTTGCGGCGGGAATTTGCAGCATTAGAGAAAAGATCAAAGGACGATTTTGCTGCCGAAGTTTGGCGACGCAAACCTGACTATCACCGAACAGTCGATCTCCGCTATCGCGGCCAGGGATACGAGCTAAATCTCCCGCTCACCAAGGATCTTCTGCGCGACTTCGAACAGGAACATAAACGCCGCTACGGCTATGTACATCCCAACAGAGAGATCGAGTTGGTAACCCTCCGCCTTCGCGCTATGCTCAAATCTGATCCGTTTCGCGTAGGGGCGGAGGCAGTTTGCCCTGAGCACACCCGAAGCGTCCGCCTCCGAGCGAAGCGAAGCGAATTGTCCGTGCCCAAGGGTCTGGTCATGTTCGATAGCAAGAAACAAACGACGAATGTTTGTGACCGTCCGGAACTGAGACGCGACCGAACTTACAAAGGCCCGGCAGTAGTCACCGAATACAGCGCTACAACCGTAATTCCACCCACTCACAGTTTTCGTATCGATGCGGCAGGGAACCTCATCATTTCCAACCATTGAGTCTCTGTGAGACTCTGTGTCCTCTGTGGTAACTTCTGCGCCCCCGATTGTTAAAATCCGATGAAAATCCACGTCCCACAACGGCCAATTCGCCACTGAATACTAGGTGCTGCGTACTCCCTTCGTTACAATATCGGTGTGAAACCCAGCATTTTCGTTGTCGAAGACGATCCCGATATTTCCCGTCTCGTTCGTCACCACCTCGAGAACGAAGGCTTCGTGGTTCGCATTTATCCCACAGGCTCGACGGTTCTTGCTGATGCCGAGCGCCAGCGCCCTGCGCTTTTTGTGCTCGACATTATGGTCCCGGGCAAGGATGGACTCGAAATCTGCCGCACGATCCGTCAGACGCCAGGCCTCGCCTCGGTCCCAGTCATCTTTCTTACGGCGAAAAGCAGCGAAGCGGACCGCGTGCTCGGACTCGAACTCGGCGCCGACGACTATATTGCCAAGCCTTTCAGCCCGCGAGAACTCGTTGCCCGGGTGAAGGCTGTGCTACGGCGTTTCGAACGTCCGCTGCCACCGAGCCCGATGAAGGTGGGCGACATCGAAATCGATCCGTCTGCGATGACGCTCATGGTTCGTGGCAGCATGGTGCCGACCACTGCCACGGAGTTTCGCCTGCTCGACTATTTCGCCCGGCACAAAGGCCGCGTCTTCAGCCGTGATCACCTGCTCGATTCGGTCTGGCGCGATACGGCGTACGTGACGCCGCGCTCGGTCGATGTCTATGTGCGCCGCATCCGCGAAAAAATTGAGCCCGATCCCGAGAATCCGCGCTACTTGAAAACTGTGCGGGGCGCCGGGTACCGCTTTGAGGCTCCGAAGTGAGAGCTGTGACCCATGGCAGGATGGACGCGTTCGAATTAGAATTTTGCAGGCGTCATCCTGAGCGTAGCCGCTCTTCCGGCGGAGCGAACGATCTCATACGTATGGCCATTGTTCTCGGGAAATACGACGCCGCCTAGCGCCTTCGATGAAGAACCGCATCTTCTTCAAGCTTCTCGCCGTCTTCTTGATCGTGATCGCCGCGACCGCCGCGATTCTCGACGTCATGATCGGTGGCGCATGGGAGGCCTCGCTCCGCGCGGAAATTGAGCGCAACCTGACGCAAAAGACTCTGCTGTTTGCCCACCGTGTCGAAATCGATCGCACCCATTCACTGACCGAAATCGCGGCGCAGGAAGGCCAAGCGGCTGGCGCCCGCGCAACCGTCATCGATTCCTCGGGCAAGGTGCTCGCTGACTCCGAGGGCAATCCCGCCATTATGGAGAATCACGCCAGACGGGTCGAGTTCGCCGCCGCTCTCTCCGGGAAGACCGGGGAAAACGAGCGCCGTAGCGCCACACTTGGGATCCCATTTCTCTACGTCGCCGCCCCGATTTCAGGAGGCGCAGTCCGCCTGGCTTATCCGCTTTCCGATGTTCAGGGTGTGCAGGCCCAGGTCCAGCGTCGTTTGCTTTGGGGATCGTTGGTCGCGTTTATTGTCGCCCTGCTGATCGCCGCAACCGCGTCGGTTTGGACCTCGCGCCGGCTGGAGCGGATCGCCGACGTCGCCGCCCGCATCGAGCGAGGCGATCTTCGCGCCCGTGTCGAGGATTCAACCTTCGACGAGATTGGACGAGTCGCCGCGGCCATCGATCGCTCGGCAGAACAAGTGGAACTCAGCTTCGCCGCTGTTCGCTCGAGCCAGCGACAGCTTGAGACCCTGCTCAACAGCATGCAAGACGCCGTCATTGCGGTAAGTTCTGACGGCCTCGTCCGATGGGCCAATCAGCCGATGGATCGCCTCGTGCCTCAACGGACTCGCCTCAATGCCCCGGTGGTTGAGACCATCCGCGATCCCGACTTTCTCGCGACGGTCAAAGCGGCCACTGGCAGTAAAGAAGTGAAAACGGCGCGAGCCACGTCAATCGTGCCTGGACGCGCCTTCGATGTAACCGCCGCTCCTCTGCCAGGCGGCGGCGTGGTTGCCGTGCTGCGGGATCTCACGGAGACTGAGCGCGTCGAGAAGACGCGTCGCGATTTCATCGCCAATGTGTCTCACGAGCTTCGTACGCCGTTGACGTCGATTCAGGGATACAGTGAGACTCTGCTCGATACGATCCCTGAGAATTCGGGCTCTACACGGGAGTTTCTGGAAATCATCCGCAAGAACACGGCCCGGATGGCTCGTTTGACGGAAGACTTGCTCACGCTGGCGCGTGTGGAATCGGGTGAGACGCGGTTTGAAACCGAGCCCGTGCCGCCCGCAGAATTGCTTCACGACGCGGAAGAGAGCTTCCGCGAGATTGCCCGCGGCCAAGGGGTAGATCTCGAGATTCTCGACTCCCATAACGGGAGCGGTTCAGCCGAGACCCTGCCGCTGGTTCTGGCCGACCGAGAGGCTATTCACCAGGTTTTTTCTAACCTGATCGATAACGCGATGAAGTACGGACGCTCCGGTGCACGCATCGAACTCGGCGCTCGTACCGCCCAGCGGGGAATCGAATTCTATGTCCGCGACTTCGGCGGCGGCATTTCGTCGGAGCACTTGCCTCGCCTGTTCGAGCGCTTCTATCGCGTGGACAAAGCCCGATCCCGCGAATCCGGAGGAACCGGCCTCGGCCTCGCCATCGCCAAGCACATCATGCGCGCCCACGGCGGCTCCATCCGCGCCGAAAGCGAATTAAACCACGGCAGCACGTTCGTATTCACTCTGCCCACAGCCTAAGGAAAGACGACCACAGGCCCCAAAGGGCATCCTTGTCGGCGCGCAAAACGCGGCCCTTTCAGGACACCTTGAAGGGCCGCTCTTCCGCGGTAGCTCCGGCATTCATATGCCATCATTGGCTCTTCGAAAAACCCAAGCCCACGCCCCGCGGAACAATTTGAACTCGGACAATGCTGCGGACACAGCCGTGGAAGAGCGGCGCTTTCAGCGCCGCGCGACCGACCAAAAAATAGGGCTTCACCCCTGGTGGAGCGACCCCTTGATCTCAATCCGCAAATGTTGTTAACTACTCTGCAACTGCCTCGCACATAGGGCAATTAAAAATTTCCGAAAATTCACAGCTTATTAACCGCGCTGTGAGTGAAAGATTTTATGCTTAGCCGTTGGCGATCCGATCCCACAAACGGCAGAGTACCGGCGACGGTCCCAGGCACGCCGCTCGTCGCTCCTATTCGCGGCCGTCGGATATACCCATGAGTACAGCGATCAAGAGCCCGAATCCCGAGCCCGCCCACCATTACATTGTTCGCCGCACGGTGGAGGCCTGTCTTATGGCCAAAGAGGCGGCAGGCGCGGCGGCCGAAGGCATCGCTACCGGTTCCAATGCTCTGCTCAACTCTCTCCGCCAGCGCGAGCGCGAACTCGATACCCTCGATCTCGAAATTGATAACGGAGTCACCACGGCCATCACTGAGGTCGCCCCGGCCGAAGCCCGCGAACTCCTCGCCTGTATGAAGTTCATGATTGGCCTGGAGCGTATCGGAGATCTTCTGCTTAGCTTCGCCAACAGCGCGCTCTCGGTCAGCGGACGCATCGACTCGGAAGACACCCGCGACCTGACCCAGATGGCGACTCTCCTGGAGAAAATGTTGACCGATTGCGGTGACGCGTTCTCCGAGCGCGACGTCAGCAAAGCGGTCGAGGTTCTGCGCGCCGACGCTGAGATGGATCGCCTCCGCAACCTTATCTTCCTGCGGCATATCGAGAATCCCGAGAATGTTCACCGCCAGGCCAGCCTGCAAGTCATCTTCATGACGCAGTCGCTTGAGCGTGCCGGCGATCACGCCAAGAATCTCGCTGAGGAAGTCTGTCACTTCGTCAGCGGGCGCCCCGTTCGCCACGTCCTCATCGCCTACGACAGGCCGGTAGAACAGATGTTCATCGACTACATGCGCCGGCGCGAGCACAAAGGCTAAGTTTTATCTGGTGAAGTTTTTTGTGTGGCGCGGGCACTCCTGCCCGCGAACTGCCGAAATCGCCATTGCAGTTCAAGAAACACGCCCCATCTCGCCGTTCACATTGCGAGAGATGGGGCGTTCCTTCTGATGTAACAGATGCTCGCGCGAGGCTTAGTTCTATCCTCCATTCGGGCCGTTGTGGCAGTCATAGCAAGTGAATTGATGCAACGCCGGGAAGCTCTTGCTTGCTCCTTCAACGACAAAGCTCCGTTTCACTTTTGCTTGTGAGAGGAACGAGCCGTTGTACTTCACGCCGTGGCAGTACGCGCACGACTGATATCCGTAGGCTTCTACGTAGGCTTGGTGCCCGCCTTCATTCACCCAGGTTTGCCCAATCGTGTGCAACCCATGCGGGCCACCCGTCGGAGTGATCGGCGGAGTGCTGTGGCACGCACCGCATTCCGTGATTCTCGCGGCATAGCCCTGCAACTTCGTCGGAAGAACGTTGTCATTCGCCTGCAGGCTGGGGAATTCTGCATGCTGTGATCCGTGACACGCCGAGCAGAACAAGTCGCCATGCCCTGTGCTGTAGCGGTAGAGATTCTTGCCGGTCAGCGGCACGTTTGGATTCGTTGCGAATGTCTGATCCTGCGTCTGCCGCCACACTCCTTTTGAGGTGAACGTTGAGGTGTAACGCAGGCTGTTGTTGTGGCACATCTGACAACTCGGCTCATCCAGCCATCCAGTGCGCGTTGCGTTACCCACCATGGTCAGCGTGCCATGACATGCGGCGCACAGCTGGGTGTTCATCGCGCCTCGTTTGCATTGCGTGACAGCGCCGGGATGGCAGAGGTAGCAGGAATTCAAATCGTTGGTCTTGCTGTTCTGATCCAAGGTTGTGCCGGTGCTGAGCAGGATCTGCTTTCCATGCAGACCGTGCATATCGGTAGTCAAGGGGCGAATACCAGTGATCCCGGCCACTCCCAACGCGTTGTCGCTATGACACGCCGCGCAAAGCACGGGCGTGCCGCCCATCGCGGTTTGGTAGAGGGAAGACTTATAGGTGTAGCCGTTGGTTTTCAGTTGAGTCAGGTACTTCGAGATTGGCCAGCGGTCATCATGCTTCTTAAGAATATTGAATTTCACATCCTTCGCCGGGTCTGGATTGTTCACCCATCCGCTGGCCGGCTGAGCATTCACATCGCTTCCCGACACATGACAGGTCTTGCAGCTCATTTCGTCTCTTACAGCGAGCACGATTTTGGCGGTGGCCAATACATTCCCTGATAAATCTTTGGCAACGATTTGAGCCATCGGATACGGGTTGAAATTCCCCTTGTCGTCGTAAGGAACGGTTGGAATCCCAACCGCCTCCCAATATCCCTCGGTCGAGTTATAGGTCATGGGATAGGGAGTCGAGCTTTGCGTCTGATAGCCGACAAGCCCCGTCTCTGGGGCCAGATTGGCGAGAAACAGGACGGCGGCGTTGTCCCAGAAATTAGTTTTGCCGGCGCTGGAACTGTTAAAAGACCCCGTGGTGTCGGTGGTCGCCTGATACGTGATGGTGACACCGCTTGTGATGAGGGTTGGCGGCTCCGCTGTTTTCATTAATTGCGCATGAATCGTGTTATAGGGCGGCAGCACCGAAAAAACGGAATAATCTTTTCCGTCGATACAATGCATGCCAAGTTCACCCCAGGCCACCAATGCATAGGTACTTCCAGGGATTGCCGGTGATTTGGTGATCCGCCGGGCGGCGCTCGGAATTGCCTTGTGTGTGCTGCGGTGAGCGGAAGGCGCGGCGATGCCATTGCCGCCGCTGAACATGATCAGAATGACAGCGCCGACCGTGATGAGCAATCGCTTCATAGTTCGACCTCCTTTCTGCTATGGATTTGTCAGGATGGAAGAAATACGGCGATGGAAGCGCGAATGCGCTGATGTTCTCACTTGCGAGGGTCCTGCGAATCCAGGTAAACCCTAAGCCTCGATTACAGAATGACCAAATGACAACGGTCACCTGGCGATGTGAGTGTTGTCACTTGGCGCTGGAAATTTGTACAAGCTCGGTCGCGCCGTTGGGAATGGTTCGCTTGACGCGACGATAGAGAGAGGGAGCGCTTCGAGTTCCCGGAGGAACTTCGGGAAACGACAAGGCTCAAGCGAAGTCACAATCCCGGCTTGCGTGGACTCGCTTGAGCTCGCCGTTGTAGCTACGACAAAAACTCAGTAACCCATAACTTTCGGGCTCTTCGACCAGAACAATGCACCATCGATGACAGCGTCTTACCGTGCTGTCTTTGAAATAGTGACGGCAAAGCCGTTTTCGTTACGTTGAATGTCTTTCATGCGGACAACGTGGCCGATGGACGGGCAGAGCGTCATGCTTTGTTCTCGGCATTGGGGTTAGGAGTTTCAGCTCCAAAATGAAATGAGAAGGAGAGTGGGCTGTTTCCGGTCGAGCGAAGGATCCTCGCAGGTCACTCTGATTTCTCAGAGTTTCTCCCCGCCTGATTTTGCTCCTATTCGGCGGTATCCCTAACAGCCCGGCAGTTCTAACAAAATGCTAGGCTCATGGTCGCTTTCGCCGAAAGATGACGTAGGTAATTGCTGGTACGTACGGCTGGCGTGCAAAAAGAGGACCTCGGACCCCAGACCTCGGACCGAGGTGAAATGAGTGATCGGGTCCGCCAACTCCGGCCCCTCGAGGGAACTGAAAAAAGTGAAATGCACATGCTTGCTAAGCACACTGTGCGGACGATTTCACTTCACTGGAAACGGGCACCACATCTCGGCGCTCGGCTACGCGTTCACCTTTGCGGATGAGCACGATTGCGCCCAGAATTGCGACGGAGGCGAGTGCCACGCGTGCCGTCAGGGGCTCAGAAGCGAGGAGCCATCCCAGAAGCACAGCCACAACTGGATTGGCATATGTATGTGTCGCCACCAACGTTGGCGGACAACGCTGCAAGAGCCACGTGTAGGCCGTAAACGCGACGATCGATCCGAAGACGATTAGGAATGCCAAGCCCAGAATAGATCTGAGAGAGATGGCGGACCAATGCAGTGAATGAAACTCGCCAGTGACTCCCGCGGCGGCGAGCAGCATCACGGCTCCGCAAACTAGAGGCACGGCGGTGCGCGCGAGCGCATCGGTTGGCAGCTTGAGTTTTGGGGAGATGACTACACCCGCGGCCCACGCCAATGAACCAAGGAGCACAGCCAGCATTCCGATCAAGCTGGCACCCTTTGAAGAGAGCTCCACGCCGGTAAGAATTGCGACGCCCGCCACACCAAACGCCAGACCTAGCGCGCTAAGCCGGCTGATCTTCTGCTGTCCGCTGAGCCACGCCAGCACAAGAATGAACATGGGCTCGGTCGCTATCAGCAACGCAGCCAAGCCTGATGCTACTTGCTGTTCGGCCCAGTGCAGCGTGCCATGGCCGACAAGAAAGAAGAGTGCGCCAACAATGCTTCCGGCAAGCCAATGCTCACGGCGCGGACGGTATCCGCGCGCCATCGCCCACACCAACAGAATCGAGCCGGCAATCGTGTGCCGAATGCCTGCCGTGACCAGAGGCGGAATCGTCTCCACCGCGTAGCGAATCGCCAGATAGGTCGATCCCCAGACGATGTAGATCGCAAGAAACGCAAGCACCACCTTGATGGAATCTTTGCGCTTCTGAGCAGCGGAATTTGGCGTCGGCACGATCACAGGTCTACCTCCTATATTTACCATCTTCACTTCGGCGAGTTTGGCTCGGGCTAGTCTGCGGTTGTGGATCAGAGCCAGCATTTGGGAGGGTTCGTAAGTAGACATTGTTCTAACCTCCAAAATGTTGTTTATAAGTTAGGTTTAGAATACGATTCCAATACTAACTTGTCAACATGGTTTTAATGGTTACATAATGATCAGAGAAGAAATGCTTCACACGGAACAAATCAAAAGGAGAAGATCACCGCGTTTTGAATTGATGGGCGGACCGGTGTGCCTGGATTTCGTAAACACGCTCGACGACCGCTTTAGCGGCGAGCCGAAAGAACTTCTGAAGAGCTACATCGATCTCGCGCGGTTTGGCGAGGACACGGGAATCATCAGCGACTTGCAGGTGGATCGCTTATTCGCGTGGAGCATGCAGCACCCGGAAGAGGCTCAGCGGGCACTGGCATCTGCGATTCATCTGCGCGAGGCGCTGAGCGAGATCTTCTACGCCGTCGTAAGAAGAAAACCGGTGCCTTCAGCTGCGCTGATTGTCTTCAACCAGCATGTGCAGGAGTCGTTGCAGCATCTAAAACTTATTCCAGGCAAGGGTCGCTTCGAATGGAGGTTCGACGTTCCGGAGCACGAACTGTTCGCGCCCTTATGGCCGATCGCACGCGACGCTGCGGAATTGCTGGCCTCAGATCGGCTGGAATTTGTGCGCACGTGTGCCTCGAAAACGTGCGAGTGGTTGTTTCTGGATGAGAGCAAGAATCATCGCCGCCGCTGGTGCGACATGACGAAGTGTGGCAACCGGGCGAAGGTGAAGCGATTTTACGTTCGGCAGAAGAAGATCGCGAATTAAAAACTCTGAAGCCATTCGGCCGCTTGGCGCGGTCTTGAAAGCGGCCCTTCCGCCGCGCGGATGAACTGTTAGTCACTTTCTTATGCGACAATCTTGCAATTCCAGTTCACTACGGGGGACCTTGTGCGTATTCCAACGATAGCTGGTGTCGTGTTTCTTCTGCTTTGTTCGATGTTCGCGCAGAACGTCGTGCATTACACAACGACGAATGCCAACGTGAAATATCTGTTTGCGACCGCGGAACCGGTGCTGCATTTGAAACCGGGCGACATTCTTGACACGAACACGCTGGATTGCTTT
>Ga0126379_10001531_pt1 | contig 14162 bp, 11 predicted proteins | sample PanSoiMetPlot_24_FD_92640 | JGI IMG/M metagenome (GOLD analysis project Ga0126379, IMG submission 92640) | Tropical forest soil microbial communities from Panama - MetaG Plot_24 | ecosystem: Environmental > Terrestrial > Soil > Tropical forest > Bulk soil | place: Panama | collected 2016-02-17 | reverse complement strand
GGAGCGCGAGCCTTTGTCGTGGCTTCGTGAGGAAGCCGCGAGGAAGAAAAGAGATGTGGCAACCAGAACCGTAACCGCTGACAGCCTAAGCAAGCAGAAACCTCCGACCATAATTTGATGAGCGATCCAGCGAAATTGGATTTCCGCGGAAATTCTATTTTATACGAGATTTCGGGCGACAGTCCGCCTTATTTTCGTCAGATTTGGCAGAGCCAACACGGCTGATGCTTCGGAGCAAAGCGAATCGTGCGGCGAGCGGTGGCCCGCAATGGCGAAGAAACGTCAAGTGCCGCAGGCGCTAGTCGCGACACGCGGGAAATCGGCGGCAGTTTCCTCGTCGGCTTCGCCCGCTTCGTTGTATTCGCCATCCTCGTTCACGGCCCAAACATCAAATCTGTTTTCGCCCGAGAGGACGTTTCGTGCCGCCAGTAGCGCCGTCATCATGGCGTGGTCCTGATTGTTGTATTTGTGCATGCCGTTGCGGCCGGCGAGGTGGAGGTTGGGGCAGTGCGTCTCGAGTGCTTGGCGGACGACTTCGACGTGGAGCTTGTAATCGTCGTCGTAGACCGGGTAGGCCTTGGGTTGGCGGATGACGCAGCCATCGACAACATCTTCGGCGGAAGCGAGGCCGACCTGTTCCAGTTCTCGCTTGGCTAGCTCGATCAGGTCTTCGTTCTTTGTGGCCCACAGGCCATCGCCTTCGAAGCAAAAATACTCGAGCCCGTACGAGCAATATCCCGGATCGGGGACCATGTCCGGTGACCAGGACTTGTAATTTTGCACACGGCCAACTTTCACGTTGGGGTCGTGAATGTAAATCCAATTGTCGTTGAAGCGGTTGCGCTCGCGAAGGATCAAGCCGACGGTCAAAAAATCGCGGTAGCGCAGGCAATTGCCGGAGCGCACAGCGGCCTCAGGGAGCCGCGGCTCGATTTGCGCAACAAGTTGGCGGATCGGCATCGAAGAAATAAGATGTTCGGCCGAGTATTGCTCGATGGCGCCGTCCGGCGCACGAGCCGAAATCCTCCAGGTATTGGTGTCGGAATCAAATCGGCAGGCAATGACCGTTCTGCCGAGCTGGAGTTCGCCACCCATCGCGCGAACCTTTGCCGCGCACGCTTCCCACATCATGCCTGGACCGAGCCGGGGATAGCGAAACGTGTCGATCAGGGTCTTTACCACGTTTTGCCGGTCCTTCGATTGGCGCTCCGGCAAGAGCGCATTCTGGATGGCCGAGCCGAGTGACAGTCCTTTGATGCGCTGTGCCGCCCAATCCGCTGAGATTTCACGACAACTCATGCCCCAGACTTTTTCGGTATAGGTCTTGAAGAAGATCCGAAACAGCCGCCGGCCAAATTGATTCACAACCCAGTCTTCGAACGACTTCGGATCAGGCGTGGGATCGAGACGAGCACGGAGAAAAGACAGAATACAGAGGGCCGACTCAAAGACGCCCAGTTGGGAGAGAGCCTCGAACGGCTTCAACGGATAAGCGTAAAACTGGCCGCGGTAGTAAATCTTCGAAGAGCGGGGGCGTTGAAGCATGTCCGCACCCAAGATTTCGGTCCAGAGATCTTCGACCTCGCGGGACTTGGAGAAAAACCGGTGGCCGCCGATGTCGAAGCGGTACCCGCGGTAATCAACGGTGCGCGAGATGCCACCGACATATTGGGGATCGCTCTCGAGCACAACAACCGCAGCTCCCTGCTTGGTGAGTTCGTAGGCGGCGGTCAGGCCCGCGGGTCCGGCTCCAACAATGATGGTCTTGGTTCTTCGCTCGTCCATGGTTCGCGACCCTGAAAGCTAATGCTGAAGCAACAGCCGGAATTGAGCAAGAGACAGCGACCAACTGAGCCTTTCCGAGCCTGCGCGACCAGGCTCGCGAACCTTATCCTTATCTTTAGTTGTCGTAGTGGGGGCCCAAGCGGGGCGGAAGAAAGTGGCAAGGGCAGGGGAATGTCTCTAGGGCATAGAGTGCCGCGCGCGTCACGAGCCTTCGAGGGGAACTCGTTTGACGGCTAGAGCGTGAATGGTATCCTCATTCTTTGGTCTTGGCGTAAATCCCTGTTGCGATTGAGGATGAGCGGGAAGCAAGATGCTCGCGCGGTTCAACCCAAAGGCAGGCGTTTTTCTCGCGGCTGGTCTTCTTCTGGTTTGCGCGTGTTGCGCCGTCGCGGGTCTGCTTGCGGCGCCGGAATTGACGCAGAACGGGAGCGGCCTGAATCATTGTCGGGCTCCTTTCACGATCGCCGACTTGGACGGCGATCAAATGCCCGACCTGGCACTGGTGCAAATCGTCGGCTACGGCTCAGCGAAAAACAACTACTCTATTCGGTTCGAATTCAGCGGACGAGCTGGGGCGGCCGTGGGAATCGAGGCGCCGTTCGGCGGGCTGCGGATCGATTCGCGCGATGTAAACGGCGATCACCGCAACGATTTGATTCTCTCGACCCTTGCGGAATCGGAAGTGGTAGCGGTTCTGGTTAACGAGGGCGGTGGGAATTTTGTCGTTGCCAAGCCGAGCCTGTTTCCAAAGCTGGAGCGGAAACAGATGCGTGTCGAACGCGCGTTCGGCGCGCAAATGGGCGACGAGCGAACGTTACTGCAAAGCCGCGCGGCATTCGGGGAAGAGACCATCGCGGCTACCGGCAGGAACCCTGGAGCCGGGTCCTATCTTTTGCCAAAGATTTGCAGCAGCGAGTTGCTCCAGCGGCCGACGCACGCCAACCGCGGACGTTCTCCGCCCGCCGTCGTCTCTGCGTAATCATTCCTTTACCGGTTTGTAATAAATTCCTTCGACTGATGCGACGATCGTTTGCATCAAGTTGTTCTTAGAGCGTCTATGGTCCCCGAGGACGCTCAACCTTGCTGAAAAAGCTGGTATTGTCGAGAGATAGCACCATCGTGGATAAAGGATGAGGGTGGGTTCATGCGGCGATTTATCAGAGGGGTATGCCTTTCGGCCGTCGTGATCATAATTTGGACAGCGCAAGCACACGGGCAGGCGCCGAAACCATTAACGTGGGAGGAAGTAAAAGCGCGCTTCGAAGCGAACAACCCGACCTTGCGGGCGGGCGAAATCGGGATTGATGAATCGAAAGCCAACGAAATTACGGCGTACTTGCGGCCGAATCCTACGTTGACCATCCTGGCCGACCAGATCAATCCATTTCCGGGCGGCCCACCTCACGGAACTTTCGCCTTCCTGCTGACGTCGGCAACGGTGAACTACCTTCACGAAAGGCAACACAAACGGGAGTTGAGGTTGGAGAGCGCGGAGAAGGCCACCGGGATTGCGGTGTCCGGCCAAGCGGACCTCGAGAGAACCCTTCGGTTCGACCTGAGAAGCGCTTTTGTGGGGACGATGCAGGCAAAAGCGGTGCTGCGCCTGGCGCTGGACAACCTGAATTACTGGGACCAGGTGCTCAAGATCAGCCGCGACCGGTTCCACGCAGGTGATATCGCGCAAATCGACCTGGACCGCTTGGAGTTGCAGCGCGTGCAATTTGAATCTGACGTGCAAACGGCCGAAGTGAACTTGCGCACTGCAAAAATTCAGCTTTTGTTGCTTTTGAATGACCGGACACCGATTGATCAGTTCGACGTACTGGGCCTCTACGAATACAACGAGCAACTCGCGCCGTTGGACGATTTCCGGCAAACGGCTCTCGATAACCGGCCGGATCTGCGGGCGGCGCTACAAGCCGTGGACAAGGCCAAAACCGACCACCAACTGGCAGTGGCCAACGGCTCGACCGACCCGATTTTTGGGCTTGATTTCGGCCGCAACCCGCCGATCGACCAATACTTCGGCGTCAGCGTGAGTATCCCGCTTCGGATTTTCGACCGCAACCAGGGCGAGAAGCAGCGCACGCAGTTGGACATCGACCGCAACCAAAGGCTCTACAATGCCTCGCAAGCCCAGGTGTTCAGCGACGTCGACTCCGCATACGCCATGGTCAACAGCAACCTGATCCTTTTGCGGCCCTACAAGGCGAAGTATCTCGAACTGGCCGTACGCGTTCGCGAGACGGTGCGATTTTCCTATGAGCACGGTGGAGCGTCATTGCTCGACTTTATCAGCGCCGAGAGCGAATACCGCAGCGTGCAATTGAACTATCTGAATCTGGTCGGCACCTACCTGGTTTCGGCCGGCCAGTTGAATCTCGCCGTCGGGCGTGAGGTTGTGCAATGAATTGCAAGCGGGCTGTGGTGGTGACGTTTGCGGCGTTTTCGGGCCTGCTGGTTGCAGGTTGCGATGGAAAGGCGAAGACGGGCGACGGAGCTCCGCCGCCGGCGAGGGTAGAGAGAGAGCAGGATGTGAACCTGCTGCAAGTGGATCATCCGGAGCAATTTCCGCTGGTAAAGGCGGTCGAGCACACGACAACCTCGAGGCTCAATGTGACCGGGACCGTCAGCCCGGATATCAGCCGGACAGTGCCCGTGATTTCGCTAGCGACAGGAAGAGTGGTGGAGATTCGGGCCCGACTGGGCGACACGGTAGAGAAAGGGCAGGTACTGTTGCGGGTGCAGAGCGCGGATGTGGCGGGGGCGTTTTCCGACTACCGCAAGGCGGTTGCGGATGAAGTTCTGGCGCGGAGGATGCTAGAGCGATCCCAGGTTCTTTACGACAAAGGAGCCATTTCGCTCAGCAATTTGCAACTCGCGCAGGATACGGAAGACAAGGCGAAGGTGGATTTGGAGACCACTCTGGAGCATCTTCGCGTGCTCGGGGTGGACAAAGATCACCCGAGCGGCATCGTGGAGATCAGGGCACCCGTCTCCGGAGTGATCACCGACCAGCAAGTGACCAACGCAGCGGGGGTGCAAGGACTTGCCGGAGCCAATCCGTTCACGATCTCTGACCTGACGAGTGTGTGGATTTTGTGTGACGTGTATGAGAATGACCTTTCCGATGTGCAGGTGCGACAGACTGCCGATATCCGGTTGAACGCCTACCCTGACAAGTTGTATACCGGAAAAATCAGCAACATCGGACCGATCCTCGATCCGACCATTCGCACCGCGAAGGTGCGCGTGCAGGTAGCCAATCCGGGGCTGCTCATGCGCGTGGGGATGTTCGTCACGGCCACGTTCCACGGGCAAAGAAAGGAGCGCGTGGCAGCCGTGCCTGCTTCCGCGATTTTGCACCTGCACGACCGGGAATGGGTGTACGTACCGGCCGGGCGAGGCAGGTTTCGCCGCGTGGAAGTGCGGGCCGGCGCGAACCTGCCGGATAAAGAGCAGGAAGTACTCTCCGGAATCGAACCTGGGCAGGAGGTCGTGAGCAACGCCCTGGTCCTTCAAAACACGGCAGAACAATAGCATAGGGGGATGGAAGGACTCGAAGACCCACGATGATCGCGGCCCTGGTGGAATTTGCCCTGAACAACCGATTCATGGTGTTGGCCCTTACCATATTGTTACTGGTGTGGGCGCGATCTCTTTCCATAACCTGCCGGTGGAAGCGTATCCGGACGTGGCCAACAACTATGTCACGGTGATCACGCAGTGGCCTGGACGAGCCGCGGAAGAGGTAGAACAGCTGGTCACGATCCCGATTGAGACCCAACTCAACGGCCTGCCTCATTTGCAGCATCTGCGCTCGGTGTCGCTGTTCGGACTATCGAGCGTAACGATGATCTTTGACGACACTTCGGAGAATGACTGGAACCGGCAAAAGGTGCTGGAGCGCTTGTCGCAGGTCGCGCTCCCCAGTAATTTGCAACCAGTGATCGGACCGGACTACAGCCCGGTGGGACAAATCTATTGGTACACGCTAAGGAGCACGAACCCGCAGGTGGACCTGATGCAATTGAAGTCGCTTCAAGATTGGGTCCTCGAGAAACAGTTCAAGTCAATACCGAACGTGGTGGATGTGGTGAGTTTTGGGGGCATCACCCGGGAGTACCAGGTCCGCGTCGATCCGCAGAAGCTGATTTCCTATGGGCTGACCATCGGCCAAGTTGAGACGCAACTGGCGAACAACAATGTGAACGCGGGCGGGAGCTTTATCGAGGCCGGCTTGCAGCAGATCAACGTGCGCGCCGTCGGGTTGATCACGAATCTGCAGGATATCGACGAGACGGTCCTGAAAGCGCAGAATGGCGCTCCCGTGCGCGTCAGAGACATTGCCGCGGTGACGCAGGGGCCGAAGATCAGGCTCGGGCAGATCGGCAAGGCACTGCGGCGCGACGACGGCACGATCGTCGACAACGGGGACGTGGTCGAAGGCGTCGTGCTGTTACGGAAGGGTGCGAACGCCGATGCGGTGATCGAGGATATTCACGTGAAGGTGAAGCAACTGAACGAGCAGATTCTGCCGCCGGGCGTGAGGATTGTGGCGTTCCTGGACCGGAGCGATCTGGTGCGCTTCACCACCCACACGGTTTTGCACAACCTGACCGAAGGCGTGTTGCTGGTTTCGATCGTCCTGTTCTTCTTTCTCGGAAACGTTCGCGGGGCGCTTATCGTGGCGCTGACGATCCCGTTTTCGCTGCTGTTTGCGTCGATTTGCTTGGATCTGAACAAGATTCCGGCGAACCTGTTGTCCCTGGGCGCGCTTGATTTTGGAATGGTCGTCGACGGCTCCGTTGTGGTGATCGAGAATATCGTCCGGCACTACAATCTCGAGAGCAATGCGCTCAAAACGCCGTTTGAGCGAATTCAGGGAGCGCTGTTCGAGGTGTTGCGGCCGGTGTTCTTTGCCCGCGCCATCATCATTACAGCCTATATGCCCATCTTTACGCTGCAGAGCGTCGAAGGGCGTTTGTTTAAGCCGATGGCGTGGACCGTTTCGTTCGCATTGCTCGGTGCGCTGATTTTCTCGATTGTGATCGGGCCCGTTCTCGCGGAGATTGTTTTTCGCAAGGGCGTCACGGAGTGGCGCAACCCGGTCATGGAATTCCTGCGGAGAAAGTACCGGAGTAGCGTGCGCTGGGCGTTGCTGCATCGTCAGTTGACACTAAGCGCGGCGGCGGTAGTGATTTTAGCCACCTTCGTCCTGTTGATCAGCGGGGTCGTGGGTTCGGAATTTCTGCCCCATCTCGATGAAGGAGCGATTTGGGCCCGCGGCACACTGGCGCCGAGCACGGGGCCGACCGAAGGGACGCGGATCATGGATCAGGCGCGATTGATGCTGGCGGCGTTCCCGGAGGTGAAGCAGGTTGTGTCGCAGGTGGGTAGGCCGGACGATGGGACCGACACCACCGGTTTTTTCAATACCGAGTACTTCGTCGATCTTAAGCCCAAGGAACAGTGGCGACCGGTGTTTCACGAGGATAAGGATGCGCTGATCGCGGCGATGGACGTGCAGCTCAGAAAAATTCCCGGCGTGCTCTGGAACTTCTCACAACCGATTTCGGACAACATGGAAGAAGCGGTCAGTGGCGTGAAAGGCGAATTGGCCGTGAAGATGTACGGCGATGACTTGAAGCAGCTGGAGGCGAAAGGAGACGAAGTCGTTGGAGTGATGCGCGGGGTGCCGGGTGTACAGGACCTGGGCCTGTTTCGCGTGCTCGGGCAGCCCAACCTGAACTTGAGCGTCGACCGGCGGAAGGCGGCACGCTACGGGATAAATGTGAGTGACGTGCAGGAAGCGGTTGAAACGGCCATCGGCGGCAAGGCGGTCACGCAAGTTCTGCAAAACGAGCAGCGCTACGACCTGACGGTTCGCTACATCAAGTCTGATCGCGACACGCGTGAGGCCATTGAGAATATCCGGATCGTTGCTCCATCGGGAGCGCGCATTTCCCTGGCGCAGCTCACCAACGCGCAGGTGAGGGACGGTGCGTCCGAAATCTACCGCGAATCTAATTCTCGTTATATCGCCATCAAGTACAGCGTGCGCGGCAGGGACCTGGGAAGCGCGGTGGAAGAAGCGATGCAGAAGGTGCGGACGAAGGTGCAACTTCCTGTCGGTTATCACATCGACTGGGCCGGCGAGTATGAAAGCCAGAAGCGATCCGAGCGCCGCCTGATGATCGTGCTGCCGATTACCATCCTCGTCATCTACATCATTCTCTTTACCATGTTCAAATCGGCGAAGTGGGCAGCGTTGACGCTCGCGAACGTGTCCATGGCCCCGATCGGCGGAATCCTCGCGCTCCTGGTTACCGGGACGCACTTCAGTGTGTCGAGCGGCGTGGGGTTTCTGGCGCTCTTCGGTGTATCCGTGCAGGTTGGCGTCATCATGATCGAGTATATCAATCATCTTCGAGCGCAGGGATACTCCATCGAGGATGCGACGGTAGAAGGCGCAATCCTGCGACTGAGGCCCATTATGATGACGATGTTGGTGGCGACTTTGGGTTTGCTTCCGGCGGCGCTCTCCCGCGGCATCGGTTCGGATTCCCAGAGGCCGTTCGCGATCGTGATTGTGGGCGGGCTGCTGGCGGCTCTGTTCATCAGCATTTATCTGCTGCCGACGATGTATGTATGGGTGGCGCGCGATACCGACAAGCTGCCACTGGCCGAAGCCGAGATCGAGGAACCGGCCTGAGGAAGTGAATTGTGCACGATTTTGAATCGGGAACCGGGAGCGCCTGGCTGAATCTTTGCGACGCGTCGCGATGGGAAATCCTGGCCGGGGCGAAGGCGATGGTCTCAAGCCTCGCTTGTCACTTGCGAGTTTCCCTGAATACCTCTTCTGCAATGTGAAAAGCGGAATTTGCCGCTGGAACGCCGCAATAGACCGCCGCATGCAGGAGGAGTTCCTGGATTTCTTTGCGGGTTACTCCATTGTTGGCCGCAGCTCGCAGGTGAAGACGGAGTTCATCGCTGCGATTCAGCGCCACCATCATTCCGATGGTGATCAAGCTGCGGGTTCTGCGCGGCAGCCCCGGCCTGGTCCATATTTCTCCCCAAGCGCAGCGGGTGATGAAGTCCTGGAACGGCGCGTTGAATTCGCTTTCATTTGCCTTCGCGCGATCCACGTGGGCGTCGCCGAGCACCTCGCGCCGTACTTTTATCCCGGCTTTGTACCGTTTCCGGTCGTCCATTTATACGCCCCCTCAAGACTCGAAGAATCGCAGCACCACTTGGTTGAATTCTTCTTTGGCTTCGAGATTCGAAAGGTGTGCCGCGTTCAGTTCGACGTATTCGGCTAGAGGGATGTGCTCGGCGAGATATTTGGCGTCTGCCAAGGGAATGGCGGGATCGTGTTTCCCGGCAACGATGAGCGTGGGAACTTTCACCTTGCCGAGGGACGCGCGTTCGTCCGTGTCGCGGACCGAGGCGCAGCACGCGGCGTAGCCCTCCGGAGTGGCGTGCTCGAGCATTTCGAGTACCGTGTTCGATTCGGCGGGATGCGTGACGCGATAGCCGGGCGTCAGCCAACGCTCGAGCACCCCAGCAGCCACGGCTTTCATGCCACCGTTCTCGACCGTCGCGATGCGCGCGTTCCATGTGTCTCGAGTGCCGATCTTCGCGGCGGTGTTCGCGAGAACCACTTTGTGTAGGCGTTCGCTAAAGTGGGCTCCCAGAAACATGCCGGTCATGCCGCCCATGGAGAGGCCGCAGAAGTACACGCTGTCAAGTTGAAGCGCGGCAAGCAAGCCAACGACGTCCTTACTGAGCTGCTCGTTCGAGTACGGCCCGGGAGTCGCGCTCGATTCCCCATGGCCGCGGGTGTCGTAGCGCACGACGCGGAAGTGCTCGGTGAAGGCATCGATTTGCGGATCCCACATACGGTGGTTCGTCCCAAGCGAGTTCGAGAAGACCACCACCGGTCGGGTTTCCGGTCCCTGGAGTTCGTAGCGCAGCCGGACGTCCGTCAACTGTGCGAATGGCATAGCGGAATTTCACTCCTTCAACGCGCGGCCGAGAACTCCCGGGTCTCGGTCAAGACGCGTCGCACAAGCTCGGCGGCGCTGCCCAGGTAGTTGCGCAATTCGAAGAGGCTCGCAAGATCCGCGGGGGCAAGGTGGCCGCGGAGACCCGGTTCTTCGCGCAAGACCTCGAGTAGATGACGGTTTTGTTCTTGCGCTGTTTTGCAGGCGGCTTCGACCAACATATGAGCAGCCATTTTACCCATGCGATCTGCAAGAGCCGTGCTCACCGCTTCGGCAAAAATCAACCCGTGCGTGGCCTCGAGATTCCGGCGCATGCGCTCCGGATTTACTTCCAGCGCCGGGAGCAGTTCGGCCAGATGATGGAGAGCGCCGCCGCTCAGGCGGACAATCTCCGGCAGGGTTTCCCATTCGGCGTGCCAGGGGCCCAGGCCGCGTTCCTGTTCCTGCAGCGTCGCGGCAAGCATGGTGCTGACGAGGCCGGGAACGCGAATTGCGGCGGCCAGCACGACGGCCGAGGTGACGGGATTGCGCTTATGGGGCATGGTCGAGGAACCACCACGCCCATCGCCAGCCGGTTCCCTAAGCTCCTGCACTTCCGTTTGCGCGTGAAGCGAGATATCGCGTGCGATTTTTCCGAGCGTGCCGGTGAGCAGACCCAGAGTCGTGGCGACCTCCGCGATACGATCGCGGTGACTGTGCCACGGCGCCGCGGGCTGCGACAGTTGAAGCTCCTCCGCCAAGGCCTGCGCGACCTCGGGACCGCGTCCTCGGAGGGCGGCCAGCGTGCCGACCGCTCCGCCGAATTGCAGGGACAGAGCGCGCGGGCGAATTTCTGTCAGCCGCTGGCGATGGCGAAGAATGGCGTCCAGCCAGCCGGCGACAACAAAGCCGAAGGTGGTCGGTAGAGCATGCTGCATCCAGGTGCGCGCGACCACAGGCGTATCGCGGTGCTTCTCCGCAAGAGTACAGAGTGTTGTGCTCAGCGCTGACAGATCGAGATCCATCAATTCGAACGCGCTGCGCAACTGCAGCAGGCAGCCCGTATCGATCACATCCTGGCTCGTCGCGCCCCAATGGACAAAGCGCGCCGCGTCCTTGTCCTCCCTCGCGACGAGTTCCGTCAGCATCTTTATGAGTGGGATTGCGGCATTGCCTGCGCGGGCGGTTTCTTTCCGGATGGCCGCGAGATCAAAAAGTTCTACGCGACACTTTGCCGCAATTTTTTGAGCGGCGCCCGCCGGAATTACGCCTGCGCGGGCTTCCGCATGCGCCAACGCGGCCTCGAAGTCGAGCATGCCTTGCAGTCGCGACGCATCCGAGAGTGCGCGCTCGATAGCTTCGAAGGAAAAAAGCTCATCGAAGAGTCTCATCGTGGCCGCAAACCTAGTCGAGGACTGACAAATGTCAACATGAGTTGCGCTCCGTGACCGTCAGACGCGTTCGAGAATTACGGCAATGCCCTGGCCCACGCCAATACACATCGTGCAAAGCGCATAGCGGCCTTCGATTCGCTGCAATTGATAGACGGCCGTGGTCACGAGGCGCGCACCGCTTGCGCCCAGCGGATGACCAATCGCAATAGCACCTCCGTTCGGATTCACGTGCGGGGCGTCGTCCGGGACACCAAGTTCGCGAAGCACGGCCAACGCCTGCGAGGCGAATGCTTCGTTCAGTTCGATCACATCCATTTGTGCAAGTGAAAGCCCGGCTTTCGCGAGCACTTTGCGGGTTGCCGGCACCGGCCCCATACCCATGATGCGCGGCGCCACTCCCGCCGTCGCGGTGGCAATCACCCGCGCCTTCGGCGTCAAGCCATGTTTTTTGACGGCCTCTTCCGAAGCGAGTAAAAGGGCGCAAGCACCGTCATTCACGCCGGAGGCGTTTCCGGCCGTTACGGTTCCATCCGGTTTGACGACGCCTTTCAGTTTTGCGAGTGCTTCGAGCGTTGTGTCCGGCCGCGGATGCTCGTCGACGGCAAACCGAATAGGGTCGCCCTTTTTTTGCGGAATCGGGACTCCCACAATCTCTTCCGACATACGGCAGGCTTTCATTGCGGCCGCCGCGCGCTGCTGGCTTCGCAGGGCAAAAGCGTCCTGATGCACACGCGAAATCTTGTATTCCTCGGCAACGATTTCCCCGGTTTCCGGCATGGAGTCGGTGCCGTACCTTGCCTTCATGGCAGGATTGACGAAGCGCCAGCCAATGGTCGTGTCTTCGATCTTCATGTTGCGGGAAAACGAGGAGTCGGCCTTGCCCATCACAAATGGTGCGCGCGACATGCTCTCCACGCCACCGGCAATCACGAGGTCAACTTCGCCGCTTTTGATCCCGCGCGCGGCCACGGAGATTGCGTCCATGCTCGAGCCGCAGAGGCGGTTGACCGTTGTCCCTGAAATTTCCTTCGCCAGGCCTGCCAACAACAGGGCCATCCGGGCCACATTCCGGTTGTCTTCCCCGGCCTGATTCGCGCAGCCGTAGACCACATCGTCGACCGCGTTCCAGTCCACGCCGGGGTTTCGCTCCACAAGCGCCTCGATGGGGACCGCGGCAAGATCGTCGGTTCTCACGGCGGCGAGCGCACCGCCATATCTTCCAATCGGCGTGCGAATCGCGTCACAGATAAAAGCTGCTGTCATGGCTCAGATTCTTTCCTGCCCACAGTCTACCGTAAACGCACACTCGAAAACCAAATCCGATGCAGGGCGGACAGTTCTGCGATAGACTCCGGCGAGCGCCGCCGGGACGGGGTGCTTCGGCGACCAATCATGCTGGTCCACAGACAAGAAATCCGGATTGAATGGGGAGATTGCGATCCCTTTGGAATCGTATTTTTCCCGCGTTATTTCGAGTATTTTGACGCCTGCACGAACGCGCTTTTTTATCGAGCTCTGGGCATGAAAAAAGCTGCGATGCTGAAACATTTTCAGATCGCGGGCATACCTCTGGTGCAAGCGAGCTGCAACTTTTTTCTGCCGTCGTCGTTCGGCGACGTCGTGCAGGTCGATTCCTCGGTGACGAACTGGGGTACCAGCAGCTTCACCGTTCAACACAGGCTTTTTCGCGAGGAAGCGCTGGCTGTCGAGGGAATCGAGAAGCGTGTTTGGACCGTTCGACCGACGGCGGAACCTTCCCGAGCAAGGGGTCAAGCGATTCCCAAGGAAGTGATCGAAAGGTTTTCCTAGAGCCCCAGGGCGCGCGAGAACTTGGTGAGCGAAAGACACACGGCTCGAAGGCCGCGGAACGCGACTCCTTCCCGCCAAGCTGCGCGCCAGAATGGGCTTGCGGCGTTCTAGCAGATCAAGGAAAAAACCGATATGGCTTTTGGGAAGGATTTCACTTTTGGGAGTGGCATCCTCCGCCGACGCTGGAGCTGGTTTTGCGAAAGTCGGTACGCCTTGTCGTGGCTACCAACCTTGCCGGTACTGGCGGCTGAAGAATTCATTGGCAGCCGGAACATTTGTGACGCGCATGTTCGCGCTGTCGTATTCAATTTTCTTGCCGGCTTTGAGTGACACCACGCCCAGCAGCATCGTCTCCGTCAGCTTCGAGGCGTAATCAAACGGGCAGCACGCTTCGCTTTTGGCCTTTATCGCATCGACCCAGTTCATTTCGTGACCTTCATTCGGTATGCGAGGAAGTTTCTCGGGCGGCTTGCCCACGGAGTCCTCGAGGGACTGCGGCAAGAGGCGCGGATGAGCGCCGTAGGTATTGTGCATTAGCTTTCCCTTGCTGCCAATCAGCAAAGCACCACCTTCCTTGATCAGTTCTTCCTGGCCGAGCTCCTCCGGCTTTCTGGGCATGAGGCCGCCGTCATACCAGGTGAGCTTGACGGGGGGCATGGATCCGCGCGCCGCGAATTCGTAGAACGTAAGTGTGGCGGTGGGGAAGGAAGCTCCATTGAAAGGAGTCGAAACCGTTTCAATCGAGGTCGGTAGGCCGAGATTGAGTCCCCACATCGAGACGTCGAGCAAATGCGCTCCCATATCGCCGATCGCCCCGCAGCCCCAGTCGATCCATCCGCGCCAATTGAACGGGTGATAGATTGGATGGTAGGGGACGCTCGGACCGACGCCCAGAAACAGATTCCAGGAAAGCGTGTCCGCGATGGGATAGTTGCCCGCCATGGCGGCGGCCAGACGTGCGTCGACGCCCTTTTGGTCCCATTTCAGGCTGTCGAGCGGTTCCGCGGAGGCTTGAGGTCGCGGAACACCCTGTGGCCAGAAGCCGACGGGGCGGTCTGTCCATATATGGATTTCGCGAACCTCGCCGATGGCGCCTGCCCAGATGTATTCGACCGCGGTCCGCGCATCATCGAGCGAGTGGCCTTGATTGCCCATCTGCGTGGCTACTTTTGTTTCCTTGGCACGACGC
>Ga0126379_10001530_pt1 | contig 14170 bp, 7 predicted proteins | sample PanSoiMetPlot_24_FD_92640 | JGI IMG/M metagenome (GOLD analysis project Ga0126379, IMG submission 92640) | Tropical forest soil microbial communities from Panama - MetaG Plot_24 | ecosystem: Environmental > Terrestrial > Soil > Tropical forest > Bulk soil | place: Panama | collected 2016-02-17 | reverse complement strand
CGGTCAGTCCTCGACGCAGGTTGAGGGGACGGCCATCGGCATCGGTCAGCCCGGACGCTCCGCTGACGCCGATGAACGTCGAGAGTGAATCGAAGAGATCGGTAAAAAGAATCGCGACGATTGCCGGCAGCAGCGAGGCGCGCAGCGCGCCCCGAACGTCAAGCGCGAGGAATGTGGACGAGAAGTCCGGCGGACCGACAAATTGATCGGGCAGGTGCGCATATCCTGTCGCCCACGCGAGCACGGTGACGGCGAAAATCGCCGCCAGAAACGCCAGTGGATTGCCGCGCCGCATCAGCATCGCGGCGACAAGAAGACCGAGCACCAGAAACACGGCACGATGGTCGAGCGCCCCCATGCGGACGATCGTCGCAGGATCACTGACGACGAGGCCGGCATTTCGCAGGCCGATGAAGGTGAGGAGAAGGCCAATCCCGGCGCCGGCGGCACTCCGGAGAGCCGGGGGAATCGCGAGCGCGATGCGCTCTCGCAGTGGTGTGGCCGACACGACCAGAAAGAGCACGCCGGCCCAGAACACCATGCCAAGTGCTGTCTGCCACGGCACCTTGTTCTGAATCACGATCGTGAACGCGAAGAAGGCATTGAGTCCCATGCCAGGCGCCACCGCGAATGGCAGGCGCGCATAGAGTCCCATCAACAGCGTCATGCTGCTCGCGACGAGCACCGTAGCCGTCAACGCGCCGGCGAACGGCATGCCGGTCCCCGGCGTCGACAGAATGCCGGGGTTGACGACGACGATGTAGGCCATGGTGATGAACGTCGTGATGCCGCCGATGACGTCGCCGAAGTAGGTGCGGCGCGTGGATTCGAGCGTGGTCGTGGATGCGATCATGGAGGTCCGCGCATGCTACCATCGCGCCGCATGCGACGGGCGGCAGCGGCAATCCTGGTCGGCGTCCTGTGTTCCGCGTGTGGTGACGAAGTCACACCGGCGCGCGCGTCGTCCTCTCGGGCCATCGTCGTGCAGGGCGCGATGGATGTCGAGGTGCAGCAACTCGTGGCCGCTCTGGACGGTGCGACCCAGGAGCAAATCGCCGGGTTTACCTTTTGGAGCGGGAAAGTCGACGGCTACCCTGTGGTCGTTGCCAAGACGCGCCGGGGCATGTCGCATGCGTCGGCGGCGACGGCCATCGCCGTGGAGCATTTCCGCCCGGCCGCCATCATCAATCAGGGAACAGCCGGCGGCCATCAGACCGACCTTCACGTCTACGACATCGTGATTGGAAAAGAATCGGTCAACCTTGGCGCGTTCCAGGCGCCGTTTCGAGCGCGCGGACAGGGCAGCCGTCCCGCCGACTGGCGGCCGATCGATCTCGTCCAGTCCGATGCGAGCGTCATGGAGCAGCCGAATGCGCCACCGATTCACCGTTTTCCTGCCGACAAAAACCTGCTCACCGCGGCGATGAGCGTCCGCGACCGGTATCAAAAGGGGCGTGTGGTCGAAGGGGTCATCGGGTCGAGCGACACCTGGAACAGCGAGATCGACCGCATCCAGCGGTTTCACGAGACGTTCGGTACATCGGCGGAAGAGATGGAGACAGCGTCTGCCGCTCAGATCGCTGCCGCTTTTCGGGTTCCCTTTCTGGGTATCCGCGTCCTGTCAAACAACGTCACCAACGACGGCGTCTACGACAATCGAACGGCTGCGGCCTGCCAGGAGTACGTGCTCAACGTCATCCGGCAGTATGTCAAAACCTCGTTGCCTCACTGAGGAGATCGACCATGAAGCCCTGGCGGACCGTCCGTGAAGAAGCCCGGAAACATGACGAAGACGATCGGCATGACGGCGCGATGGGATTTCTCGATCACCTGGAGGAGCTACGCAGACGGCTCATCAGATCGTGCATCGCGATCGCGGTCGGCATGGCGGTGTCTGCCGTCTTCGTCGATCGCATCGCGAATTTTGTGCTCGACCAGATTATTCGCACGCTGCCGGCGGGCAGTGCGCTCATCTACACGAACCCCAGCGAGGGGTTTTCGTTCTGGTTCAATATCACGCTGATTGCCGGTCTCGTCCTGTCCGCGCCGTTCGTGATGTATCAGGTGTGGGGCTTCATCGCGCCGGGCTTGTACGCGAGTGAGAAGAAGATCGTCGTGCCCTTCGTTCTGCTCACCGCGGTCGGTACGATCACCGGTGCGCTGTTCGGCAACTACGTGCTGTTTCCCGGCATGATGAAGTTCTTCTCGGCGTTCAGCTCGAAGCACCTGATCATGATGCCCAGCATCAACGACACCTTCGATCACTACGTCACGATGATGATCGGCATGGTCGTCGTCTTTCAGATGCCGACGCTCGTGTATTTCCTCGCGAGGCTGCGGCTCGTCACTGCCCGCTTTCTCTGGCGGCATCTCGGGCACGCGATCCTCGTCATCTTCATTGTGGCTGCCCTGCTGACGTCCTCCCCCGATGCGTGGAACCAGACCGCCTTCGCGCTGCCGATGATCGGGCTGTACTTGATCAGCATTGTGATCGCATGGATTGTCGCGCCCAGACGCGGGAAGGACGAAGCGAGCCTGGACACGCGAGCGAAACTCGGGCTCGTGATTGCCGCGACCGCCTTCGAACAGGCCCGGCGGCGGCGAGGCCTGGTCTAGCGGAGCCTCTTCTCCACGCCGGCGGCTCGAACCTTTGTCGTTGGGGTAACGCGAGGAGGTTCATCCGGCTCATGCGGCGGCGTGGTACCATCCGCCGTCAGTCGGCTCGACACCCAGGAATCCTCACTTTTCAAGAGGGCCCGCATGCCAACGATCAAAGGGGCTTTGGCGCCCGTGCGCCATGCGGCTCAGGTGATCCGGCGCGTACTCACCTTCCTTGCGGTCGTGCTTTTCGGGCGCTGGCAATGGCAGCGACCCGGCTGGTTGAAATGGCTGTTTGCCCAGCTCTCCCGAGCGTGGCGCTATCTGTTGGCCAAGCCGGTTCGAGCGCTCGCTGCCGCAGCGATCGTCGTCGCGGCGGGAGGCGCACTCACCTGGTACCTCACTCGGCCGACGCCTGAGTACGTCGCGTATTCGATCATCCCGCCGGGCTTGACCGAGTACAAAGACAACGGAATCTCAGCGATCAAGCCTCTGCGAATCCGGTTCACCGAAGCCGCGGCGCCGCTGCGCATGGTTCAACAGCGGGTCACATCGGGCATCGAGCTGTCGCCGGGGATGGCCGGCACCTGGTTCTGGGTGAACGACAGGGTCCTCGAGTTCACGCCCCGGGACGACTGGCCTGTCGACGGCTCGTTTTCCGTCCGCTTCGCGAAGCAGGGACTGTTCGCGCGCCCGGTCGTCCTGCGCAAGTACAGCGCGACATTCAAGAGCCAGCCATTTTCCGCGCAGATTGCCGAGAGCCAGTTTTATCAGGATCCCCAGGATCCGAACCTGAAGAAGCTCGTGGCAACCGTGAAATTCAGCCATCCGGTCGATCCGGTGGTGCTCGAGTCGCACGTCTCGCTGGCTGTCACGAAAGACGCCGAGTATCTGGGCCTGACGCCGGACAGCCGGCACTTCACCGTCGCATACGACAAGTTCAGGCTCGCGGCCTACATCCACTCTTCGGCGCTTGCCATGCCGCGCGACGACACGCCGATGACGTTGCGGATCGACAAGGGCGTGCACGCCGCACGCGGTGGCAACGACACCTCCGATCGGTTGGAAGCCGTCGTGATCATCCCGGGGCGCACCAGCCTCCGCTTCTCGGACGCGAGCATGACGGTTGTGGACAACGCGCGCTACGAGCCCGAACAGATTCTGCTCTTCAAGAGTTCTTCGCCTGTTGTCGAACGCTCGTTCACGGGCAACGTGAACGTCCACGTGCTGCCGGTCCGACATCCCAATCAGCCGAAGGAAGATCCCCGTCCGTTCGACTGGCGTGGTGACGACGCGCAGATCGGCAACGAGATCCTCGGACTGTCCGAAAGCGTGAACGTGGCGTACGTGCCGTCGGACGACAACGGCAACACTGCTCATGGCTTCAAGTTCCGGGCACCGGTCGGGCGATACCTGTTTGTCGAGGTCAAAGATGGTGTGCAGGGGACCGGCGGCTACATCTCGGGCAAACCGTTCATCGCAATTGTCAGGATTCAGCCGTACCCGCGCGCGCTGACGTTTCTGGGTCAGGGTTCCCTGCTGTCGCTTACCGGCGAGCGCAAGGTGGGTTTCCTTGCCCGTGATGTCGGCCGAGTAGATGTCGAGATCGGGCGGGTCCTTCCCAATCAGCTGCAGCACCTGTCGCCACAGATGTGGGAATTTTCAAGACCAAACCTGTACGGAGACCTTGAGAACAAGCTGGTGGAACGCTTCACGACGACGCGCGACTACGGATCGGCAGCCCCGGGAAAGCCGACCTACGACAGCATCGATCTCAGCGACTACCTGCAGGACGGCACACAGACCAGGCGCGGGCTTTTCCTGCTCCACCTCCGCGCGACCGGACGGCCGCCTGCGGCATTCGACAACGACGTCGATCGCGTGTACGCCTTCGACAACGCGCCGATCGAGGACACGCGCCTGATTCTCGTCACCGACCTCGGCTTCATCGTCAAGGAAGCCAAAGATGGGACCCGCGCCGTGTTCGTGCAATCGATCCGCAGTGGTCTGCCGGTCGAAGGGGCGCGGGTCGAGATGGTCGGCAGCAACGGCCTGCCCGTCATGGCCGCAACGACCGACGCCAGTGGCGTCGCACAGCTCGCCAAGCCACAGCAGCTGTTCCGCGAGCGGGCGCCTCTGCTCCTTACCGCGCAGAAGGAGCGCGACTTCTCGTTTCTCCCGCTGAACACGGGCGGCCGCGAGTTGAACCTGTCGCGGTTCGATACCGGAGGTGCTCAGAACGCGGCGTCTGCGCAGCAGCTGGCCACGTACCTCTTTTCCGATCGCGGCATCTACCGGCCGGGCGAAACCACGCACCTTGGCGTGATCACCCGAACGGCGGACTGGAAGCCGGCAATCGCAGGGCTCCCAATCGAGGTCGACATCAGCGATTCGCGTGGCGCCGTCGTGAACCACACGGAGCTGAAGCTGTCCGCAGCCCCGTTTGACGAAATTACGTATGCCACGCCCGCCGGCGCACCGACTGGCACGTACCAGGCCGTCGCGTACCTGAGGAGAAATGACCGTCGCCGCGAGACGCTCGGCACCACGACGTTCACCGTGCGGGAGTTCGAGCCCGATCGACTGAAGGTGCAGCTCGAGCTCGCGAACAGGCCGATCGAAGGCTGGCTGAAGCCGGACGACGTGAGAGCCAGGATGACGGTCGCGCACCTGTTCGGCGAACCTGCGAGCAACCGGAGGATCGAAGCCGAATTGAGCCTGACGCCGGCACTGCCGCGTTTTGCGCGCTACAGCGACTACCGATTCCAGATAGGCGAGGTGCTGAAGGAGCCCTACCGCGAAAACCTCGCCGCGACAGTCACCGACGACAAGGGGAACGCCGATCTGAAACTCGACCTGAAGCGGTTCGCCGGCCGCGCGTATCGCCTCAACGTTCTTGGCCGGGCGTTCGAGGCCGAAGGCGGCCGCAACGTGGCCGCACAGGACAGCGTGATCGTTTCAGAGGCCCCGTTTCTCGTCGGGGTCAAACCCGACGGCGATCTGACATTCGTCCAGCGGGCGAGCGCCAGGCAGGCTCGCTGGATTGCCGTGGACCAGCAGCTCAAACCGGTCGCCGCCGACACCTTGATCCTCGAGTGGGTCCAGCGCAAGTACGTATCGGTGCTGACCGAACAGGACAATCGGACGTTCCGGTACGTGTCGCGGCTCAAGGAAATCGTCCGGGATTCGCACCCGGCGCGAATCGAGGCCGGCGGCAGCCTGATTCCCCTGCCCACTGAAGAACCCGGAGACTTCGCGCTGGTTCTCCGGAACGGATCCGGCGCCGTGCTGAATTCACTCAGCTACAGCGTGGCCGGTCAGGCCAACCTCTCGCGGTCGCTCGAACGGAACGCCGAGCTGCAGGTTCAGCTCGACAAGGCTTCCTACAGCGCCGGCGACACGATTGAGGTCAGCATCCGCGCGCCCTACGTTGGGGCGGGTTTGATCACAATCGAACGCGACCGTGTCTATCGCCATCAATGGTTCAAGACCGCGACCACGAGCTCCGTTCAGAAGATCAAGGTGCCCGACGACTTCGAAGGCAACGGCTACGTCAGTGTTCAGTTCCTTCGTGATCCGGCGTCGGATGAGCTTTTTCTGAGCCCGCTGTCCTACGGCGTTGCGGCGTTCGCGGCCGACCTGTCAGAACGCACTCAGCCGGTAGGGCTCACGGCGCCACGCCAGGTCAAGCCGGGCACGGACCTCATGATCCATCTGGCGCCACGAGAGGCATCGCGCGTCGCCGTGTTCGCGGTGGACGAAGGGATTCTCCAGGTCGCCCGATACAAGAATCCTGATCCGCTCGGCTTCTTCTTCCAGAAGCGGATGCTCGAGGTCGACACCAAGCAGATCCTCGACCTGATCCTGCCGGACTTCAAGCGCTTCCTCGCGCTTGCCGCGCCGGGCGGCGATGCCGATGGCGGGTTCGCGCGGCACCTGAACCCCTTCGCCAAAAAACGGAAACCCCCAGTTGCCTACTGGTCGGGCATCATCGACGCCGGCACCGACGGCGAGGACGTTCATTACACGGTTCCTGACTACTTCAACGGACGCCTCCGGATTGTCGCCGTCGCAGCGGGTTCGCACCGAATGGGCGTCGCCGAAACGACCACCGAGGTGAAGGGCGACTTCATCCTGACGCCGAACGTTCCGGCGACGACCGCACCAGACGACGAGTTCATCGTGAGCGTCGGCGTCTTCAACGACAGCACCGGCACTGGGCCGATCCGGCTTGAAGCCCAGGCTGGAGCAGGCCTCGTTCTTGCCGGTCCTGCCACAGTCGATCTGCAGATTGCGGAGAAAAAGGAGGGCGTCGGTGAATTCCGAATCAAAGCCGGCGCGCCGCTGGGCGCAGGGACGCTGACGTTCACCGCGCGTCGGGGAGCGGCCAGCGCCCACGTGGACGAAAGCATCGGGATTCGTCCGGCGATGCCCTATCGCACGCAGCTGACGCTTGGCAAAATCGACGCCGCATCCGCGTCAGCGTCAGTACCGGTAACGCGAACGATGTACACGGAACAGCGCACGGTGGAGGCCACGATTTCGACGCTTCCACTCGTGTGGGGACACGGGCTGACGGCGTACCTCGGTGCCTACGCTTATACGTGTACCGAACAGCTGGTCAGCAAGGGTTTCGCGGCGTTGATTCTGGCTGCCCGTCCCGAGTTTGGCGCAGTTCGAGCGCCCGACGCGGAACCGCTCGAATCGACCTATTCCGTGTTGCGGAGCCGTGTGAACGACCGTCACGGCCTCGGGCTCTGGGCGTCCTCGCCTGACACGGCCGAATTCGCGACGGTCTACGCCGCACATTTCATGGTCGACGCCAAAGATCACGGTCAGAAGATACCCGCCGATTTCCTGAACGATCTGAACGGCTGGCTTGCCGCATTCGCGGCAACACCGGCAAGCAGCCTCGCAGATGGCCGCCTGCGCGCTTACGCCGTGTATCTGCTCGTACGGCAGGGCATCCGGCCGGTGGCCGCCCTTTCGAACGTCGAACAAGAGCTCACGCGGCGGTACACACAGTCATGGCCGACAGATCTGGCGGCCGCGTACCTGGCGTCAACCTATCGCCTGATGCAGCGAAACGACGACGCGGAACGCATCATCAGAAACGTTCCGTGGTCGACGCAGAAACGCGATCTCGGCGAGGAGATCTACTACGACGGCCTCGTTCACGATGCACAGCTGCTTTATCTGCTCGCCAGGCACTTTCCCACCCGCCTGAGTGCGACGCCGCCGGCCGCGCTCGAGACCCTGGGCGCTGCGATCAGCGGAAACCGAGTCAGCTCGCTCTCCGCTGCCTATACGGTCATCGCGCTCGATGCCCTCGCCACGAGCGCAGCGTCGACCACGACGCTGGGGATCAATGAGGTGGGTAAAGACGGCCGCGAGCGGGCCTTGAAGCTTCCGTCGGGATCGATGCCGAAGGTTGCGATCTCGGAGGCGGCTTCGAAGATTCAGTTCACGAAGCGGGGCCCGGCGCCCGGTTACTACGTCTTCAACCAGTCGGGCTTCGATCGCAGTCCACCCACCACGGATCTCAGCGAAGGCATCGAGATCGTGCGCGACTTTCTCGACGCGAAGGGCAATCCGACGAGCCGCGTCACGCTAGGCGATGAGTTCTTCGTGCGGCTGCGGGTGCGCGCCACGCGACGCGATCGTCAGCCGGCGATCGCCATCGTGGACTTGCTGCCGGGCGGCGTTGAAGCCGTGCTGGAGCTTCAGCCGTCCGCGGATTCCAGCACGCCCGATGCTGATCCTGCGCAGCTTCGAGGAACGCCTCAATCACGCTCGCTGCCGGTCGGCGTCGCAGCCAGGTCCGATTGGATGCCCGAGCACGTCGACGTTCGCGATGACAGGCTCGTGCTGTACGGAGCAGCAACGAAGACTGCCGGCACGTTTGTCTATCGCGTCCGCGCCGACAGCGCAGGTGTGTTTCAAACGCCTCCACCGTTTGCGGAGGGCATGTACAACCGCACCATCGTGGCGCAGGGCCAGATGGGGCGGCTGGAGATCGTCAAGCCGTGATCGTGCCCAGCAAGCGCTTCGCCTGGTCGATCGCCGTCGTCGCGGTCGTGTGTGCACTGCCGAGAATGCTGCCCCATCCGCCGCTGCGGCAGCGATTCCCGCTGTCCACGGCCGTCTGGTCGGCGGATGGCGAGTTGCTGCGTGTCACCCGCGCCGATGACGATCAATACCGGCTGTGGGTTCCTTTGTCGGGGATTTCGCCGGAGCTGATTGAGGCGTTTCTGCTCAAAGAGGACCGCTGGTTCTACTGGAGCGTCGGCGTAAATCCAGTGTCCCTGGCGCGGGCGGCGCTTCATACACACCGTGGCGACCGACAGGGCGCATCCACCGTGACGATGCAACTGGCGAGGTTGACGTATCACCTGAACACTCGACGGCCGTCTGGAAAATTGAGGCAGATTGCGGCCGCGGTGTGGCTCGAGTGGCGTTATTCGAAGCGGGAGATTCTCGAAGCCTATCTGAACGCTGTGCCGTTTGGCGGCAACATCCAGGGAGTTGGTGCAGCCAGCCGGATTTACTTCGGCAAGCTTCCAGATCGCATCACGCTGGGAGAGGCGCTGACGCTGGCGGTCATTCCCCAACATCCGGAACGCCGCGCCGGCCGGAACGCCTCCGATGAAAGCGCGCTGGCGGCGCGCGCCCGACTCGGCCTCATCTGGCTCAAGCACCACGGCGACGGTGCCGACGATCGGCGACAGATTGCATTACCGATCGTGGCGCGGTCGCAAATGGCACTGCCTTGGATGGCACCTCATCTGGTCGACTCACTGCTCGCCACCCATCGACGCCCTGGCCGAATCGACACCACGATCGACACGCGACTCCAGCGCCTCGTCGAAGGGCAGATCGCACGCCATGTCGCCGAACACGGGGAGGTCGGGATCAGGAATGCCTCCGCTCTCCTTGTCGACACCAGGGACATGTCGATCAAAGCATCGGTTGGATCAGCGGACTACTGGAACGACGTCATCGACGGGCAGGTCAACGGCGTCACCGCGAAGCGATCGCCAGGCTCGGCACTCAAGCCGTTCGTGTATGCGTTGGCACTCGACCAGGGCGTGCTACATCCACAGACAATGCTCCGCGACGCGCCGACTTCATTTGGCCCGTTCACTCCCGAAAACTTCGACGGACGCTTCTTCGGCCCGATCAGCGCCGAAGAAGCACTGATTCGGAGTCGAAACATACCGGCGGCCTGGGTGGCGACCCAGCTGAAGCAGCCGAGCCTGTATCAGTTCCTGCGGGCGGCCGGCGTGCGTGATCTGAAATCCGAGGCGTACTACGGGCTGGCGCTCGCACTCGGCGGCGGGGAAGTCACGATGGAGGAGCTCGCGAGTCTCTACGGAATGCTCGCCAACGGCGGCGTCATGAAGCCGCTCCACGTCGAACGGGATACACGAGCCGCGGACGGCGTCCGTCTGTTGAGCGAAGAAGCGAGCTTCGTCACGCTGGAGATGCTCCGTCACAACCCACGGCCGGACAGCGATCCGGTGATCCCGCTTCGTACTCAGTGGCCCGTCGCCTGGAAAACCGGTACATCCTGGGCATTCCGTGATGCGTGGTCGGCCGGCGTCGCCGGACCTTATGTGCTCGTCGTCTGGATTGGCAATTTCGACGGGCGCGGCAATCCGGCGTTCATCGGCGTCGATGCGGCGGCACCACTCTTCTTCCGAATCGTCGATGCATTGAATCTCGCGTTGCCTTCGGAAACCAATCGAGCGTTGCAGCCTCCACCCGGGGTCAGGAAAGTCGCAGTGTGCGCCGGCAGCGGTGACCTCCCCAACGCCGACTGCCCACATACGGTCGACACCTGGTACATCCCGGGCAAGTCGCCAATCCGTGTCAGCCAGCTACATCGGCGTATCGCGGTCGACGGCGAAACCGGGAGACCCGTGTGCCGGCCGTATCCGCCTGGCACGCGGTTCGAGATTTTCGAGTTCTGGCCGTCGGACATGCTGAAACTGTTCAAGGAAGCCGGAATGCCACGCCGCACACCGCCGGCCCTTCCGGGCTGCGTGGTCGACAACTTCACCGACACGCCCAATATCTCCTCTCCGCTCCGCAACGTCAGCTACACGTTGCGGCGCTCGAAATCAGAAACAGTGGTGTTGGAAGCGAGCGTAGGTGCCGACGTCCGCCGCGTCTTCTGGTTCGACGGCTCGTCGCTGGTGGCTTCGAGATCAAGAGACGACGGCGCAATGGCCTGGCAGCCGTCAGCGCCGGGACACCATGTGGTCCGCGTGGTCGACGACCACGGACGCTCCGCGGAGCGCGATGTCGAGATTCAGTTTGCTCGATGAGGGCGATGGGTCAGTTGCAAGTCGCCACGGAACCATCCGAGCATCATGTCCGCTCGCTCCGCATCCGCTCGTACTCCTCGGGCGTATCGGCGTCGGCAAACGCGCCGTCATCGTCGACCGCAACGTCTCCGGCCGAGGAAGCGTGTGCCCGAATCACGCTCTTCGCCCCTGCGGACGGATCCGCACGGCGGAGGGCCTCAAACAGCGAGCGGTCGATCAGCACGGGATGGCCGTGCTGAATCCCTCGCACCGGGCGCACGACCGGCGCGCGCGTCTCGTGATATCGATCGATCACGGCGCGGACCGTAGCGGCGCTCACGAGCGGGACATCTACCAGCGTCACGAGCGCCGCGACGACGCCGGGTCGATCAACCACCGTCAAGCCGGCGAGGAGCGACGAAAGCTGCCCCTGCTCGTAGTCGAGGTTCTCGACGAAACGCGCCTCGAGATCGCTGGCCGCAAAAGCTTCAACAACTGAGGTCGCGTCGTGTCCGATGACGACGACAACGTCATCCACCGAAGCCATCTTGAAGGTGCGGACGATTCGCGTGATGAACGTGTCCCCGCCCGGCAGCGGTAGAGCCGCTTTCGAACGGCCCATCCGGGTCGACTTGCCGGCAGCGAGCACAATGGCCGGAATCATGGCGTCGATCGTATAGAATCCGAAGTCATGAGCGAAATCGACCTCCACATCCGGTGCCAGCGGTGCGGCGCCGATATGGAACTCCGCGATCCCCTGTCTGTTGAAACCTGGAAGCCAGATCAGTTCTGGGTATGCCCGAAATGCGGGCGGCATTTCTGGTCGACGTATCCACCGCCCAATCGGGAGAAGGCCAAGCCGACAGCTGGCACGGCCTGACGACTATGAACGCCAACGAACCCGACGAACCCGACGAACTCGACGATGACGATGATGACGACGATGACGACTTTGTCGACGACGACGAGGACAGTGGGGACGACGATGAGGACGACGGCGACGACGAGGAAGACGAAGAGCCCGAAACGTGGCAAGTCTGTGCTCGGGCGTTGGGGAGGGCCGTAGCCCTCCCCCGAATCACACCAACGGCCGTAGCAGGTTGCTGAAAAAGGCCGCCCACCTGCTCTCTGCCTTTTGCCCTTTGCCTTCAGGCTGCGTTTTTTCAGCAGCCTGTTAGTGCCGAATCTGCGAGGTGGCATTCCCCGTGTCGTACACCTCGCAGTCGCCTCTCTCGCGGATCAGGCCGGCGTCAGGGTTCGTCGTGTTGCGCCGCACGATTCGTGTCGGAAACACGTACGGCTCCACAAGCATCTCAGGATCTTCAACCGTGACGTCGTACAGGAGCACGTTGCCCTGCCGCGTGAATTTCTCCACGACGTGCATGTGATCAGAGTGGATGAAACCGCCGCGTCCCAGCCAGGTCGTGTCGACGAACGAAACGGAGTCGATCAGGAGCGTGTCGCCTTCCCAGGTGCCGACGCCGTAGCCCATGTAGGTCGTCTCAACTTCTTTTTTCGGATCGTGCTTGCGGCCATCGGTCGGAATCACACGATACTCGCCGTACCCACCGCCGGCGTCGCCGCCGTAGTACAGAAACGTCACGTCCCGGTCGGACTGGTAGATACGGCGTGGCGGCCCTTCGCGCGGCACGCCAAGCGGCTGGCACGTCATGACCGGATCGTACTTGTTGGTCCACATGTCGAGCTGCTGAACCTTATCCCAGTCCTCCGGCTTGTAGACGGGACGGCCGATGTTGCCGAACCGTGATGGCGAGTAGAGCTCGAAATCGTAGGTCTGGTTGTCCTGCCGGTTCGTGTCAGGACTCTGCGTGGGAGCGCGGCGGCGTCCGCCACCTGTCATGTAGTTGCCAATCCAGTCGCTGAAGGCGTAGTTGCCCGTCAGGTCAGGATGCGCGCCAAGACGAGGTGTGGGGACCGATTTGTCGACGGGCTGTTCCATCTTCGCGAACACGCCCTTCGGAATTTCTCCTGTGACTTTGATCGCTGCCCTTATGCTCGCTGGCACCGGCGCCACGACGTACACGTTGCCGGTCTCCGTCTGATCTGTCGTCAGGTCGCGTACGACCGCACCGTTCCGCCGTTCGGTGAGCTTGCCGGCGTAGAACACTTCGATTTTGTTCAGCGGGTTGTTCCAGTCCTGGTAGTCGCTGTATGTGAACTCCACGGTGTTGGCGCCGTGCTTCACGACGACACGCTCGACCATGAACTTCGCGTCGAGCGTCGCGGTCGCCACGGCTCCGGCGACTGACGGGATGGGGAACGTCACGACCGGCTTGCCCGACTCCCACGACACAGACGTCTGGCTGACCTTCGCGAGGCCATCGTCGAAAAGTGTGCCCGGATTGGCGCCGAGCCAGAACGTGTCTGACGTGCCCATGATCGCCGCCTTTGGCGCGCCCTGCGGGCTGGCCCACAGCCGGATCAGCCGTTCCTGCACGGTTGCGGGCATCGGCGTGGCTTTCCCTTTCGTCGGACCGATCTCTGCGCCGGGCGTGTCTTCGTCCCACGCGTACAGACCACTGACGACTTCGATGTTCGAGTAGGCCTGTCCGTTCTGCCGTGTGCAGGTGTATTGAATACGCTGGCTGAAGCTCTGGTAGTTGGTGCTCGCGCGATACTTCGTGAGCGTGCACGGTTGTCCATTCACCTGAATCGTGCCCTTGCCTTGATACTCGAGCGACGCAACCATGTCGCGCTCGTCGTGGCCTTTGAGCATGCCCTCGTTCCGCATCCAGTTGAACAGCACAGACTTCAGATCTTTGGCGTCTGCGTTGGGCGTGTAGGGTTCAGCGACACGTCCTCCCTGCGCCGCGGCCGTCAGCGGCACGCCAATCGCGAGGACGATTCCGAGCGCGCCCCTTGTCCAACTGATCCGTCTACGAAAATCCATGTGGTTCTCCCTTGATCATCTCGTCATCTGGTCAGCGTATGCGCGTCTCTACTTGACGACATCTCGCGCCGTTTACTCTAACAAACCAGCAACGGCCGGGATTTGGGCCGGCTAGCGCGCTTTCCGATTGTGTGTAGTGCAGGCCTTCAGGCCTGCCAGTAAGGCGGACCTAGTAGTGCAGGCCTTCAGGCCTGCCAGTAAGGCGGACCTAAAGGTCCGCACTACGTACAAATTGAAAACGCCATAGAAGCCCGGCCGCCTCGTACGTCGCGCGACCTTTAGAGGTCCGCCTCGCCTGGAGCGGCATCAACGAGGGCGTCTCTTTTTTCCCTGTAAGTAGTTGACTTTCCGG
>Ga0126379_10001529_pt1 | contig 14174 bp, 10 predicted proteins | sample PanSoiMetPlot_24_FD_92640 | JGI IMG/M metagenome (GOLD analysis project Ga0126379, IMG submission 92640) | Tropical forest soil microbial communities from Panama - MetaG Plot_24 | ecosystem: Environmental > Terrestrial > Soil > Tropical forest > Bulk soil | place: Panama | collected 2016-02-17 | reverse complement strand
GACGGCAATCTACAAGGAACTTGCTAAGGTCCCCAATGATCGCGTTCGTAACTTCCGCAACGACATGTATCTCGTAAGCGAAGCCTTGCGCCTGATGCAAAAGAGCGGGAAGCCGCAGTTTGCGTTGCAGGACGCGGCGATGCTCAAAAACTATAAGAAGCACATCGACAACGCGACCAAGTTCATCCCTCTCTGGGTTAAAGTTGCTGTTGCTCTGGCGCTTGGCCTAGGAACAATGATCGGCTGGAAGCGCATTGTGATAACCGTGGGCGAGAAAATTGGCAAGAGCCACTTGGCTTACGCGCAGGGCGCGGGTGCCGAGATAACTGCCATGGCAACGATCGGAGCCGCCGATTATTTTGGGCTGCCGGTGAGTACCACGCACGTACTTTCATCGGGCGTTGCCGGCACCATGGCCGCTAACCGCTCCGGGCTGCAATGGGCCACGGTCCGGAATCTAGCGATGGCCTGGGTGCTCACCCTGCCGGTGGCCATGATGCTGTCAGGCTTCTTGTTCTGGGCCTTTCGCAGCGCTGTTCAATGAAACGGCGTAAGACCCTTTGGATGACCCGGCAGAATGTCCGGGAAGTCCATCGAAAAACCGATCTGAGCGCCGATTCTGGGGCTCGCGATGTATTTACCTCCCAGCACGCCGAAATTGAAAGTGAGACCTCCGTGAATTGTGTATTGACCGCCGATCATTCCCTGCAGTTGACTTCGTCCCAGGCCCACGTTATCAGAGACTCCTCCATAGATCTCACCTCCTAGAGTCAGCTCGGGTGTGAAATCATGGAGCAGTGACAGACCGCCGGGAAACACATGCCCTCGCGTAGTCTGGATTCCAAGCACACCGGTGCTGGTATTTCCCGCGAACAAGAAACCGAGATTGGCATTGACGCGTGTCTTGTCGGACAGAGCCTCTTGCGCAATGAAGTTGAGCCAGTAGTCCGTCAATCCCGAACCGAATTGCTGGCGACTATTGCCGGTGGGGAATTCGACGTAGAAGCTCGTGGCTAAAGCAGGAATGCGGGAATGCTGAGAGCCCTTGTGAAAGTTCCATTTTATTCCGAGGTTCGTGTCGCCAATCCCGCTGGCCGTTTCCGCGCCGACCGCGCGGAAGATGGAGAGATAGGGAGCGTCTATGTCCAGCTCCAGCTCATGGGGCAACCCATAGTTCAACTTGTAATTCGCGGTGTTCTGCCGAAGATTTGGGAATTGAGGGTGCTGGAGAACATCGTACTCGTTGAAAAACTCGAAGTGCAGCTTTCCTTTTGCCGTTACGGCCGGGTCGTCGGTGTAGAAAGGTAGCTGAGCCTGCGCAGGTTTGGTTGCACATAGCATGCAGACTGCTAAGAACACTTGGCTTGCTGGCCGGAATAAATCCGCTCTCCCATTCCTCATGCGTCAGTCGATCCCGGGTTAGTCCTGCAACCTGTCTGGTGAACCAACCTTAACGGGTTTCAAGCCCCAGATTTCGTCGGCATATTCCGTGATGGTGCGGTCCGTCGAGAACTTACCCATGTGGGCGACGTTCACGATTGATTTCTTAGTCCATTCGCCGAGGTGGCGGTAAGTCTCGTCCACTCGCTTCTGGCAGCCGACATATGAGTCGTAGTCGGCGAGCAAGAAGTAGTTGTCTCGCCCGCTGCCCAGGAGTGTCTCGAAGATGCCGTGAAACAGTCCGCGATCCTCGGGACTGAAGAACCCGTCGCGGATCTGGTCGATCGCTCGGCGTAGCTCTGCGTTCTCCTGGTAAAAGACCCAGGGATCATAGTGCGGCCTCAGCTCGTTCAGCTGTTCGGCTGTGAGGCCGAAAGTAAAGATGTTGTCGTCGCCAACCTCCTGGCAGATCTCAACGTTGGCGCCATCCATCGTGCCGATGATTAACGCGCCGTTGAGGGCGAATTTCATGTTGCTGGTGCCCGAGGCCTCGGTTCCGGCGGTCGAGATCTGCTCCGAGAGCTCGGAGGCCGGGAAGATTCTCTCTGCCAGGGAGACCCGATAATCGGCGAGAAAAACCACCCGCAGCAAGTCCCGCACCTCTGGATCGTTGTTCACCTTCTGCCCGATGGCGTTGATGAGGCGGATGATCAGTTTGGCCATGAAGTACCCGGGCGCGGCCTTGCCTCCAAAGATGATGGTGCGAGGGACGTGATTGCCGTTGGGATCGTCCTTGATCCGGTTATACAGCGTGATTGCGTGGAGCGCGTTGAGCAGCTGGCGCTTATATTCGTGGACGCGCTTGACCTGGCAGTCGAAGAGCGAGTCAGGGTTGATGGTGATCGCCTCTCCCCGGTGCTTGTATTGGTTTTCGATGATCTCAGTAAGCTGCAGCTTGTTCTCACGTTTCACTGCCCGCCATTGATCGGCGAACTCCGCATCCGCAGCCATGCCGGCCAGTTGCCTGAGTTGGAACAGGTCGGTGACCCAGGTTTCGCCAATCACTTCAGTGATCAGGGCAGAGAGTTTCGGATTGCACTGCTTAAGCCAGCGCCGCTGGCTGATTCCGTTGGTCTTGTTGCTGAACTTGCCGGGCCAAATCTCATGAAAGTCGCGGAAGACGTCTGTCTTGAGGATTTCCGTATGCATGGCCGCTACGCCGTTGACCGCGTGACTGCCTACGATGGCCAGGTTCGCCATGCGCACCCGTTTCTCCGGGCCTTCTTCAATGATCGACATCCGCCGGTAACGTTCGTTGTCTTCGGGAAAACGCTCGCGCACCTCATTCAAGAAACGATGGTTGATTTCATAGATGATCTGCAGGTGCCGGGGCAGCACGCGGCCCATCAGGTCCACCAGCCAGGCCTCGAGCGCTTCAGGCATCACGGTGTGATTGGTGTAAGCGAAGGTTTTCCTGGTAATCTCCCAGGCCGCGTCCCAGTCCAGCCGTTCGATGTCGATCAGAATGCGCATCAGCTCGGGAATAGCAATAGCCGGATGTGAATCGTTGAGCTGAATCGCATTCTTTTCGGCAAAGCGGGCGAAGACCGGCAAGCTCAACTGCTGATCGAACATCCTCCAGCGCTTCTTGTAGCGACGAATGATATCCTGCAAGGTGGCGGAGGCAAAGAAGTACTCCTGCTTAAGACGGAGCTCCTTCCCCTCAAAGATGTTGTCGTTCGGGTACAGGACCTTGGTAATGTTTTCCGAGCGATCCTTGGCCTCGACCGCCCCTTCGTAATCTCCCCGGTTGAAGTAACTCAGGTCAAACTCGTCCCTTGACTTAGCTGACCATAGGCGCAATGTATTAGCCGTGCCGTTCTTATAGCCGGGAATCGGTGTGTCATACGGCAGGGCCAGCACGTCCTCAGTGTTGACCCAGTCGACGGTGAACCGGCCCTCGTCGTTGGTGTACTGATTCACGTGGCCGTAGAACTTTACGCGGAGAAAATCGTTAGGGCGGGGAATCTCCCATGGGTTGCCGTAGCGCAGCCATGCGTCTGGAACCTCCAATTGTTGACCGTTGGCGATGCGCTGATGAAAGAGGCCGTATTCGTATCGAATACCATAGCCGTAAGCGGGCAGCTCCAGGGTCGCCAGGGAGTCCAGCAAGCACGCGGCCAGTCTTCCGAGACCGCCGTTGCCGAGACCCGCGTCCCACTCTGCTTCACTGAGTTCCTCAAGATCGTAACCTAGTTCGTATACGGCCTTCGCGGTTTCGCCGTCAATGCCCAGGTTGATGAGACTGTTCGTTAAGGCACGTCCCATCAAGAATTCGAGCGACATGTAATAGATGCGCTTGGCATCATTGGCGTAGTATGCGTCCTGAGTTCTGCTCCACCGCTCGATGAGCCGATCGCGCACCGCAAGGGCAAGGCTCAGGTAGGGCTCCCACTCACTGTCGACGTGCGTGGGCAGCTCCGCCAACGTAAACTCGAGGTGGGTTAATAGCCCTCTTCGTATGGATTCAGCGTCAAGTCCATAAAAATATTCCTTCGTCTGATCCCCCGGTTTGAGGGCCGGGGCCATCGCGGTGTTGGGTGTATTCATGGTATCTGCCTCTGACGTGTTAGAGTTTGTTCAATCCGTCCAGCGCCGCCACTTTGTAGGCTTCCGCCAGAGTTGGGTAGTTGAAAACTGTGTCGCGGAAGTACTCGATGGTGCCACCCATGCTGAGGACAACCTGCCCGATGTGGATGATCTCCGCCGCGCGGTCGCCGATCACGTGCACGCCAAGCAGCCTTAGAGACTCAGGATCAAAGAGCAGCTTTAACAGGCCCTGTTCATCGCCCAGCATCTGCGCTTTGGCCAGTTCCACATACCGAGCCAGTCCTGTTTCGTACGGGACCTTGTTGCGCGTTAACTGTTCCTCCGTGTGCCCCACCATCGAGATTTCCGGAATGGTGTAAATCCCGTACGGGATGAGAGACGGTGGCATCCTGCCCGGCTTGCCGAACATGTGGCTGCTGGCTAGACGGCCCTGTTCCATGGATGTGCTGGCAAGAGCTGGGAATCCGATCACGTCTCCGGCAGCATAGATGTGCGGCACGGACGTCTGGAAGTTCTCATTCACCGACAGCCTGCCGCGGCTGTCCGCGGTCAAACCGGCTGCTTGGATGTTCAATTGATCGCTGTTGGCCTGTCGGCCGATGGTGTACAGCAATGCCTGGCCGTGGACATTTTTCCCGCTTTCCAGGCGCGCAACCACGCGATCTCGATCGTGATCGAACCCCACCGAGACCACTTTTTCGCCCAGCCGGAAGACCGTTCCGATCTGGCGCAACTGAAAACAAAGATTCTCGATGATCTCGCGGTCAACAAACTCGAGCAGTTCCGGGCGCTGATCAAGCAACGTGACTTTGGATCCCAGCGCGGCAAACATAGAAGCGTACTCCAAACCGATAATTCCCGCGCCTACGATCACCAGGTCTCGTGGGATCTCCTCCAGGCAATGAACCTGATCGGAATCGAAGATTCTCTTACCGTCGATGGGGATCTCGCTGCTGTGAGCCGGGCGTGTGCCGCAAGCAATCAGCATATGTCTTCCGCGAAGCAGATGTGACCCGTCACCGTTCGCAACCTCCACGCTGTTGGCGTCGAGAAATTGGGCATCGCCTTCGACAAGATCGATGAAATTGCGCCGCAGTTGTGCCTTGATGACCTCAATCTCCCGAGCCATGACGGCGTCCGCGCGGAAGACCAGGTCGGTCATGGTAATTCGATCTTTCAAAGCGTATCCGCGTCCATAGAAGGCGCGCTGACGGAAGCCACTTAGATACAAGACTGCCTCCCGGAGCGTCTTGCTGGGAATGGTTCCGGTGTGAACGCAGACGCCTCCGATCGTCTTGGTGCGCTCCACGATGGCTACTTTCTTGCGCAGTTTTGCAGCGCAAATCGCACCTTTTTGCCCGGCCGGACCGCTTCCTATAACAACCAGATCGTATTCGTTAGCGCCCATAAAGATTCAAGTGCGGGATGGCGGCAGCCTTTTTCAACTGGTCGGGTCTACTTGCACCGTTGCCAGCACCCGCTAACGGATGATCTCCGGACTCTCCATGGATCGTTGTCGCAGCGTACCGTAGCTTTCCTTCCGCGAGCTGAACGAGGAAGTCCTGCGCTGCGAATCGCCTTCCATTGACTTTTCCCGGCAATGAATGAGCGCGCGTGTACTTTCCGTCGTGATCCAAGACACGGGACTTGGCGGTATCAGAAAGGTAGCTCAGCAGGATCTCTTCATAAATCCGCCTGCGCAACTGGAGATCGTGAATGGGGAACATCACTTCGACACGTTCATAGAGGTTGCGCGGCATCCAGTCGGCACTGCCCAAGTAAATCTGTGGTTCGCCGGCGTTCTCGAAGTAGTAAATGCGACTGTGCTCCAGGAACCTGCCGACGATGCTGCGTACCCGTATGCGATGGCTCAGCCCACGAACACCGGGCCGCAATGCGCATCCGCCGCGCACGATCAAATCGATCTCCACACCGGCCTGGGAAGCCCGGTAGAGCGCCTGGATGATTCCTGGGTCAAGAAGAGCGTTGACTTTAGCGATGATACGCGCGGACCTCTTCCGACGCGCATGGGCAGCCTCGCGATCGATCAGTTCTATGCAACTGGCGGCCAGATCCATCGGAGCCACAAACAGAGGCCGGTATGTGCCGCGCTCGGCGCGCGCGGTAAGAAAATTGAAGACCGATTGTACCGCCTGCGTGAGTCGAGGATCAGCAGTGAGCAGGCTCAGATCAGTGTAGAATCGCGCGGTGCTGGGGTTGTAGTTTCCAGTTCCCAGATGGGCATATCGGCGGATTTCGCCATCTGAATCGTGGCGAACCAATAGAGCCAGTTTGCAATGCGTTTTGAGTCCCACCACTCCGTGGGAAACCTGGACTCCCGCGTCTTCCAGGCTCTTTGCCCAGCGAATGTTGGGGGCTTCGTCGAAGCGCGCCTTGAGTTCTACAACAACGGTGACTTCTTTGCTCTGTGCCGCCTCCATCAGAGCGCGTGCAATCGGCGAGTCTTCGCTGGTGCGATAGAGTGTCTGGCGGATGGAAAGCACCTGAGGATCTCGCGCCGCCTGCTCGATCAAATTGACCACCGGGTTGTAATCGTCATAGGGGTGGTGCAGCAGGATGTCACCCTTGCGCAGCTGATCGAATATGTTTTTACTCTCGGCGTCGAGTGCCAGTGGCCTTGGGATAAAGCCGCGAAACTTCAGTTCAGGACGTGGTGTTTGTTCAGCGAGAAAGAACAGGCGCGAAAGATTTACCGGCCCAGGCGTCTTAAAGACCTGCCACTCGCGCAGCGCAAAGCGCGCACGCAGGAGTTCGACGATTTCCTGATCTGCATCAGCATCAATTTCAAGGCGTACGACATCACCCTTGCGACGACTGTGGAGCTGGCTGTCAACAGTCTCCAGCAGGTTGCGCGCCTCCTCTTCATGCAGGTACAGATTGCTGTTGCGGGTAACCCGAAAAGCTCCTGCGGAAATGACTTCATAGCCGCGGTACAGGTTGCGGGCGTGGTTGGCGATCAGGTCGTGCAGGAATACATAGTCGACGGTTTCATCCGAACGAATGCGCACGAGTCGAGGCAGTTTGCGAGGCACGGTTACAACTCCGACATACATTTCCGACAGCCGTCCACGCCGGCGTAATAGAAATGCCACGCACAGGGCCTTGTTCAGCACATGGGGAAACGGATGCGCAGGATCGATGGTCACCGGGCTTAGCAGAGGGTCGACCTGGCGCGCATAAAAAAGGTCTGCTTGGTCGCGCTGGCGATTACTTAGCTGCGACACGCACAAGATCCGGATCTTCTCACTTCGTAACGCAGGCAGCAGTTTCTGGTTCCAGCACTCGTACTGATCCGCCACAAAGTCGCGAATACCGGCCGCCAAGGCTTTCAACTGGGCCAGTGGGGCGAGGCCGTCCGGACCCACTTCCTGCGATCCGTGTTCAACTTGCTGCAACAAGCTCGCCAATCGCACTTCAACAAACTCGTCCAGGTTGCTCGCAGTGATGGCAAGAAACTTTACGCGCTCGAGCAGAGGGTTGTGGGAATCGAGAGCCTCTTCTAAAACCCGACGGTTGAACTCCAACCAGGACAGGTGCCGGTTGCTGTAATTGCGAGGATCATTCAACGAAATACGCGACACAACTGCTCTCCTCAGTAGGCCGTTTGCTGGCCAATGAGCACGCCTCTGAGCTGCTCGCGGACTAGGGAATCTAGCCCTGGAAACAGTGGCACGCCAACATACACGCGCCTAGAGCCCATGAGGTTAAGGCAGGATTAAAAAACCCCACGTGATGTTCGCTCCGATGATCATTCAGTAATGAGTGTTGTTCTCGGTTTCGGCCAAGCGACGATAGCTTGAGCCATCTGTGATGTAATCTCCTCTTCCTCAGCCGTAGCTCCACCTCGGTTGCGGCGCCCGGCTCGCTGAAGATGCTGGCGCAGGAGGCCGGCGGCACATGGCTAGAAAGATCCCATCGAGGCCTTAGGCTACGAGTGATCACCTTGTTTCTTTTAGCTCAGCGCGCGTGAAAGACTGTCTTAACCAAATATTCACAAATCTCTTGTAACCTACCTGGCTATGTTCTTTTCGCGCAAATATTTCCCATGGTTTCTAGCGTGCCTTCTTGCCGGGATTACGCGGGCGCAAACACCGGCCGACATACAGTTCAGCCAGAGCCAAGATCTACATTTTGTCGCCTTCGGAGACACGCGCTTTACGGACCCAGGTGACACTGACGCAGCCAACCCAGACGTCCGTCGCGAGATTGTCGCAGCGATTGCCATCGCCCATCCCGACTTCGTCACCTTCGGCGGAGATATTACTTACAACGGAAATGATCCTAATGACTGGAAGGTGTATGACCGCGAGACAGCAATCTGGCGGGAAAAACACATTCGCGTTTACCCAGCGCTGGGCAATCACGATTTGCACGGCAACCAGGAGCTGAGTCTTGAGAATTACTTCCAGCGTTTTCCGGAGCTGAATCACAGCCTCTACTATTCAGTGAGCAGCGGCAACGTGTTGATGCTCACGCTGGACAGTGCCCTGGACGAGACATCGGGTCCTCAAGGAGAATGGCTCAAGACCAAGATGGATGCGGTTCCGAGCTACATCGATTTTGTAGTCGTCGTTCTTCATCATCCTCCGTACACCAGCTCGTCCGATGACAAGAAGTTTGGCGGCGGGCACTCGGCTCGTCCGGCGGAGCAGGCACTCGCACGCTACCTCGAGGAGCGTCAGAATGCGATGCGAGCTCGCATCGTGGTTTTCGCTGGGCACGTACACAACTACGAACGCCACGAACATGGTGGCGTCACGTATTTTGTTACTGGCGGTGGAGGAGCCCATGCTTATCCGATCGAGCGCAAGGCGACGGATCTCTATCGTAGTAGGGAAATCAACTACCACTATATCGACGTCAAGGTTGACCGTGGAAAGATGGTGGCGACCATGCATCGCCTTCAGCTCAAGAACGGGACGGCTTCTTGGACTCGGCGCGATAAAGTGACCATCACTGCGCATCCTCCGACAGGAGCAGCGCTTCTACGGCATCCCAGCACAAACAGCAGGGCGGGGGTGCCGTAAATTCCAGCCGCAAATTTCAACTAGGGCTGCGTATTTGCGGGGGGCTGGCGGAATTCCCGCCGCCTGGGGACCCCCAGACGCGGTACAACGACGGTACAACGAGACTTGGTGCCTTAGTGCTCCATCAACGACTTTACAAGGACTACCTGGCGACCGGTGCCTTGTGTTTTGTTATAAATCCAACTTTCACGGCGGTAACACGGGTTCAAATCCCGTCGGGGACGCCAAATCCTTTTCGTTGGACAGTTGCTCTAACATCGTGAACAGGGAAGAGTTAGAGCGGTTCAAAATCCCGCCGGCGGGCGAGTAGTGCAAACCACCCTAGTTCGTTGGTGTCAGCGCGATCCCAGGGACTTCTGGAATCTGGCATTCCGACCCCGTTCACCGTACAATGCGCCCATGAATTCCTTGCCCAAGGAAGAATGGGCTGGGGTGTCTCTCCGGCCCGCGTCGCCATTGCATTTGGTCGTCGAAAAGATACCTGCGGTTCTATGGACCACGGATTCGTTCTTGCGGCTTACCTCTTTAACCGGCGCCGGATTGTCATCGATCAAGCTGGATGAAAAAGATTATGTAGGGCGGCCGTTGCATGATTTCTTGAAGGCCGTCGGCGTCGGTGCAGGTCCGTTTGCGGCGCATACACGCGCCCTACAAGGTGTCGCGTCGGTCCTGGATCTGCCCACGCGAGAGCGCGATTTCAAGGCCCATGTAGAGCCTCTGCGCGAGACGAACGGAACGATTGTCGGAGTGATCGGAGTGGCTCTTGATATCACGGAATACCGCTTTGCGGAAAGAGCATTGCGGCTCTCCGAACAAAGCCATCGCTCCCTATTCGATGAGGCACCGTACGGAATCTGTCGCTTCACACCGGCCGGCCATCTGCTCCAGGTAAACTCGGCCATGGTCGAGATGCTGGGGTACGAATCTGAAGCCGATCTGCTTCTTCGCGACCTGGACCGGGAAATCTTCGCAGAACCGTCCAGCTACCATGACTTCCTGGAGCAGATTACGCGGTCAACTACGTGCCAGGGTTTCGAGTGCGCGTGGCGGCATGCGGCGACACGCAAATTGACCGTACGCCTCGGAGGCCGTGCCGTTCGCGACGAAAGCGGAGAAATTGTTTACGTGGAGATGTTTGTCGAAAATGTGACTGAGCGCAAGCAACTGGAAGATCAGTTGCGCCAGGGACAAAAGATGCAGGCGATAGGTCAATTGGCGGGTGGCATTGCGCATGATTTCAACAATTTGCTGATCGTGATCAAGGGCCATCTCGAGCGGATCCTGCATGACATTGGAGAGACCAATCCGGATTTTGAAGCGTTGCGGGAAGTTGAAAAGGCGGCGGACCGCGCGAGCACGCTTACGCAACGGCTCCTGGCCTTCAGCCGCAGGCAGATCCTGAAAAGTAAGGTCCTGGACTTAAACCAGGTGGTCGGCGGCATGACGGAGATGCTGGGACGTTTGATCGGCGAGCATGTTGAGCTGGTGTTTTCTCCCGATGCGGAGCTCGGCATGGTACGTGCCGATCCCAGCCAGATCGAGCAACTGCTCATGAACCTGGCAGTGAATGCCCGGGACGCGATTCAGGGCAGCGGAAGGATCGCCATCAGTACGGCAAACGTTTCTCTCCAGGCTGCCACCGTACGTCATGGGGTCAGGACCGCGGCAGGCGAGTACGTGGCAATCTGCGTCTCTGATAATGGCCAGGGCATGGATCCTGACACTAAAGCCCACATCTTCGAGCCCTTCTTTACTACCAAGGAAATGGACGAGGGGACGGGGCTGGGGCTGGCTACCGTCTACGGCATTGTCAAGCAGAGCGGCGGCTATATCTGGGTCCACAGCGAGCCGGGCCAAGGCGCCACGTTCGAGATCTTCCTGCCGAGGGTCGCTGAACCCGCGGATACTCGACCTGCTCCCCGTCCCGCAAATGCAGGCGGCGGAAACGAAACCATCCTTTTGGTGGAAGATGAGGAGAGTGTTCGATCGCTGATTTCAGATTTTCTAACCAAGAAAGGATACCAAGTGCTGGAGGCCGAGAATGGAGTGTCCGCTCTGGAGTTGGCCCGCGCCCATGCCGAAAAAATTGATCTGGTGATCTCTGACTTGTGTATGCCCAAACTTGGAGGGCAGGCGCTGGCTGCAGAGTTACATAAAGCCTACCCCGGGCTAAAGGTGATGTTTACTACAGGCTACCCCGGACACGCGGTTGTCGGGACCCCTGGGATCAATCTGGGCGCACCCATCCTGCAAAAGCCATTTGGCATGACCTTCATGGTCGTTGCCGTCCGCCATGTTCTGGACGGGATGGAGATTCCTGCTCCTGAAACCGAGTGATCCAGTCGGCCCTTATTTGGGTGTTAGATCTTCCGCGGCAACGATCCTTGTAAATGGAACCTGCGCCCGTTCATTCGCTTCACGCACAAGATCGGGATCAGACGCTTCGAACAGGCACATGCATCTGCCCTCGTTGGGAACAAACATTGAGCGGATGTATTTCACTGTCTTGCCTTCGGCCGTCAGTTCCTTTCCAGCCTGGATGGCGCGTTTTTGTGCCTCCGCCAATTGATCCATTTTGACGCCCGGGAGAACCCTTTCAACCATATAAATCGGCATACCCCACACCTCCGAGTGACAAGTTTCAGATTATGGGTGACCATCTCAAAATGCAAGTTACTTGTGACCCTGGGCTTCGCTTAGTGCGAGCTGCATGGTCGATTTAATTCCCGTTTCTTATAGACATGTTTTTCACCTCCCGATCGACTAACCTAACTTCCGCGCTGGAAGCCGGAAACAAGCTGTTCAATCGGTCAACGAGTGCGGGGCTGCGGCACGCTGCCTGCTCTCTCTTCAAGTTCCGCCCAGCGCGCGTAAAGCTTATCCAGATTCTTTTGCGCTGCTTCCATCTCGGCCTGAACGACCACGAGCCTGGGACCGTCACTGGCAATCGCCGGGTTCTCCAGTTCGGCCCGCTTGCTTGCGAGCACCCGCTCGGCCTCGGCGATGCGTTGCTCGATGCCGGCGTATTCACGCGCTTCCAGGTACGAGAGTTTCTTTTTCGCCGGCGGCGAAGGCCCTGAGGAACGCGGAGCAACCGGCGCCGCCCGGTCCGTCGCCTGAACTACTGCGGCGCGTTGGGCCTGCCAAGACTCCCATTGCGAGTAGTCAGCAAAGCTTTCCGCACCGCCTTGGCCATCCAGACCCAGCACGGTGGTTGCTACGCGGTCCAGCATGTAGCGATCGTGAGTCACCAGGATGAGGGAACCGCGAAACTCGAGCAGGCTTTCTTCCAGGATGTCGAGCGTGGGTATGTCGAGGTCGTTGGTGGGCTCATCCAACAGGAGAATATCGGCGGGTTGTAGCATGAGCTGAGCGATCAGCACCCGGGCGCGTTCGCCTCCTGACAGTCGCTCCACTGGCTGGTTGAGCTGTTCGCCGGTGAACAGGAATTTCGCGGCCCAAGCCGCCACGTGGATGACGCGATCCTGATAGACAACCGAGTCTGCATCCGGAGCGAGCGCGCGGCGCAAAGTCATGGTTGTATCGAGCTGCCGGCTCTGGTCGAAATACACGATCCGCAGCCAGTCAGCACGACGAATCTCTCCCCGCGCGGGACTCCGTTCTCCCGTCAACAGACGCAGCAGGGTCGTCTTGCCGCTGCCGTTCGGCCCCACCAGCCCGACCCGCATCCCGGCGGAAACGATAAAGTTGAGCCCTTCGAACAGCGTACGATTCCCGATTTCGTAGGTGACATTTTGGAGTTCGATCAGCCGTTTGGTCTTTCGCTCGGTCGCAGAGAAATCAATTTGTGCAGTCGCGCTCCGGGTCCGGGCATTCAAATCGGCGAGTTCGCCGATCAGCTCGCCGGCCTTATCGATGCGGGCTTTGGACTTCCGCGTGCGCGCCTTGGCTCCTCGGCGAAGCCACTCGATCTCGGAATGAACCAGATTCTCCAGGGCTTCCTGGCGTTTCGACTGAGCATGAAGGAATTCTTCTTTCTTTTCGAGAAAAGCGCTGTAATTGCCGCGCACTCGCATCAACCCATCGGGATAGACGGAGCTGAGCTCCGCCATCTCAGTGGCCACGTTCTCCAGAAAGTAGCGGTCATGACTCACGACAACGCACGCGAACCCGCCTTCGTCCAACAGAGTTTCGAGCCAGTCGATTCCGGCTAGGTCGAGATGATTCGTAGGCTCGTCCAGCAGCAAGACGTCCGGCGCCTGGACCAGAGCTTCCACGATAGCCAGCCGTTTCTCCCAGCCACCGGATAGCGCAGCCGCTGCCACTTCGAGATTCTCGAAGCCCGCCCGGCCCAGCGTCTCGGCAAAGTGGGCGCCGTGCTCGGAATCGGGCGTTGCCGAACGTTCCAGCGCTCTCTCGACTACGGACCGCACGGTGTCTCCTGGCTTGAACTTCGAGTCTTGCGCCACGTAGCTGAGCCGCAGGCGTTTGCGCATAGCCACGTTCCCAGCGCTGAGCTCTTCCATCCCGGCCAGAATCCGCAGCAGCGTGGACTTCCCCGACCCGTTCGGGCCGATCAGCCCAAGGCGGTCTCCCTCTAGAACCGTGAAGGAGACGTCCTGAAAGAGCGGTTTGGCTCCAAAGGCTTTCGAGATTCCCTGGACATTGATGATCGGCGGCAACGGTCTTCGGGTCTCCTAGTGACCTTATTTGAGGTTATCAGGAAAAGCAGGGCGGGCCTGCGCGGTTGGCGGCGTGTTTGGGTGTATATACTCTCCCGCATTTGGCGGAGCACGTGTGGATTCGATTATCAGTTTCTTCGGCTCGGGTTGTGCGGGGGAACATTCTGATTCAACCGGAAGAAATTAGTGGGATCATAGTGCGACTTGACCGCCACGATGCGTTCCCAGCGTTCCTGATAAGCCTCGGGCACGCGGTCCTGCTCGTCGCCGCTCATAAAATTCACATAGACACCCAGTTTCATCGCTGGACGAAGTTGGTGGAACAGTCCCTGAACCCAGGAGATGTGGCCTTCATCACCGCACGCATGTGACCAGTTCGCCAACAGCGTCAGGACGAATGGAGCGCTGCGGTCCCCGAATGCAGTCTCTCTCGCGCCGACTTGGGCCGCTGCACCGCCCAGGTAGGCAAGTTCAATGATTGTTTCTGAGGACG
>Ga0126379_10001527_pt1 | contig 14178 bp, 7 predicted proteins | sample PanSoiMetPlot_24_FD_92640 | JGI IMG/M metagenome (GOLD analysis project Ga0126379, IMG submission 92640) | Tropical forest soil microbial communities from Panama - MetaG Plot_24 | ecosystem: Environmental > Terrestrial > Soil > Tropical forest > Bulk soil | place: Panama | collected 2016-02-17 | reverse complement strand
CGCGAGAAGCGTTTCTCGTCTGGCCGCCCGTTCACCATGAATTTGGACAAAGTCTCGGCAGCGTCGAGAGAAAGATACCGGCCCTCTGTGATGGCTAGCCCGAGGTCGAGACCTCGAGCGGCCAACCGCTCGGCCAGCGCATGTCTGTGGGACTGCGTCGCAATCACGAGGGTGGAATCACCAGCCAGAAGGGCTGCGCCGATGAACCGGCTCAGTCCTTCAATGAGGAAATCATCATCTTCATAGAATTGGACGCTGTGCGCACGAGAGCGTCGCTCCGGCGAACTGACGCCGGCATTAAAAGGCGCACTACCTGGGGACTGTGTGCGAAGGATACTCATTTGGGGCCGCCCAACCATCCTGATTTGGGACCCGGCGACAGATTCTAGCTGAAATGTTACTCCTAAACGATGCCTCGTTAAAAACCTGTAACTCTTTAGAGGGAAAGGCCTGACTGCGAATCAGGTTTATATCAGGCTTGGCAGGCATTGGCGTGTCATGGCGTAATACGGCGCACCTGCCTAAGAATGTACGAATCGGGTTAGTAAACATCGTCGCGCATGACGAATGATCGCTTCGAACTTCATCACCCCAGAACGCAAAGGCCTCACGCGCAACTCTTGGTTCAGCCGGCGGCCCGGAACCCAATCTATCCAGATTGCGCACCAACATGTCATCTCGGGTTTGAAGGCGCCTGAGGGACCGGAGCCTGATCGGCTGGCGCATGGGTCAGCTTTCGACGTTCCTTAAGAGCCGATTCAAGTGCCGCCGGGGGTGGAGGGATAGGCTCTAGGCTCGCCCCTATGTAATCGTCCGCCTTCGTTTCGTAGCAAGGTAGAGGAATATGTCTGAGATCCAGATCCCTTCTGGGTACGTTGCGAGAATAGGTCATCGGCTCATGGCGATCCGGCAGGCTGCGCGTTGTTAACTGCGCGACCGTCTCGTCGCAATCCGGATTCCGCCAAGCTGATAAGTCGTGAACAACTGAGTAATCAAAGCCTGATTCCGAGAGCCGTGGTTGATATGGAAGGTAGGTGAAAACGAGCTTGATGAGACTGAACTCCTCGTCGCCAATCTCCTTTTCGGCGACGAGCACTTCATGACTGGAGAAGAAAGAAGAGCGCGGCACAGCTAACGCGACAGCGACCACACGCACTCTGATGCGCGTTTTCTTGGGAAGATCGGGCCAATGGAGTCCTTCAGCCGGTTTGTCTGAACCCACTATGCAAGGCTCGGCCGGGGAGCCCTCGCTCAATGCACGAAGAACGATGGTCGCAGCATCCAGCTCCAGTTCCTCCGGCTTGCTCTTGAGCCGATTGATCGTCATTCGAACCACTTGCTCAACAGAGACGTCAGGCGGAGCACAAAACTGCCCTACCGTGTCTTTCGATTGACCATTGCCTCCCAGGCCCGCCTTCCGCTGCAATGCCACTGCTTGCATAACTCCGCTGACAAATCCTGTGCAGTCGCCGATCTTGATGAAGTCTACTGGTTCGCCAGACACATTCTCGTGGTTGAAAAGCTTTAGGGCGATCGAGCAGTCTCCCAGCAAATCGTTCCCTGTTTTGGCCGCCGCAAACGCTGGCATCAGCAACATCACGGCGAGGAGGCCTTTTTTCATGGGGGAGCATTTTACACCTTGGTGAATTTTTACGATATTCGATTTCATGTAGCTAGGCCCTAGTTCTGGTTAAGAAATGTTGGCTCATGTGGCGGTTTGGCGTTGATTCTCCAACCGCCCACTGCCGGTACACGTGCGATACCTCCATGACTTTTTCCTCCGGCGAGGTCGAACGCCGTAGAGCTTTTCAGCAAGATGCTGTTAGCGTGTCTTATTGTTGCTTTTCGCGGGACCGGAGTCTAAAAGGGGGCTGTTAACTCCTTTATAATCTGACGTCCCCGATTGGAGATTTTTGCACCAGACACCCGGGCTGGACCGGCGCCGGCGGGGTGCCGATAAGGATGGGCCGGCCCCTTCCTGCGCTCAGGGACCGCCATCCAGTGTAACGATTCCGTCTAATGGGCATGCGAGGTTTTCCGTCGGTTGCTTGGTAAACTTCTCTTTGGTTTCGTCTATCTTCCACGCGGTAGAGGCCTTGAGCATAGTCTTGGCCAATTTTCCGTCCTTTGCGTTGTATCCTGCGCTGTTATTCAGCACTGCCACAATGGTCGCAGGAATCTTTTTTCCATCCGCCTGACATGAGCCAATGAACATGGGCGACGTCGCTGAATGAGGGGGGAACGGAAGCACATCACGAATCAGTCCAGTTTTCGTATTCACGAGCAGTTCGTACTCGCTTCCGCAAATCTTCCATGAAGCCAGGAACAAGCGATCGGAAATCTCTGTTCCACCCAAATCCTTCAGACCCAAATCTTTGTGCCGTTCTTCGAGAACAGCCACCCGTTCATTTGAGTCGCGTTTCCCAATCAGAGACTTGGGGATATCCCCTCCGCATTTGATCCCTGCAAATTGATCGAGTGCCCACGCTTTTCCACAAGCGATGACCAGAAGAAACACGATCACTCGAATCTTGCACGTTCCAGGATTCTCACGAGGAACACAGTGCGACATTTGAGCTGGACTCTCCTTGTTGAACTCGAAAATGGCATTCATTGTAACGCCTCTCTGACCGGCCTCTGATTTTGAGAAGCGTTTTTTAGCAGGTGGCTCTATCTTGTCTCGGCGGCTGGGACCAGACGTATCGGCCCCAGCAAGCCGGAGGCCACAGGTTCTATTTTGTCCATGTCCTGGGCTTCAAAGCGCACACCGTAACGAAGGTTGAGCAGCCGGTAGTCGGGCAACGAATGGCCTGCCATGTAGTTGATGGCAAGATTGCCGACTATGACTCTGACACGGTTCACGCCGGCCTTCAAAAAAGGTGTGACATCCAGCGAATACGGTGGGCACCACACCGCCCCAGCCCGTTCTTCATTCACGTACACGACCGCGGCCTCCCGCACCGGCGCTTCCAGCCATGCCTGCATGCCGGCGCGAAGATTGTGCGGCGGAAGCGGCTGGCCTTCTCCAAAGTCCAGCCGCACAGCCAGGCCCGGCTGAATCATGTTCTTCGGCACGACGACACTCTTCTCGTACGTGGCCGCACCGGAAAAATAGCGCGTCTGTTTGTCCTCAGTCCATGATTGCAAGCGTTCCATTGCTTTTGGCGGGATGCCCTGTCCGAAAGAGACCTGCCAGCCCTGGCTCAGATCGATCGCCTGAGGAAGGGACTTCGGGCGCGGCGAGGACCGCTGTGGAAGTGAACGCCGGGACACCACTAAAACCGTGGACTCATAAGGCGCGAGATTCAGTTGGACAGTGGTCTCAGCACTCGCCTGCGCCAGGGTCTGCGCATCAGAAATTCGCCCGGAGATGGGGTCCCACCACTCCGCACTTTTGCCGTGGACGCGAAACGTCGCATTCGTCTTGACGGGCGTATTCCCTGTGTTGGCGACGAAGTAAATCTCTGCATCCTGTGTTCTTCGATGGACAAAACCGATGTCCGGTGACGGTGTGGAGAGCGAAACATCGCGCTGCAGCAGATCAGGTAGACGGCTTCCCAACTGCTTCTCATCTGCGATGAAATGAGCCGGAGCGGACGGGCCTTCAAACAGGTTGCGGGAAAGATCACGGATCTGGTCATGCTCCGACTCGTTGGCCAGGAAGCCTGGCGCCAGAGACGGAAGGCGGCGAGTGGCGATGAGCACTCCGCCGTTGCGGACAAACTCTGCCAGTTTCTTCAATGTGTCGAGGGGTATACGCTCTACGCCAGGCAGGATCACCACGCGATACTTGCCAGGGCCAAGTTGCAAAGCATTTTTCTCTACGCTGCCGACCTGGCGGAGAGCATCATCGTCGAAAAAATCCAGGTTGAATCCCGCTTCGAGCACTTGCGGCATTAGCTCGGAGCCTACTTGGTCGCGAAGGGTCTCAATCAGATGCACCCGCCCTGCTGAAAAATGGGCCCATGCGTCGCTGTTGGGCAGATACAGGGCAACGTCGTTGACGGGCTGTCCCTGGCGAAGCAGAGCGCTGACCCGTTGCAAATAGCGCGACATTTCCGGCATGGCGATCCACCAGGGATTCTGATTGTTCAAAGCGCCCGCGGCATAGAAGCGCCATCCTGGGTATTCAACTCCCTCCGCCGTGTAAGGCCAGCCGTGACCCACCAACTGGTTGACTCCTTGCAGAAAGTGCAGATCGGCCTCGGCCTTCAAGTCGAGAGGAGTGGCGCGGAAAACCGGCGAGTGAAGCCAGGTCCAGGTTTCCGAGGATGTTACGGGCCGGTTGTACAAGTGGCTGGCCGATGAAGCCCAGCGCGTGGCGCGAACAATTTTCCACTGCGGGCCTTCGCCCTCAGGCAGGTCTGCCAGGGCATTGCTGGAGAGCTCAGCCGGAGGCATACCGTAGCCCTGCATGCGAAAAAGCGTTCGATGTTGTCCAGCCCATTGCCGCATGGGAATGACGAAACGTTCGTTGAACAATTCCGTGAGCGTTTGGCCCCAATCGTGGCGGATGGCTTCCGTCTTCGTCTTGGGCTCCATATCAAAGAACAGCGACGGAAGATACGGCTTGAGGTCGTAGCCTCTTCGCTTTCGGAACTCATCCAGGAAATCGCCTGTCCAATCGGACTGAAAGACTTCCAGGCTATCGCAAAAGACCGCGTAAGGAGGATTCGCGCCGAAGGCCTGCATGAGGCGATCGCCAACTTCAGCTTGATATTCTCGGACAGCAGCCGCGTCGTAGTGATCCACGACATAGCCCTCAGCACCCACAGCCGGTCTCTTCACCATCATTCCAGTACGGCTGGCGATAAAGAAGAGCACTTCATGGGGTCCAGAGAGACCAGTGGGAAGCTCGACGGTTCCGTCTTGAGAAATCGAGAGCTGCTGGACACTGTCTGTAACGATCACTTCCGCTCCAGCCCGCGAGGCGCGGTCTGGAGACCCCGGCTTCTCCTCCCCGGCGTGGAATCGCGCCAGAAACACGGCCAGCAGTTTCTCGCCGGCGCTCAGGCTGGGAATCGATACCCTGCCCGTACTGTTATCTACTTTAGTGCGTTGCAACCGCAGTTGGCCGGCGGCGTGGCGAATTAGAACCCCCGGCCCGCCATAGGGCCAGCCGCTTCCCAACGTAAGATCCATACGCAGCCCGAGTGCGTGCGATTTTTCTGAGACGAACCGTAATGCATCGATAAACTCGTCAGAGAGATACGGCAGGTTTTTGATTCCGGTCGTGGAGTCGTCGAGCGCAAGAGGATAAACCGGCTGAACCTCAAAGCCGCCGATGCCTGCAGACTTCATCAGCTGCATCTCGCGTTCAAGTTCCGGTTTGGTCACGGCCGGGCCAAACCACCACCAGCGCATCATGATGCGACTCGAGTCAGGCGGATTTTGAAAGAGTTGCTCGAGCGCTGGCAGATCAGGACCTGAAGACTTCTCCTGCCGGGCAAGGTTTGTCTGTGAGAATAGCGTGGCAGAGAGAAGAACGACAAGGATCACCCGTAGAGACGCGGCATTGCCGCGTCTCACTCTCGAACGGACGACATTATCTCGGGTACCCCCTGCGTTGTGAAAGGGTACGAACATTGAGACGTGGCAATGCCACGTCTCTACGGCTACCATTTTCGACCGACGAAGATGCGCAGCGAATCCCCTCATTTCTTCGCTGTTCCCTGCTGGTTCTTCTCGAACCACTCTCTCACTTCGGCGTCCAGCGCCTTCAGATCCGGCTTCTTCTGAGCGATCTCGAGCGACTCCCGGTACTCGCGGTTGAGATCGCCGAGGTCAATGCCTGAACCAACGCGAACAAACAGGGGAATCTGGTAGAGCTCGGCGTCGACCGTGACAGTCTGGCCTCCTTGATAAGTCTTCTCCGGATGCCACACATCTTGCCACTTCTCACCAGCCGGCAAGTAGACTTCCTGCGTACGTTTTCCTTTTTCCCATATAGGCGAGACCAGCAAGTCAGATCCATAGAGATAGGTATGCCAGTTCGCCCATGCTTGCGGCGCCTTGGGATCAATCAGAAAGACCGGCCGGATGATGGGCGTGCCGGTGTTGTGCGCGACCTGGGCTGATTGATAACTGTAGTCAACCAGACGTTGATGCAATCGCGCATAGAGTCGCCACGTAGCGATGAGCACAGTGTCGTAACTCGGGTCGCGAGGAAGGTTCCAAAAACCAACATTCAGCGTAGGCCCAACCTCCATGATGGGAGTAAAGCTGCTGAATTCGAGCCAGCGGCTGCAGACCTCCTGCTCGATGGGTTGGTTGCCATAACCGCAAGTGTCGGTACCCCAGTTGGGATAGCCCATGACTGCCGAACGCTGCCCCGCAATGATGGCCGCACGCAATCCTTCCTGGGTCCCAGTGATGTCGCCTCCCCAGAACTCTCCATAAGGCGAGCTGCCGGTATAGGCCGCGCGAGGCATGAGCACGAAGTCGTTGCGATACTTCGTCGTCACGTCGTGCGTGGCTTGCAGGTACATCACGGGATACGCATTGCGGTTTTCGCGGATCGAACGGCCATCAAAGACTTTGTCCGGACCATCATCCGGAATGTCTTCTTCGGAGCGATCGAGTTTGAACCCGGCAACTCCCAACTTCAGCAGTTTCGCCACGCCATCCTGCCAGTACTTTCGCGCCGCGGGGTTGGTTAGATCCGCGAGCGGATAGTTGTTGCGGGATGGCTTTTGGTCCGGCAACGTATAGCCCTTAGCCGTGGCCTCCTTTGCCATATTGCCTTGGAAGAAGGGACCGATCCACATGAGCATCTGCATGTGTCTCTCGTTCATCCAGCGGATGGTCTCCGGAAAATTAGGCAGACGCTTGGCGTCGATTTCGAAGTCGTCGTAGCCCAACGGCCCGGGTCCCCACGGACGGTCAATCCAGTAGACGCCGTCGGGAATGCCAAAAGCCTGCATCATCAATACGTCTTCCATTACCTGGGAATTGAACGGGCCGGTGACGGGAGTGCCATCGTAGTACTCAGGCAACTCCGAGTGCTCGTCGCGCCACCTCCAGGGTGTATACATCCACTTCGGCGGCAGAATGGGAGGGCCGGCATCCATTGCGTGCTGACGCACCAACTCCATGGGGTCGTCAGAGAAATATACTTTCATTTCCAAGGACCGGCCCTCAAACTCGATTCTCACTCGCTGCGGATCGCTGGCGGCAAAATCAAAATATCCCGGCCAAGTGCCTTTCACAAACAGAGCGTAACCGCGGGAAGAGAGATAAAACGGCGCATAAATAGAAGTCGTGGGCTTGACGATCATCTCAACCTTCTGTCCGCGAAGATCCATAGCCTGCTTTAAACCGGGGACCCACGAGGCCCGCTGCGGGCCGTCAACCACGCGCTCCATGAGTCCCGTGTAGTACTCATCTGGAAGAGCATCCGCGGCCATACCCCATTTGACGATGTCGGCATCAGGCTTCGCACGCAGGCCAACGATGAAGTTGCGGCCTTCCCTCTTCACGGACAAACTGACCGAACGCCCATCGGACATTTTGGCTTGTTTCTCGACTCCGCTGGCGTTCACCGATCTCAGCTCGCCGGTAAGCTTGGCGGGGAGATAAGTTCGCCCTTGTTTGGTCTCGAAGAACAAGTTATCCAGGCGCAGAACGCGCTTTTCCGAATCGGGTCCTTGGGGAAGGAGTAAAACAGCTTTTCCGCTTTCCGGCTGCGTCGATGTGACCGATTGAGCTGTCCCTACTGACAGTGAAAACAAAACCAATACCAGTGAGCCCTTCCAGATCATCCTTGTTCTCCTAAATACCGCTGTTGGTCCTGAATATGTGTGGCACCGGCACTCCTGCCGGTGCTTGCTTCACCCAAGAAGGACGCTTTCGCACAGGCAAGAGTGCCTGTGCCACACAACCTTGGCAAGCTCTTCGTGTCGCGCAGGATATCAGCCGATCTGCCTTCACCGTTTCCCGTCTGTCGGTCCCGGCCAGTCATCGCTACGGAACGGTGCTGCCGGTAATCCTGAGTCGTTCGTCAGGTTGGGATTCCGTGGGTTGTTGTTGAAGGCATAGCGCACAGCTTCTGGGTGCGGCACCTGGTCTGACCACACCTCCACGTGATCCCTTCCCGTGATCTTCGCTTCGGCCCAATGCCATTGGTGATCCGCGCCGGCGACCGCAAATTCAGCTAGCTGCTCTCCGTCGCCACTACGCACTCGCAAGCCCTGTCCGACTTCACCAAACGTGAGGATCATCTTTGAGCCTTTGGCTTTAGCCTTGACGAATACCGGCCCGGATCCGAGCATTTTCTTCCCATACACCTCCACGAGTGCCCAGCGGCTCATGCGCTTTCCAACTTCAAGCTTGTTCTTGGGATGAATGTCGTGCGCTTCGCCAATATCGATGGTCACGATGAGCCCGGCATTGCGTGTGTGCAAAGCCGTGCGTCTCTGGGCATCGCGCACGTGGCTCCAAGGCTCGTCGGCCGGCTCGCCGTGGGAATCTCGATAGTTGGGAAGCTGAACAATGCCGAACGGAAAATCTCCCTGGCCCCATCGCTCGCGCCACGCCCGGATCATCGTCGGCAAAAGAATACCGTACTGTTGGGCCCGTTCCTCGTTGGATTCTCCCTGGTACCAGAGGACGCCACGGATGGCGAAAGGGATCAGCGGTTCAATCATCCCGTTGTAGATGGATGCCGCGATCCGGTAAGCACGCAGAGCGTCTGGCTCGCGTGGAGCGCCAGGCGGCTTATTCCCGTCCACCTTTGCTTTGGCTGCGACTTCGCGCCACTGCTTCATCCGCTCCTCATACTCAGCCTTCACGCGCGGGCGCTCTTCATCCCAGATCTTGGCGCGCTCCACACAGGGACGCAGATCGTCCGACGCCATGAGATATTCGACAGGAGTCCAGGCTTCAGCCTGCGACCCGCCGTAAGAGGAATTGATCAGACCAACAGGAACCTGCAGCTCCTTCTGGAGGTCAACGCCGAAGTAGTAACAGGCGGCCGAGAACGGCCGGACAGACTCTGGAGAAGAAGCCTGCCAGGAACCGAGCTTGCCGGTCTTACGCTTGAACGCAACTTCCCGGCTTACATCGAAAAGACGGATGGCAGGGTGGTCGGCAGCTGCGATCGCGGCCTCGCCATCGTTGGTCTGAGGCAGAGTGAGCTGCATGTTCGATTGACCGGAGCACAGCCAGACTTCACCTACCAGGACATCTTTCAGTTCGATCAGGTTGTGTCCCGCAATCGTTAGCTTGGCCGGCGTTGCATTGGTGGACATGGCATCAAGCTCAACGCGCCATCGGCCGTCTCTATCCGCCTTTGTCTTTTTAGTCTGGCCGGAAAAACTCACGGTGACGACCTCATCGGGATCCGCTTTACCCCAAACCGGCACGTGCCGGTCGCGTTGCAGGACCATTCCATCGCTCAAAACATCCGGCACTGAGACGTCCGCATGGCAAAGAACCGCGGACATCAAGATCGTTACGAGAATCATTCCTGTCAACCACGGCTTACCGGAAAACGAGAAACGCTGTTGCCTGGATTTACGACGAGCCTGGCGTGGCAGAACGTGTGGCACCGGCACTCTTGCCGGTGCTGGTTTCCTCAAGAAGAAAACTTCGCACAGGCAAGAGTGCCTGTGCCACAAAGACCAGCGCACATCGCCTACATGGCCTGGATGCAAGAACTCTAGTGTCGCCTTAGCCAAATTCATTTGTGGCGTTCTCTCTCATTTCCTCAATGATTGTTGCGCCTTCGATTCGCCACGACCTTCACTCGTCGCCAACGTCCAGGTGTCGGCCGAATCTGGGTGACTGGGATCAAACGCCGGCGCGTCCTCGGAAAGATACTTCACGAGTCCCAGCCGGTTGACTCTGATCCCTCCGACAACGCATTGGGCCAGCTCATACGCGCCGTAGGCGTTGAAATGGGTGTCGTCTTTCAGCTCCTTCTCTTGTCCCGGGAACGTCCCGGCAGGATAGTGAACAAAAGCTTTCAGGGTGCCATCGGGGCCGAGGGCTTCGAACAACGCCTTGCTCATTGCGTTCAAATCAATGAGGGGCACGTTCTCTTCTTTGGCTAGCCGGCGCATCGCCTCGGGATAGTCTCCGAGCGTGTTGACGATTCGGCCCTGGTCGTCGAACTTCCGGCGATGCATGGAGGTCACAAATACCGGAATCGCATTTCGTTTTCGCGCCTCATCGGCATAGAGCTTGAGAGTTTCCTGGTAGCTGGTGAACGGCTCTACATGAGAGACTCCCGGCTTCTGGTCATTGTGGGCAAACTGGATGAACAAATAGTCGCCGGGCTTGATGGTCTCCAGAATCTTTTCGAAGCGACGTTCGCCGATGAAGCTCTTCAGCGACTCTCCCGATTCGGCGTAATTGGCGACGGCGACCCCCTGTTTGAAAAACCTGGGCAGCATTTGTCCCCATGATGACCATGGCTCCTTAGCCTGGTCGGTTACCGTGGAATCGCCCGCGAGGTAGACAGTAATCGCGTCGGTTGCTTTGCTGATCTCCAGCCCGCGAACACAGGGCCGTGCCCCGCTAAACTCCAAAGTCAATTGGTCATCCCAATCCAGATGAGAGTGCTCATCAGGCTTCAACCTCACAGTTTCTCCAGAGGCCAAGTGATTGCGGCGCACGTTGACCGTGAATGCCCGGCTTTCAAACCTTCCGGCCTGCGTGTGCAGTTCTCGCAAGATGAGCCGGCGCGCCTCCGCCGTCAGAGTGGTTGCGGCTTCCCGCTTCTCATCACCGAGGACGACATGTACGTTGTAATTGCCCTCAGGCAGATCGACCGAAAAAGCGAAGGATTCCTTGCCGCAAACGCTGGTATTCGTCCCGCTCAGTGACGCTGCAGAGACAAAGCCGTAGCCTCGCTCCTTGGTGTAACCGGTATCCGGTGATATCTGGAGATCGCTCTGCTCAACCGCTCTTGAACCAAAAACGAACTTGAAGCTCGTGCCCGGAGTTTGAGCCTGGGCCGATGCCGGAGTGAAGCATAAGATCCCGACCGTTACGGCGACTAAAGGACGCCAAGTCCGAATTCGGCTTCTCCTCTGGCTCATCTTTATATATATGTATGTGTGTAGCGCGAAATCCTTGCGACTACGGCCGGCTATCTAGGAACTAACTATCCATCTATGACATACAAATAAAATATAAACACTCACTTGAATAATGCATTCCCCTCAGCTTCCTGATTTCTCTTTCTGCGCTTCGTGCTTCTGCACTTCCACAGCGTAAATCTGTGTGGGGCCGAACATGTTGGAGCGAAAGACAATCCATTTCTCGTCAGGGGTGAACGTGACGTTGGGCTCGAGATGGTAATTGTGCTTCGCCAGATTAACCAGCTTTTCCGCCTTGAGAATCCCGTTCTGGGGGGTAAACAGATAGATCCACTGGCCGTTATCCCCGGCAGCTACGCTGTTGGGCCCGCCGCCATCGCCGGCAAAGAGCTTTCCATCGGGTGACGAGTTAAAGTGAACCGACCATTCCGACTTTTGAAGTTTGTAACGAATCGGCTCTCCGGTCGCGAGCACCACGCCAGCCAGCCAGAATTCTTTGCTCTTGGGAGTTTGCAGATCGTACCAGATGATTTTTCCGTCAGCGCTGAAGAATTCGTGCCCGGCAATCTCCATGTCCATCGTTCGAGTGTGAATCTTGCGCAGGCCTGTGCCATCGGTGCGGATGGTCCAGATGCGGTCTACTTTGTGCCACGGGCCTTCGTGACAGAACATGATCAAGCCGGGATCTGTAGGAGAAAACTGCACGTGATTGAGCCAGTCGGTACTGTGATTGAAAGTCTTTACCTCGCCGGTCTTGATGTTGATGGTGTAGAGGGCCATGGGAATGTGAGCGGCCAGGCGGCGCTCCATCATGTCGCCCTTGCCGGGCGGATTGTCATCGCCCTCGCGCCTGGGCAGTTGCGGCACCGGCTGGTTTTCGTTGGACCCGCCTTTACCCTCTATTAAGCTGCCGGCCAGCAGCGTTTCATCCGCATTTACAGCCAAGCCTGAACCGGATTGCAGTTCAGCGTTCTTGACGATGGCCCGTGTAACGCCGCTATCAATATTGGTCGCATACACGGTGTCATCTTTCATGTAGAAGACCTGCCGGGTCTTTCTTCCCACCACGGCATCCCGGGAAGAACCCGGCACCAACAAACTGATCTTGTGGGTTTTGAAGTCGAGGACGGACAATCCCTCACGGGTGGAGAAAACCATCTTGTCGCCCTGGGCCGTATATCTGTTCTGGTGAAAATAAAAACTGGAGCTGCCAGGCTCATCGGACAAACGCACGATGCGATGGCCGGTGTCAGGATCGACCCAGTCGCGCGGCGGGTCCTGCGCCCACGCCACTACAGAAAGTAATAAGGACAAGAGAAACAATCGGCTCAACGTTCTACCTCCGCTATTCCGGGGATATATAATCCGGGCCCACAATACTTTCCACCAACATCCTAGATTTCTCCTACAGATCTTTCATCAGCGGCACGGGGCTTTCCAAGAAGGTGCGATCCGAATCTGGCCCAGTGAGGTGCGATAACAGGGTCCGGCGCTGCCGATTGAACCGCAAATAGGAGTGGCAGGCAGGAGATCAAGCGCAGGGAAGGACAAACGCCTCTCCTGTTATCGACACTACAATTCCGGAAACCACTTGCTTGCAGCGCGGAGACGCTGAGGCGAGGAGCGACCCCCGAAACCTGATTTGCCTCCGCGTCTCCGCGCCCCCCCGTCACAACTTTGCTCATCCCTGTTTCAACCTGCCAACCCGGAGCTGATGGTTCAGAAGTAAATCTTGACTCCGAATTGGATGTAGCGAGGTAGTCCGAGCTCGCGAAGCTGTCCGAAGCCGGTGCTGTAGGTCTGCCGCAAACGATAATCTTTGAATCCACCCAGCGTCGTGATGTCAAAAGCATTGGCGTTGGTGGTGGCAAAACCTTGGGGAAGTGGGATGTTGAAGAAATTCAGCGGCAGCAAGTGGTTCGCCAGCCGCTGGGCATTAATCATGTTTTCAATCTGGGTATGCAGCGCCGCTCCGGCAGGTGTGGCTTGCAACGGCTTGCCATTGAAAGTCGCCCAGGCGTCGTATTCGGCGTTGGTAAGATTTGCCACGCTGACGAAGTTGCCGTTCTTGTCCACTGTGATGGTGCCTTCGTTAGGCGCGCCCATAAAGTCCGGACCGGCGTTGCCGGAGCTGATCTGGAAATTGGGGTGATTCAGAACATTCAGGACGTCCACGCGGAACTGCACGCGGCGTTTGCCATCGCCACTCCAGCCGAAAGGCAGCGGAAAGTTCTTCTGAACCGAAACGTCAAAGAACTGCTGCAGCGGCCCGCGAATGTCGAGCACACGGCCCGCGTCGCCCAGGTCCCCCTTCACCGGCCGCATAAAGGCCGCTGGATTGATGAACGGCTCACAAAGCGTGCTGGCCTTGCAGTTGGGGTCGTACAGCGGATTTTTCAGCGGCACGCCAGGGACCACGTCAGGACGAATGGTGTGCGTGATATCGCCACTCAGACCATTCGTATCCGAGATGGTTGGGAGAAACGGATAGCTGCTCTGCAACCGGAAAACGCCCGCCGTCGTCCAACCCCCGAACAAAGTATTGAGAGGACCGCCGGCTCCCGTCAGAAAACGCCGGCCGCGTCCGAAGGGAAGGTCGAATATATACGTGGAACTGAAGGCATGTTTAACGTCGAAGGCCGAGAGCGAGTAGTCCGAACTCAGCGGGTTTCCGAACGTAACATCGCCGCCCTGCGTTGTGCCGGATGTCAGCACGTTCTTGTCCGGGCCGGCATCGGAGGCGTTGTCGAGCGACTTGCTGTAGGTGTAGTTCGCCGTAAGCGTCAAGCCGGTACCGACTCGCCGCTGCACGCTTACATAGCCCGCATGAAAGATGCTGGAGCCTGAGGAATTCAGGTAAGTAAACAGGTGATTAAAACCGCCAAACTGGCTGGCCAGGCTTCCGATGGGGATCGATAGCGGGTTGCCGTTCACATCGGTGCGACCCAGCGGATCGGTAATGTTGGTCGTCGGCGAAACCGGTTGCCCGTTCCCTGTCGCTCCGGGAACGGCCGCTAACCCGCTTTCCATGGCGTTGATCGCATTGAAATCCCAAGGATTGGAATTGATCTGCGGCAGGAAAAGGTGGCTTCCCTTGGCGCCCACATAGCCCACCTGAACACTCGTATTGCGCATG